>ENA-OQKF01000669-OQKF01000669.1-human-gut-metagenome-genome-assembly--contig:-NODE-669-length-18760-cov-3.041325_pt1 | contig 18760 bp, 7 predicted proteins | sample MGYA00242617_ERZ504784 | MGnify/ENA primary metagenome ERZ504784 (study PRJEB26092, sample SAMD00036364) | human gut metagenome | host: Homo sapiens | study: EMG produced TPA metagenomics assembly of... | reverse complement strand
TTTTATTTTGTCTATTTATGCACACATTTTAAATTATAGTCTATTATCGTGCTTCTTTATATATTAAAATCTTTTTCAGAAAGAATAATACGGTCTGACTCGTCTGTATTTCTTCCAAAAACTTTCCGCATCAATTTCTTCGCGGACGCCTTCTGAGAATGACGGATCGCGTCATCCATAACTTCTTTCACTTCCGCAACCGTCACAAAATGATCTTCCCTCTGCAGAGAATCAATTTTACTATACAGCGCAAGAATTCCCATCTCGTCAATGTGATATCCGTTTTCTTTCGCATACGTCTGACCGAACGTAACAAGCTCATCGTTGATGAAAATCGGCACTTCCAGTCTTGATGTGAATTTTTTCCTGAATTCTCTGTTCGATGACAACAGTCTGTCAAGCGGCTTTCTCTGCTCTTCCAAGACGATCAGCATCTCGCCTGTATCCTGCTCCATCGCTTTATTAAGACGCGCAACTGTCTTTTCATTCATTTTGGACGCTTTCTCAATGATCAGAGCGCCGCCGTAAAGTTTTTCGACAATATCGCTGATCTTCTTCTTATTCAGAGAATCTCCTGTCACGATCGCGACCTTGCCCTGACGGATGTCTCTTTGCTTCTGGATCGCTTTCACGACGTCAACGGCAAGAACCGTTTTTCCGTTGCCTTTATTTCCAATGATAAGCAAGTTGCCCGTTCTCGAAGTCCCTTTTCTGTTCGTACAGTTCTTATCCTGCTCAAGCACATCGACAAGCTGTTCGCTCATTCCGCGCACCGGAACAAAGTAAGAAAACAGTTTCTTCTGTTCCTCTGTAAGTCCGGCTCTCGTTCCGATACCGCTTTGCATCTCAAGGTCATATCTTCCATGTACGACAAAACCGGTATCCATTGACAATGCATCCGAGATCTCATCGAGCGGAAGCGGCGCAGTCTTACCTGTCGCAATCAGCTTCGCAGTCTCTTTACGGCTAAGCGGTGTCGTCGCCGACATAATGTCGATCGGCTCGTCATCATCAGGAATCTCTCTGTCGTCATCCTCTCCCGAATAATCAGGATTTACTGTGAACTCATCCTCAATGTCCTGAATCTCTTCCGCGTCATCTTCCCCGAAGAAATACTCGTCATCTGCGTTTCCTTCCGCCTCTTCGATCACTTCATCCGCTTCTTCGTAGTAATCTTCTTCCGGTTCTTCAATCACTTCTTCTGACTCTTCATAGTAATCTTCTTCTGGCTCTTCAATCACTTCTTCTGACTCTTCATAGTAATCTTCTTCCGGTTCTTCGATCACTTCCTCTGATTCTTCATAGTAATCTTCCTCCGGTTCTTCGATCACTTCCTCTGATTCTTCATAGTAATCTTCTTCCGGCTCTTCGATCACTTCGTCTGCTTCTTCGTAGTAATCTTCCTCCGGTTCTTCGATCACTTCCTCTGATTCTTCATAGTAATCTTCTTCCGGCTCTTCGATCACTTCGTCTGCTTCCTCATAGTAGTCTTCTTCAAAGTAATCGTCATCCAAATCTTCCTCGAACTCCTCGTCGAAATCTTCGTCAAAGTCATCATCAAAATCATCGTCGATTCTAAGATCCTCCGCAACCTGACCCATGTTTTCGCTTGGTTCTTCTTTTCTCTTAAGATATACTCCTGTAGGTTCTTTCTTTTCTTCTTCCGGCGGGATAATTCCCTCAATTTCATCAATCATACGTTGAATATCCGGCGGTAAAATCGGTGTTGTTTTCTTATTCGTCTCCATAGTATCCCCTTTTGCTGTATCCCCTGCTGAATCTATAACTTCTTCTTGTTCCGATTCGGATGCTCCTTCTGCATCCGTCCCCTCTTCAACCGGCTCATCCTCTCCTGCATTTTCTTCAAATCCCGAAAGGATATCTTCCAAACTGATCTGACCTGTAATCTGATCGTCCTCTTTTATTTCAGCGGCCGCTTCCGCTTGCGCTGCCTCCTCCGCTTGTGCGGCTTCTTCTGCTTGTGCCGCCTCTTCCGCTCTTGCGGCTTCTTCTGCTTGTGCCGCCTTTTCTGCTCTTGCGGCTTCTTCCGCTTTCTCCTCTTCTTCTGCCTGTAATGCGGCGCGGCGTTTTTCCTCTTTCAAACGACTTACCATGTCTATATCTGCAACCGACTCAATCTCTCCGATCGCCTGCTCCAGATCCGCAAGATCTTCTTCATCCTCGATCTCATCTTTTCTTACCGGACGGAATTTGATCTGGGATGTATTTCCCATATCCTTTTCTTTGCCGAATTCCGACTCCTCTTCATCCTCAAAGTCAAAATCCATCGCTCCTGTTTCCGTCAAATCGAACTCCGACTCTTCTTCGTCTTCAAAATCAAAGTCCATCGCTCCCGTTTCCGTCAAGTCAAACTCCGGCTCTTCTTCATCTTCAAAGTCAAAGTCCATCGCTCCCGTTTCCGTCAAATCAGATTCCGACTCTTCTTCATCTTCAAAATTAAAATCCATCGGAGCTGTCTCGTCTTGGAAATCATCTGCCGTCAATTCTTCCAACTCCGGATGAAGAAGTTTTCTCAATGCAACGTCTAACGGCATCGTATCTCCCAGTTTCTTTTTAGCAGGCTGCCTTTCTTCTTCCGGCTCTGCGGTTGTCTCCAGCACATCCGGTCCTTTTATTCCTTCCGGTACGCGCTCCTCCGGCTCATCGACTCCTTCTGCTTCGGAAACATCCGTCGGCAGATATGCGTCTTCTGTCTGCCCGGCATCTTCCGCATCTATCGGCACCTGCTCGTCCTGTTCAACATGATCCTCTGCATCCTCCGCCGGTGAATCCGCTTCTAACGCCTTGATCTCGTCGGCTTCCCACGCTTCCGTATCTACTTCCACCGGGTCGTTCGGCAAAGTGATCTCTCTTACTCCTTCTGAGATCGTTTCCGGCATCATGTCCGGAACAAGTTCCTCCATTCCCTTCGGAACTCGTGCGTTCACCTGCTGTTCGGCAGCGAAATCAGCATCGGCAACTTCGGAGTCGGCAGCCATAAGTTCAGCTCCCGGCAAACCGTTTTCTTCTTCCTCCTGCTCGGATTCATCTGCCTCTGCATAAGAAAAAATATCAGGAATCTCCTCTGTCTCCTCGGACGTCCTTGCATAACGCTTATCGTACTTTTCCTGCTGGGAAGGAGTCAGTGGTTTGTACTGCATCTTTAGTTCCATCGCCTTATAGACATACTGCCCCTCGCTGAACCAAAGAATCAAATCGTCACACTCTTCCAGACATTCTGATGTCATACCGGCTTCCTGATACAGCTTCGCCAGTTCATATGCCCACTCTTCAATATATTCGGATTTCTTATATTCTTCAAGAGCTTCGATCTGCTGCTCGATCGGCGCCCTCTGCGCGCGGAGAATCTTATATCTTAAAATGTACTGATTCGGGTCTTTCGGCGCGATCTGCATAAACTCATCGTAAAAATCGATCGCCTCATCGACATTTCCCGTCTTAAGAGCCAATCCGCACAGACGGCTGATAATCTTACGGCTTCCTTCCGCCCGCTGATATGCAAGCGTCAAAATGTCATATCCCTTCTGATATTCTCCGGTTTTTTCATAAATTTCACTGACGTTTGACAACATCACTGCATTGCGCACGCGCCTCCAGTCAATTTCATCTGCGATCGCCGCCGCTCTGCTGTACGCGCCGCTCTCCATAAGTTCGAGCATCCGTTCAGTCTTTGATTTATATTCGTATTTATCCACCGCATTCACCTCATTAAAAAATAGTTTTGTACAGGGCAGTGTCTTCCCTTCTATGTTTCTTTACATACTATATCTTTCAATATTTTATCATATGCATTTCGCAATGTCAAAAAAATGCACCCTCAATTAACATTGAAGATGCATTTTTATAATCTATTTAATTTTTTCATATTCTCTTTATTTTTAAATCGGAGGCAAATATTAGATTCTGTTCCTGTAAGACCTCTGCCATTGTTATTTGATCTGCGGTCGATTTATTAAGACCTGCTTATTAAATCTTCCCTCCTTCAATTAACAAATTCGAGTTCATAACAGTATCCTTATCACATATCACTTACGTTCCTTGTTTCCGGTACCACCACACATATTAAACCCGATATGCACGAATGATAATCTACTCAATGTTTCTTTACACATCTTTTGAAATTCTGCTATATGTGGTATCTATATTCAATATGTCTGCAAATGTTAAATCTTTCTGATCTCTATCCGGACTTCCAACTCTCCGATCAATTCTTTCGTTATTTTTATTCCGGATCATCTATCCTTGAGCAAAGGTCTCTTCTCCACAGGAACTTACACTTGCCGTACCACTAACATATTGATGATTCACTGAAATCACGCTGTCCATTGGTCTTTCCCTCCTGCTATCCGTTTATTTTTAATCTAATCGGGCAACTGATACGATGCCTTCTTAGTTAAATATCCTTTTGAGATGCTTTTGTTTTTATTTTGTTGTATCTCTTTTGGATGTCTTTATAATATCACCCGAGTTTTATTTTGTCAATACATTTTTATAAAAAACTTTAAATAATTACATTTTACTTTTATATTGTATGAATTTTCTGACAATGTTGCTGTCTCTGCAAAAAAGAATAAGGCGTCCGTTACCGAACGCCCTATTCCATAAAAGCTTAAATGTTTACTGCCTTAATCAAAAGACAAGTTTTCACTATGCTCTTTTTCTTCTAACCGCTACATAAGCAATTACCGACATTCCCGCAAGTACAAGCCACAGAGCTACATGTGCCGTATCTCCTGTCTGTACGCTTCCGCCCTGTGACGGAGTTGACGGAGTCTGCGGATCATTCTTCGGCGGAGTCTGAGTCTTCGTCAAACCTTCTGCCGCTGAATTCAACTGTGCCAAAGCAGCTTTTACCTGATCCGCTGTTGCAGCCTCGTTATCCAAGATTGCCTTAGCAGATTTCAGAGCGTTTTCAAACTTCGCCCAGCTCTCTGCTGTGTAACCGTCGTTCTTCTTATCTTTGTACTTGTCGTAAGCTGCCTGAAGCTCGCTCTTATCAACAGACGGTTTTCCGGAAAGCTTCAATGCTACGCGAGCGTCTCTTAACGCATTAAGCGCTGCGTCTACCGCTGCCTGATCACTGTTGCTGTTGTCTTCCACGATTGCTTTTGCCGCTTTCAGCGCATCTGCATATTCTTTCCAAGAATCTGCTGTATAGTCTGCCTCTTTCAGATCTTTATACTCTTCGATCAAAGCTTTCAATGCATCTGTGTTTCCACGCTGTACAAGCGCTGTAACCGCATCGTTCAACGCTTTTGCTGCTGCATCGATCTCCGTCTGATCTTTGCTGTCTTTCAGTACCTTTTCTGCATCTGAAAGAACTGTTTTCATTGCTTTGTAAGAATCTGTTGTGTACAAGTTCGCATCAGCCGCTTTCGCTGCATCGATTGCTGCTTTTAACGCCTCTTTATTGAGCTGCTCTACTTGTACTAATGCTGTATGAGCATCTTCTAACGCTTTCTTCGCCTCGTCTACCGCTGCCTGATCAAGATTGCTTTTGTCTTTCACAACATCCTCTGCCGCTTTCAATGCATCTGCATAATTCTTCCAAGAATCAACTGTGTAGTCTGCTTCTTTCAGATCTTCTGCCGCATACTGAGCAATCAAAGCTTTCAACGCATCTGTGTTTCCACGTTCTACAAGAGCTTCAACTGCCGCGTTCAATTCATTTGCTTTTGCATCGATTGCCGCCTGATCCTTACCGTTTGCCAGGAGGTCTTCTGCTTCTGCAAGAACTTTTTCCATTGCTTCGTAAGAAGCTGTTGTATATGCGTTTTCGTCTTTTTCTTTTGCCGCATCAACTGCTGCCTGCAGTTTGCTCTTATCAAGCTGCGGATCTACCGGAGCTTTTACAAGAGCTTCTTTTGCTGTCTTCAACGCTTCTTTCGCCGCATCTACTTCTGCCTGTGTCTTATTGCTGTTGTCTGCCACGATTCCATTTGCAGCTTCAAGAGCTTCTTCGTATTTCACCCATGTCTCATGTGTGTAATCCGCTTCTTTCAGTTCTTTGTACTCTTCGATAAGAGCTTTCAATGCATCTGTGTTTCCGCGTTTTGCCAATGCTGCATGTGCATCTTCTAACGCTTTCTTCGCTGCGTCTACCGCCGCCTGATCGCTGTCGCTGTTATCTTTCACGATTGCGTCTGCCGCATTCAGAGCTGTCTCATAAGCGCTCCATGTAGATGTTGTATGAGCGTCTGCTTTCAGATCTTCTTCTGTGTACTGATCGATCAAAGCTTTCAGATCTGTTACATCTCCGCGAGCAACAAGTCCTTTCACAGCTTCAGTTAATTCTGCAACCATTGCGTCGATCGCATCTTTTGTACCGTTTACAAGAAGCTGTTTTGCTTCTGCAATTTTAGCTTTTACCGGCTCTGCACTTGTTACTGTACTTGTTTCAACTTTCTTCTCTGCGTCTGCGATTGCAGTTCTCAGAGCGGATGCGTCTACAAGTTTAGCTTCTGCGCCTTCCAGTTTCTTAATCATAGCAGCTACTTCTTCCTGTGTCTGCGCTCCTGTCGCCACAAGATCGTAACCCTCTTTTACAAGCGCTTTGAATGCCGCCGCGCTGTCTGTCGTCGCATTAGACGTATCTACCGCTGACAATTCAGCCAATCTTTCGATCAAAGCTGTAATGTCTACGCCCGGTGTCTCGCCTTCTTCCGGTTTTGTTCCGTATACTTCAAGCTCTACAACGTGGTTTGTTGTTGCTCCACCCGTTGTTCCATGCATATAAACACGAACAAACTGTGCTTTTGTACCTGTCGGCAATGTCCATGATTTACCATCTGCTGATTCTGCATATTCTGTATCAAATTCGCTCTGTTTATCTTTATTTAATCCGTGAACATTTGTATCATCCGCATTATAAACGATCACAGCTTTACCATTTGTGAAGTCTTCTTCTTTTTCAGCCACAGCTACAACTGTGTCTTTATAAGTTCTGCCATCACCCCAATAGCGATACAGTGACAATGAGTCCACATCACATACAGCGCCTAAGTTAACCTGCATGTAAGATGAATCAGCTTTGTTATCCGCGCCAAACTCCGCATAATTGTTTGCATAATCTGTTTTATTTCCATCTACAGCCATAGGCATCGGTCTGTCGCCGCCTTTTGCTGCGTTTGTGCCGTCTGCTGTCCATTTTGCCGTTACATCTGCATCTTTTGCAATGTTCTTCGCTTCTACTTTCTCTCCATAGATCGCAAGGTCACCGACTGTGATAAATTTATTTACGTTTGCATCTTCATGATGGTAAGATTCCGTTCCTCTGACACGCACATATCTCGCTGACTGCGCCTCAAAAGTAATCTCTTCCGGGAAGAATGTCAGATCATTTGTTTTCACTATCTTGCCTGTAAGATCCAGTCCACCTTCTGCCGTTACCGGAGTCCATGTTTCTCCATCTTTACTAATCTCTACGATCAGCTTTTTAATATTACCTGTACAAGCCCAGTAGTTTGTAGCAGCATCGTAGTAACGAGGTGTGTAATCAATTTGATCAAGCTTATATTCAGCTTTCAGATCAACCTGCAGCCATGCTGCTTCGCCATCTGTATTTACACCGTTTTCCACCTTCTGGCTTGTCCAGAATGTTGTTTTGTCTCCGTCCAAGATCTTGCCTTTTTCACCTTCACTCGTACCGGAAACTGTAATCATGCTATCTTCAAGTGTCAGTTTCGGAAGTCCTTCCGGTTCTCCCAGATTAGCCACTTCATCATAACCGTATGCGATATCGTATACTGCCGCCGCTGTCACGCCATCTTCTGCTGTGATCGCAGCTTTCTCTACCTTATGGAATCTGTTCTTTTCATTATAAGCAGATCCTTCCAGTGTTCCGTCTACATAAAGTTTTAGCATACCGTTGTTTTCTTTCACACCTACTACTTTGTGCTCTGCTCCGTCGTTAATCATCTTGCTGGAAACTGCTGTCGCACCATTCAGTGTGAAGGATGCTTTTCCTTCTGCTGTTACTTTCAGCTCATACTGGTCTTTCTTTTTTACAAGAGACTTGTTTGTCTCAGCTGTATTTACTGTTGCATATACTGTAAATCCGTTGTTGGAATTCAGTGATTTGTCTGCTTCTGCAAGCTGCCCTGCCTCTGTAACTTTTTCATTCTCAACGATTACGTTGTTTTTGTGATATACAACAGAAGCATCTTCTGTAGCTTTGTTGCCCGACATATCTTTAATATCCTGCGGAATTACTTTTACTGTAGCTTCGTTTGCCGGAGCTTCTGCTAATACGATGTGATATGTTGTATCGTCTGCGCTCTTCTTAATAGAAGAAACTTTTGCGTTTTCTACTTTAAAGAGGTTTCCTGATACTTTCTCATCGAATTTTACTGTAAGTTCTTTCGCACCGTCTGTCATGATTCTGTCGATCTTCGGCGCTGTTGTGTCTTTTTCTTTAGAAACGCGTAAGATACGCACTTCGTTCGGTTTCAAAGTCACCGAGTATTCTTTACCGTACTCTAATGTACCTGTCTGAGCAGACTTATCCGAAAGGAGATAGCTGTGCTCTAAGTAGTAGTTTAATGTGCCTGCACCTTCTGCAACGCCCATTGTACGGTCGAATGTGAACTTGATTGTCTTATCTGCATTTGCAGATGGGTTACGGAGTGAAATAATTCCGTCCGTTCCGTCGAAACATGAGAATCCGTATGCTTCTGCCTGTGCTTCATTTGAATCAAAATTATTTAATTTTGTAACGTCCGGTTTTCCGCCAATCATCTTGGAGTTTTTGAGCATACGGTAATTTGCTTCTGCCCACTCAAGGAATTCTCCTGTGATCTCGTATTTTCCGTCTGTCATAATACTGTCAGAGTAGTACAACTCCCAGAATGCTGTTCCACGAGTAGACAGCATGTACAGATAGTTCTGGAAATCTTCATCTGTAGCAGTATTAACTGTCATTCCTGTTCCTTCTTTTCCGTAAACCGGATCATGGTTGTACAGATTCTGAAGCGGGAACTGGAATTGATGGTTCTTCAGGAAGTCATAGTAACAAGCGTCACGGTATGTAATCTGCTTGTTCATCTTCGTCGTTCCAAAAGATGCATCTCTTTGATCTGCTGTACACTGAAGCCATACAGAGTTCGCCCACTGTAAATACCACGGACTCGGGTTTACATAACATGTAAGAGAAATCCAGAGATCATCTATATTTTCCTTTTCAGCACTCTGACGAGCTGCTTCCATCAGGTCGATCCACGCTTCCCACAGATCAGTTACATGGTACATCTGATGATAACCGCCTACCATATGATGGTTTGTCTCACTGTATACCGGAACGCCGTCTGCTCCACCTACATTATTGAAATGATTATACTGAGCATTATCTGCGAATCCATCCCATTTCCAATAGTTCACATCAAATCTCTCTTGCCAGTCAACTGCCATCTTCGTGAAATTATCTACATATACACGGTCAGCAACGTCGATAGAATTTCCGGCTTTACTTCCTTTTCCTGCTTGCTGAATAATATTCGCAAGATATCCATAGAAGTTATATCCGCCTCTCGGTCCAACCCATACGCCGAAATTACTTCCGAATTTTCGCACAAGTTCACTGGATGTCGTCAACTCATTTGGAAATTTCTCATTAAACGTCCAAAATCCTTCTGTATTAATTTTCGATCCTGACTTTTTATGTTCCCCTGCCGGAATAGTTCCGTCATTATATGCGTTCCATCCGTCATCCACTACATAAGAATCCAGTGGGCTGACTTCTGCTTTGTTCAACTCACGGTCAATTTCAATAAAAGATTCAAGAATGTTCTTATCATCAATGAGCATCATATTATCGAACCATGAATTGTACTGTGTACGGAACTCTGACGGAGTTGCGATTGACTTGATATACTCGAAGAAGTCTGCCTGAATAACTTCCTGCTCTGTACTTCTTGCCGCTCCCGCAACTGTCTGCCATGTCACATACTTATCATCTGTTGTCAACTGATTGTCTTCTTTCAGTCTGCTGAACGTCTTACCGCTGTAATAGCGCATGAATCCCGTTCCGTCAACGATCTCTGTATCCGCAGCCGGGAACTCACATCCGAAGAACATTCCCTGGAGGTAGATCGGCTGTCCGAGGATCGATTTGAACTCTTTCAGCTCTTCGATTCCGCCATGTCCTCTCGGGATAGTCCACTGGGCGTCGTCTTTTGAAACTTTCAGAGATTCAAGGTCGATGTAGTCGATCTCAGCTTTTGCCATCTGTTCATCCGGAACATCGATCTCGAGGAATTTACGCATGAAGTGATCGCCTTCATACATTACGATTACTTCGTCAATCGTGTACTCTACGCCTTTGTGCTCATAAGGTTTGAAAGAAAACGTTACTTTCTTACCAGTCTTCTGTGCGCCGTTGATCGTTGCTGTCGTATCCTCAACTTTAACTGCGCCGTCGCCGTCTTCCAGCTCTAAATCGCTTGTCTCAAACGCACGGTCATCCGTATCTACCGGAGCTTTCTCTGCGTGGAGATTAAACTCTGCACCACCCGCGAAATTTGCTCCATTGTTAGAAGAAGTTGCTACGAACTTAATCTGTTTCGCCGTACATGCCGTTTTCAGATTTACATAGATTGGATTTACACCATTGTACTCGAAATTGCCTTCTACGATCGGCTCGCCCCACTTATCAGAAGCATAATCAAGTTCAGTTTCTGCTGTTGATGCATACAGCTTGTACCCCTTAATATTTCCGTTTGTGTTCTCTCCTTCTTGTCTCGGCGTATAGGAGAAAGACTGGAATGTCACGTCTTTTCCGAATGTAATTACTACATTATACGGAAAAGCCTGACCGCCAGACCCCCCCCCATAATTTGAATGCCAGATACTCTCTGTTCTTCCATCTAACAAGTTAGATGCCGGTCCATCTGAGTCTCCGCTCGCATTCTGGTAGCTGTCTGCTGTTGCTTCCCAACCCGTCCGATTGATTCCCGGTAAGGTAATAGGGTCTTTTTTCTCTTTCGTTGTCTTAACAACGAATTCTTCACTTCCCTCTTGCGGAGTGAAGACTGTCTCTTCTCCACCAGTTCTTTTGTTCACAATTTCAGTCGTGGACAATTTTTTGTCCGCTGTTGAAAATGTTCTTTTGATGGCATCGTTTCCGATTGTAACAGTATTGCCTTCCTGTTTTACGGTCACATTGCCATAAGGAACTGCAGTTTCATTTTCTGCCGCTCCGGCAACTGATGTTGTGGAGAAGACGCTCGTCACAACCATAGCTGCTGCGAGCGCTGCACTGAAAAATTTCTTTTTCATAATATTCTCTCCTTTCCCCGTGAAATTGTTATGTTTTTCACAGTCTGCATCTATTTTATGATAACATATTCCCTGTCATTTCGGTACATCCAATATCCTTTTCGTGATATTTACTTAATTTGTGTCAATTTAATCAATGTTTTTTTAAGATTTTATCGGTTTTTCTTAAGAATTCTTCTTTTTATTTTCCGCAATTTATTAAGACGACTATAATATCCTGTTTATGTCAGGAAATAAAGGGAATCCTGTAAATAACACTTAAAGGAGTTGCATTATATATGAAGAAACTCATTTATCCGGCAGCGCTTATTCTGCTTTTTATTATATTGACAACGACAATTCTGCCTGCCGACGCCGTCTACGGATCGAATACGGACTGGCTCTCCCAACATGCCGCTCTTGCGGAAACGATCCGTGACGCCTGCGTGGAACAGCACACGCTTCTTCCCGACTGGATCGATCTCGGAAGCGGAAGCAGCGGATATCAGTTTTCTTATTATGGATTTTTAAGACCTGATATTTTGATCGGATGTCTGTTTCCGCAAGTTCCGATGGTTTACATCCTGATCGGCTATATGCTTGCACTTTATCTCGCTTCCGTTCTTTTATGTTATATGTGGCTGCAAAGCGAGGATATTTCCCCGTTCTTTTCCTTCATCGGAAGCGTTTTATTTTTGACTGCGGGATGTCTTTTCCATATGCATCGTCAGATCATGTTTGTCAATTATCTGCCGTTTTTGATCCTTGCTTTTTTGTGCGTGAAGAAACGTAAGTTTCGCTTTCTCCCTCTTTGTATGCTTCTGATCTGCCTGCACAGCTTCTATTTTGCGATCGCCGCATTTGCCGCGATCGGCTGGTACTGGCTGAGAACGGAAAAAGAGACATTTTGGAAAGATTCGTTTTTCAAAAAATATATCCCTTCCGCCGTTCTTTCCGTATGCATGGCGGCGGCGCTCCTTCTGCCGACAGGACTTGTACTGATGGAGCACAGACGAAGCGGCGGCGGATTTTCTCTTTTGAAAATATTAGAGCTTTTCGGACCGAATATCTCTATGAACGGCATCTTGTTTAACGAATACGGACTGGGGCTTACATTGATCTGCTTTTACACGATACTTGCCGGATTAAATAAAAAAAATCCTGCCAAAAAAGAATTCTTTCCTGACAGCGTTTTATTTTTATCTTTCGTATTGTTCGGTATCTTTTCTTACATTTTAAACGGAACGCGCTACGCCAGACCGAAGATACTTATTCCGTTTCTGCCGCTGTTCATCCTGCACTGCGTACGTTACTTAAAATCAGCGCACACCGAAACAGACCGCGTTTCATCGTATCCGCTCTATCCGTTTGCCGTAATGCTTCCGCTTGGTCTGCTCTGGTTCAGTCAAGTTCAGTTTCCGTGGATTTTGATCGAACTTGGTATTCTGTTTTTATTTTGCCTGATACAAAGACGGAAACAAAACCTTATTTTGCAAATGTTTAAAAATCCCCGCATTTTTGCCCGGGTAGAATTACTCGTCTATCTGCTCATACTGATCGCCCCGGTCGGTATGTATATTACAACTGCCAGAAAGGAAAACTGGGTAAAGAAAGCAGATGTTTCGGCAAAAGAAACTTACACAAAACTTGCGGAAATTCCGATGGATCCGCTCTATCATTTTGACAGCCTGACCGAACCGCTTGCAAACGGAAACCGCGCCCCAGAAGCGAAAATAACAAGAAGTTCTATGTATTCTTCTGTGACAAACAGCGCTTACTCCGACTTGTATTATGACGTGCTGAATACACCGATCCGAATCAATAACCGGATCGCGCTGCTTACTTCCGATAATCCGTTCATGCTTCATCTTCTTGGCGTTCGGTATATCGAGACAGAAAAAGATCATATTCCCGCCGGGTATACGCCTCTGTATTCTTCGGCAAAAGACACGGTGGTCGCAGAGAATAAAAACGTGCTTCCGAATGTTTATTTTACATCGGATACAATCTCTGAAAAAGAGTTTGACCGTTTCAATCAAATCGAACAGTTGGAAGCGATTTCCCGCAAAACCATAATAGAAAACACTTCCACTGATACGGACAGCGACGTTTACCTCCCCGGAAAGTTTATCACTCCTTTTGCCCCGAAACTGTCGGCAGACGGCAAACTTCCCGATAGTTTGACTATCAAAAAGACTGCCGATAAGTATGACATAATCTCAAAATGTCAACAATCGTTGACATTTTATGTTGAAAATACAGGCTTTGGCAACATTTTGTTGCTTTCTTTCCAGGTGGATAATAAAACGATCGATCCTGTTGTCATCGACATTAACAACATACGCAATAAGCTTTCGGGACTATTTGCGCCTTACCCAAACGGAAACAATACGTTTCACTATCAGTTTTCAGCGGACAGTGACTCGGGTATGACAAAACTAAAGGTTACTTTTCCAAAGGGTCATTTCACTGTCAGCAACGTACAGTGGCATTTATGTAATAAACATATTTTCGACGACGAGAACACAATTACAAAAGCGGTCTGTGACAGCAGAACCGAACGCAGCGCCTTCCTTTCAGGCACGACTGTTTTTTCCGGAAGCATCCATGCAGAAAGCAACGGGGTTCTCGCGTCTGCGATTCCGCGGCAAAACGGACTTGAGCTTTACATCGACGGCAGACGCACAGATATTATCCGCGTAAATAAAGCTTTTGCAGGAGCACATATCGAAAAGGGGACTCATAAGATCGAATTTCGATTTTCTCCTCCCGGAAAACAAATCGGCTGTATCATCAGCCTGATATCTCTGTTGTGCTATTTAAGTTACCTGATTTTTACATTTGGAGTCTTTACTTCAAGAAAAACACAAAATATTACAACGGCTCACCATAAAAACGCGCTGTAAGAAATTCACTATAATCATTATAAGAAAGAGGGAACTGACTTTGAAACGAATTTACTTAAGCAAAGAACTGCTCACTTACATCATTACCGGAGGAATCACAACCGGAGTTAATTACATGTTATACGGACTTTTTCTATTTTTTCACGTTCCGTATATTGCATCTAACAGTATCGCATGGACAGGCGCGGTTATCGCCGCCTATGTTCTGAACAGAAAATGGGTCTTTCGGTCAAACAGACGGATTCCCGAAGAGTTTTTCTCCTTTGCTGCTCTACGATTTATCACACTGCTCGTCGAAAATGTTCTGCTTTGGCTTGCCGTCGATCAATTATCACTTTCTTTGATCGGCTCAAAATTAATCGTAAGCGTCGTAACCGTGATCGGAAACTATGCGCTCTGCAAATACCGCGTTTTCAAAACTGCCGCTCATGGGCAGGATCAAAATATGATCTGAAAGGAGCTGCTGCCATATGACAATCAAAAATAATCCTGCTGACGATGTGATCAGCATTATCGTTCCGTGTTTTAATGAGGAGAGCGTTCTCCCCGCTTTTTACAGCGCGGTTTCAGACGCCGCATCCTCGATCGAAGGCGCTGTCTGCGAATTTCTTTTTATAGATGACGGAAGTTCTGACCGAACGGCAGAGATCCTTCAGCATTTTACAGAGAAAGACGAGCGTGTCCGTTTTCTTACATTTTCCAGAAACTTCGGAAAAGAAGCCGCCATGTACGCCGGACTTCAAAATGCATCGGGAGACTACTGTGTATTTATGGACGCCGATCTGCAGCATCCGCCCGCTCTGCTTAAAAACATGTATCACGCTGTCAAATACGAAGGATACGACTGCTGTGCAGGACTTAGAGAGGACCGAACCGGAGAAAATCCGATCCGCACGTTCTTATCCCGCTCTTTCTATCACTTGATCGGGAACGCATGTCATCTCGATATGGGAGACGGAAAAGGTGATTTCCGAATGATGAACAGAGCTATGACGGACTCTATTTTGGAACTCAAAGAATACAACCGCTATATGAAAGGGATCTTCTCTTTCGTTGGATTTGATACAAAATGGATTCCGTTTCACAACACTGAGCGCGCCGCAGGAAAAACAAAATGGAATTTCCGCTCGCTGTTCCGCTATGCAATGGACGGAATGTTATCATTTTCTTCCGCCCCCGCTTCCCTGCCCGGCTTCATCGGCATGTTTCTCCTGATCGCCGCCGTTGTCACAGGACTTGTTTCCGTTTTCACCGGACATAAAGCAAACTGGATCCTTCTGCTTGTCTGCCTGATCCTCGCGTTGAACGGCATACAGATGATCTTCCTGTCACTGCTCGGACAATATATGTCGAAAGATTATATGGAAAGCAAGAAACGACCGATCTATATTATAAAAAAGAAAGGGGGGTTTTAACCCCTCCTTTTCTACGACAGCTCTAAGTTTCCTGTATAAAGCTGATAATACGTTCCTTTCTGTGACAGCAACTCATCATGTGTTCCACGTTCGATAATACGTCCGTGTTCCAGCACCATGATCGCATCGCTGTTTCGGATCGTCGAAAGTCTGTGGGCGATTACAAATACTGTACGCCCTTTCATAAGGTTATCCATACCTTTTTGAACGATACTTTCTGTTCTTGTGTCAATAGACGATGTCGCTTCATCCAGGATCAGTACCGGCGGATCGGCAATGGCAGCTCTTGCGATCGCAAGAAGCTGACGCTGTCCTTGAGACAGTTCTTCTCCGTCTCCGCTCAAGCGCGTCTCATAACCTTTCGGAAGCATTCTGATGAATCCGTCTGCATGAGCCAGCTCTGCTGCCTTATAAACTTCCTCATCTGTCGCATCCAGTTTCCCGTAACGAATGTTTTCCATAATCGTTCCTGTAAACAAATGTGTATCTTGAAGAACGATACCAAGCGATCTTCGCAGATCAGCCTTTTTAATCTTGTTTATATTAATATCATCATAACGGATCTTTCCGTCCTGAACATCATAGAAACGATTGATCAGGTTTGTGATCGTTGTCTTTCCCGCTCCCGTCGAACCGACAAAAGCAAGTTTTTGTCCCGGCTTCGCGTACAGAGTCAGATCATGAAGCACCATGTGGTCTTCCGTATATCCGAACGTCATATCATAAAATCTCACGTCGCCTTTCAGCTCCGTATATGTCACTGTGCCGTCTGCCTGATGCGGATGTTTCCATGCCCACAAGCCTGTTCTTTCTTTACACTCCGTAAGATTTCCCTGTGCATCCTTCTTTGCGTTTACAAGAGTAACATATCCTTCGTCTACTTCCGGCTCTTCATCCATCATATTAAAAATACGTTCCGCACCTGCAAGAGCCATGATGATTGAGTTAAACTGCTGGGCAATCTGCATAAACGGCTGAGTAAAGCTCTTCGTAAACTGAAGATAAGACGCCATCACGCCAAGCGTAATGTTTCCGATGCCGAGTACCGAAAGCGCGCCGCCCAGTACAGCAGTCAAAACGAACTGTAAGTTTCCCATATTTCCGATAACCGGACCCATGATACTTGCAAACGTATGTGCCTTTGATGAACTGACGAACAGACTTTCATTCAGCTGATCGAATTCTTCTTCCGAAATCCGTTCATGGTTAAATACTTTCACGACCCGCTGTCCCGTCATACGCTCTTCCACAAATCCCGTGATACTTGCCAGATCAAGCTGCTGCCGTACAAAGTATTTTCCGCTGTTTCCTCCGACCATTCTCGCAACAGCCGTCATCACCCTGATCATCACAACGGCGAGAACTGTCAGGATCGGACTTAAAACAAGCATCGCAATAAATGTGACTACGATCGTAAGAGCCGACATAAGCACCTGCGGGATCGACTGATTGATCATCTGACGAAGCGTATCCGTATCGTTTGTATAAAGGCTCATGATCGAACCGTTTGTATTCCGGTCAAAATAACGGATCGGCAGTTTCTGCATATGTTCAAACATCTCGTCGCGGACACGTTTCAGCACGCCCTGCCCGATCACGACCATAAGTCTCGTGTAAATGAAGGAGGCAATTACGCCGCTCAAGAAAATACATGCCAATATACCAAGCGCCTGATACAGTTCTGTGTAATCCGGACTTTTTTGCCCGATCAGCGGGATAATATAATCATCCAGCAGAAACTTCAGCGACAATGAGACCGAGATCGTCGCAATCGAACTGACAAGAATACAGATCAGTACGATAATAAACTGTACTTTATATGTTTTCGTCACATATCCGAGTAGACGTTTTGCTATTTTTAATGTATTTTTATTCAACGACGGTTTTGTCGGTTTCTTTTCTTTACTCACTGTCCTTTCCTCCTTTCATCTGTGATTCATATACTTCCCTGTAAATCGCATTCGTTTTCAGCAATTCCTCCGATGTTCCGATTCCGCTGATCTCTCCTTTGTCCATTACGATAATAACATCCGCATCCTCTACCGAAGAAACTCTCTGCGCAATGATGATCCGTGTCGTATCCGGAATCTCTTCTCTGAAAGCCTGACGAATCAGCGCGTCTGTTTGCGTATCTACCGCGCTTGTCGAGTCGTCCAGAATAAGGATCTTCGGCTTTTTCAAAAGCGCCCTTGCAATACAAAGTCTCTGCTTCTGACCGCCTGACACATTATTTCCGCCTTCTACGATCATCGTCTCATATTGATTCGGAAACTCTCTGATAAATCCGTCCGCCTGCGCCAGCTTACATACGCGTTCTACTTCCGCATCACTTGCAGTTTCATCACCCCAACGGATGTTCTCATAGATACTTCCTGTAAAAAGTACATTTTTCTGAAGAACGACAGACACCTGATCCCGCAAAGCTTTCAAATTATAATCCCGCACGTCTGTTCCGCCGACTTTCACTGTTCCCGACGTCACATCATACAGTCTCGGGATCAACTGCACGAGCGTTGACTTAGCGCTTCCCGTACCGCCGATGATTCCGACGATCTGACCGCTCTTTATATGAAGGTTTACATCTTTCAACGAAAGATTGCCTCCCTCTCCCGCATAACTGAAGTTCACATGTTCAAATTCGATATCTCCGTTTGTAACTTCCGTAACTGCATCCGCTTTGTCTTCCATTTCCGGTACTTCATCCAAAACTTCGTTGATACGTTCCGTAGACGCTTCCGCGATCATGATCATAACGAATACAAACGACACCATCATAAGAGACGTCAGTATCTGAAGTGCATAGACGATCACACTTGTCAGCTCTCCTGTAAGCATATCTCCGCTTATGATACTTTCGCCGCCGATCAGCACCATTGCAAGAACGACTATATACATAGTAAACTGCATCGTCGGAGAGTTCCAGGCAACGATTTTCTCTGCTTTTGTAAAAAGCCGGAATACAATACCCGAGATCTTTCCGAATTTTTCAACTTCATGGTCTTCCCGAACGTACGCTTTCACGACGCGGGCTGCGTTGACGTTTTCCTGAACGACATTATTCAATTCGTCATATTCGTCAAACACCTTGATAAAATGCGGGTGCGCTTTCTTTGCGATAAAGATCAAAAGTCCTCCCAAAACCGGAATCGTGATCAAACTCATAAATGC
>ENA-OQKF01000655-OQKF01000655.1-human-gut-metagenome-genome-assembly--contig:-NODE-655-length-19075-cov-3.022113_pt1 | contig 19075 bp, 19 predicted proteins | sample MGYA00242617_ERZ504784 | MGnify/ENA primary metagenome ERZ504784 (study PRJEB26092, sample SAMD00036364) | human gut metagenome | host: Homo sapiens | study: EMG produced TPA metagenomics assembly of... | reverse complement strand
AATGTAATAGATGGGATTCAACCGTGCTGCCCGTATTATGGACCAGCTGTGCGATGCAGGGGTTGTAGGACCGGAAGAGGGCACCAAGCCACGTAAGGTACTTATGTCTATGGAGGAATTCCAGACATATGTGGAAGAACATTTATAGGAAATTAATTCATGTTATGAAAATTTGTATATGAATAATAGCACAGAGCCTGTCTAAATACGTTTAAAATAAACTATGAGGACGGATTATCAGAAGTATGAATTGGAGTAATAGTTAAGAAAATATAATATATGTAAAGGAGACAATAAAAATGGTAAAACATATGGTAATGTGGTCATTTAAAGAAGAGATTCCTGAGGAGAAGAAGCCTGAATTAAAAGCACAGATCAAAGAACATCTTGAAGGTCTGGTTGGTGTTGTGCCAGGGCTCATTAAGGCAGAGGTTGTTACAGACCTTCTTCCATCCAGCACACGTGATTTGTGCCTGATCACTGAGCTGGAGAGCGCTGAGGCACTGGCTGCCTATGCAGTAAATCCGAATCATGTTCATGTTGCGGACACTTACGTAAGACCAAATGTATGCGACCGTGTAGCAATGGACTTTGAGGTGTAAATGGAAATTCGTATTATCACAGTTGGAAAAATTAAAGAGAAATACCTGAATGACGGAATTGCAGAGTACGCCAAGCGCCTTGGCCGCTACTGTAAGTTGAATTTTATCCAGGTGCCAGATGAGAAGACTCCGGATAAAGCTTCCGATGCGCTGAACCGTCAGATCAAAGAGACGGAGGGCAATCGGCTTCTTAGCCATATTCGCGATACAGATTATGTGATTGCACTTGCTATAGAGGGTAAAATGCTGGATTCTGTAGAGCTTTCTGACCTGATTGCCAGATTAGGCGTTCAGGGAAAAAGCAGCATTGCCTTTGTGATCGGAGGATCACTTGGGCTTTCTGATGCTGTTTTGAAACGGGCAGATTATAAGCTTAGTTTTTCAAGAATGACGTTTCCGCATCAATTGATGCAGATGATTCTGTTGGAACAAATTTACAGGGGATATCGGATTATGAATCATGAGCCTTATCATAAATAATGAGATTTCATTTTTGTAAAGTTCCATAAATGATAATTACAGACACAAGAACTCCCAGATGTTAGAGCATGTTCGAGACAGCTAACATCCGGGAGTTTATTAGTTTACACGAGCAATCAGTCAAAACCTAAAGCCGACGTTTGTGTAAGTTTCTGGCGATTGCTGCCATAACGCGCAAAACGTGTGGTGTACAGTTTGTTAAAGCTTGCAATATATTTGAAGATAAATTTGGAAGTAGTACTTAAATTCCACTTGTACGGATAGATTCCACAGCCTCTTTGATTTTCTCTGGTGGAAGTACCAGCGCGAAGCGCACATATCCTTCCCCATGAGGACCAAAGCTTGCGCCAGGAGTAACGATGACACCGGCTTTTTCCATTAATTCCATACAGAATGCCATGCTGTCCGTGCGTTTTCTCGGAAGCTTTGCCCATACGAACATAGTTCCTTTGCCGTTTGGCTTCTCCCAGCCGATGGAAGCAAGTCCGTCGCATAGAGCATCACGGCGTGCCTGGTATTGTCTGCACTGTTCTTTTACGCTGTCAAGAGGTCCCTCAAGAGCAGCGATAGCAGCTTTCTGGATTGGCAGGAACATACCGAAATCGATCTGGCTGCGAAGCTTTTTAAGAGCAGAGATGATTTCTGGATTTCCAATGAGAAAGCTGATTCTGGCGCCGGTTACGTTAAAGGATTTGGAAAGGCTGAAAAACTCAACACCAACCTCCCGCGCACCAGGAGTGGCAAGAAAACTTCCACCTTCCACACCATCAAAGATAATGTCGCTGTATGCATTATCATGGATAATTAAAATATCGTATTTTTTTGCAAATGCAACAATTTCTTCATAAAGTCCTGGTGTGGCAATGCTTCCTACTGGGTTAGATGGAAGAGAGACTACCATGTAACGGGATTTGCGAGCCACTTCTTCTGGAATATCCTTTACATATGGCAGGAAATCATGCTCTGCTACAAGCGGGTAGTAGTAAGGAACTGCGCCTCCTAATTTGCTTCCTGCTGCGAAAACCGGATAGCACGGATCTGGAAGAAGAACCACGTCTCCCTCGTCGCATAAAGTCATGCCAAGATGTCCCATGCCTTCCTGACTTCCATAAACAGACATTACCATATCCGGCGTGATTTCCACATGGAAACGCTTCTTGTAATATGCACAGACCGCATCCAGGAGCTCCGGCAGGTCGCGGAGACTGTAGCGCCAGTTCTGATCGTCAGCGGCAGCTTCCATCAGTGCTTTCTTAATATGATCCGGTGTATGGAAATCCGGAGTTCCCACACTCATGTTGTAGATCTTCTTTCCCTGTTTCTCAAGTTCAAGCCGCCTTTCATTGAGTGCGGCAAAAATTTCATCTCCAAATAAATCCAGTCTTTTGGAAAATTTCATCGTAAGTAAGCCTTCTTTCTCTCAAAATGCCAAACCAATAGGTTTGTGCTAAAATCCTGTTTATTTTATCACAGTACTACAACAGAGTGCAAGACAAAAATGTATTTTCGGGCAAGACATTTGTATTGCTAATAGCAAACGAAAATGGATGGCTGCCGTGCACTGCCAGATTTAGGGGTAAAGTTCTTTTTTGTATAAATTTTAGAAAAAAATAGCAGCAGACACTTAAGAGGGCATTGTCTAAAAATAGAGAAACGTGTATAATTGGCTATATCAAACCAAGAGAGGAAAAGGAAATGAAGAAGTTTCTCGAAGAATTTAAGGAATTTTTTGCATGGTGAAAGCTCTGAATAAAGCAGCTGAGAAAATCCCCCCCTTGATTTGAATAAAAAGACATGCGAGGACATAAATGAAAGACTACATGGCCCCTATGGAGGGCGTGACAAACTTTGTATACCGCCGGACTTATCACCGGTTTTATCATCCCATGGATAAATATTTTACTCCGTTTATTTCTGCCAAGCCGAAGAAAAACCTGAGCTTCCAGGAAATTTGCGAGGTGTCACCGGAGCGGAATGAGGGAATGTACGTGGTTCCCCAGATCCTGACCTGCAATGCAGATGATTTTATCCGTACTGCCCAGCTTTTGAAAGATGATTACGGACACCAGTAAGTGAACCTGAATCTTGGTTGTCCTTCTGGAACAGTTACAGCGAAGGGAAAGGGTGCCGGATTTCTGGCAGAGCCCCAGAAGCTGGATCAGTTCCTGGATCAGATTTTTTCGAAACTTGATATGAAAATTTCCATAAAGACCAGAATTGGAACTCACTACGAGGAAGACTGGGAGTATCTGCCGGCCATTTATGAAAAATATCCCATTCATGAACTGATCATCCACCCAAGGATTCAGACAGATATGTATCGCGGAGTGCCGCGGCTCGGAGCTTATGAGAAGGCTGTAAACCGTCTGAAAATGCCACTTTGCTATAATGGGAATCTGTTTTCTGCAGCTGATTATAAGCGGATTACAGAGCGTTTTCCAGACACTTGCTGCTTCATGTATGGAAGAGGGCTGATCACGAATCCGGGGCTGGTAACTGAGATCCGGGAAGGCATTCGTCCGAATAAAAAGACAGTAAGAGAATTCCATGATTGTCTTTTCGAAGAGTATCGGGAACTTCTTTCCGGCGAACGGAATGTGCTGTTCCGTATGAAAGAATTATGGAGCTATATGGCCGTTAATTTTACAAATTATGAGAAATATGCCAAGAAAATCAAGAAATCCCAGCATCTGTCAGAGTATTCGTCTGTGGTATCCAGTTTATTTGCAGAGCAGGATTTGATAGATTAAGTATTTTGGATATTTAGAACGCTGAAAGGATCCCCCTTGGCGGGCTAAATAGCAATAAATAATTCGAAAGAGGAATAACATGTTAAATACCGATCGTTTTGAAGAATTTATATCTCAGTATCCCATTTATGAATACCGCCTTGTGGATACTGCTGAAATAGAGGTAAGGGAGCGGGTGCGGATCAGCTGCAAACAGGAGTGTGAGCGCTATGGCACCACCTGGGCCTGTCCCCCTGCTGTGGGCAGCCTGGAAGAATGTGGGAAGCGAATCCACAGTTATCCAAATGGCATCCTTTTTTCCAGTGTGGCAGAGGTTTCCGATGTGATGAACATGGCGGAAATGCTTGCTACCCGAGATGCTCACGAGGAGCTGACTACAGAGGTAGCCGGATTTTTGAAAGGGGAGGGATTTGAGACATTTACCTTGTCCACTGAATCCTGCGATCTTTGCGAGCATTGTGCCTACTTAGACGGAAAACCCTGTCGTTTCCCGGAGAAAATGCATCCCTGCCTGGAAAGTCACGGTGTAGTGGTAAATGAGCTGGTAGAGCATCATTCCATGGAATATAATCTTGGCGGAAATACCATTCTGTGGTTTTCCCTGGTGCTTTTTCGCCAGAGAGCGTGATCTGTTAACTGTAAATCAGAATGAAAAGAAAACCTCCCGCATAAGCTAGAGTTAAAGACCGGGAGGCTTTTTTTTATGTCTGTATCAGCACGTTTTATGACAGCTATGGCACTTCCTGGTTACCTGTCCTGTAAAGCCCCTATTATAACGATTACCGGACCGTCGCAGGTACAGATTGAAAATTATAAAAGCATCTTATCCTATACAAGCGAGAAATTAATCGTGGTTACCTGCCAGGGACGCGTGATCCTTCAAGGGAAAAATCTGGAAATATTTCATTACACTACTTGGGAAATGGAAATAAAAGGGCAGATTTTGTCGGTAATGTTAGAGCGTGTTTGAAAAATCATTCCCGCAGTCTGCAAGCTCCGGTTTGCGGTATATTTCACCTGAATTCGGTTGCCGTCCGGCAGTACATCGTAAATCCAATATAAATGGAGGCGAGATTAAAATGAATAACCCCGAAAAAATACTCCATGGATTTTTAGAACTTTCAGTATCCGGTGACCAGCTGGAACGCTTCCTGAATTTGTGCCACGCCAGAGCTGTCTCTTTGGAAAGAATCCGTTATCTGTCAGAAAAAAACATAACAACTCGCATTGCCATAAATGATTTCCGAAAACTCCTTCCCATACATAGAAAGACCAGAGTCCGTATCCATATTCTGAAAAAAATAGGTTTGCCGTTTTTGCTGCTCAGAATCCAAAAACGCAAGTGCTTTACAGCCGGGTTCCTTCTCTGTGTGGTCTTGCTGCTCTGGCTCTCTGGCCACATCTGGAATATCCACATTGATGGAAATGTAAAAAATTCCACCCCTCAGCTTCTGGAATTTCTGGACCAGCAGGGAATTACTCATGGGATCCGTAAAAATCAGGTTAACTGTACCCGGATTGCCGACCTTCTCAGGAAAAACTACCCGGATATTACTTTTGTTTCCGCCAGGGTTCAAGGTACCCGGCTTCTTCTTACCATTCAGGAAGAAAACATCACAGAAGGTATCCGGCAAACAAAATCTCCATGTAATCTGATTTCCAACCTGGATGGAAAAATTGTGAATATAGTTATCAGAAATGGAACTCCACTTGTTAAAACTGGAGACATTTGCAAACAGGGTGATATTCTGGTATCTGGCGAGGTGCCGATCCTGAACGACAGTCAGGAAGTTGTACGTGTGGAATACGTTCCGGCAGACGCAGACATCTATGTGCGTCATCAGATTGCCTATTATCAGGAGGTCCCCCTTTCCTATGAAAAAAAGGTTCAAAGCGGCACTTCAAAAACCAGCTGGTATTTTCGTGTTGGTGACTTCGTTTTTGGCGCAGATACAGGAAAAAAATCCAGATATATAACCTCAACAGAAGAAATCCCTTGGAAACTTACCGAGAATTTCGTCCTTCCTTTTTCCCTGGGAAAAATCACCCGAACACCTTATAAGATACAGAGCACAGTTTACACGAAAGAACAGGCTCAGAAGAAAGCAGTGCAGCAGCTGAGAATATATGAACAAAAACTTCTGAATAAAGGAATCCGGATTGCAGATTCCCGGTTGTCTGTCACATTTGACAGTACAAATTGTACTGTGCAGGGTACATTGACAGTAGATGAAAAAAGCGGAAAGAAGCAGAATATAGAATTCAGTCAGGAATCATAAGTGTTGAAAAACAATCTTTAGAGTGGTATACTTTTACCCAGAGATATTTTTGAACAGACACAAGGAGGAGCAGTTTTTGAAATCCACGAATATAGAGATTGACTCATTAGATATTTTACAGGAGCTTTTTGGAATCAATGATAAGCTGATCAAGGTGATTGAGAATCGTCTTGGCGTATCCATTACCCAGAGAAATTCCTGCATTACCGTAAGTGGGACTAATGACGGCAGGATACATTCAGCTGTGAATATTATTGAAGCCATGAAGGAAGCTCTTGAAAAACAGCAGCAGCTTTCCGTGGATATGATCCATCGTTTTCTGGATGAGACCGAGGAAGAGGATGACAGCGAGGAGGATATTGCAGACAGCACCCGCAAGGTGCTGGGGGATGCAGTGACTTTGAATTATAAGAATATTCCAATTCGAACTAAGACAATTGGACAGAAAAATTATATCACTGCTTTGAAGAACAATACGGTTACTATCTGTATCGGACCTGCCGGTACAGGTAAAACATACCTGGCAGTTGCTTATGCGGCAGAGCTGTACCGGAATGACGAGATTGAGAGAATCATTCTCAGCCGTCCGGCCATTGAAGCGGGCGAGAAGCTTGGTTTCCTTCCGGGAGATTTACAGGAGAAGGTTGATCCTTATCTGAAGCCGCTTTACGATGCACTAAATGACGTATTCGGGCCAGATCAGGCTGCGAAGTTAAGAGAACGGGGAATCATTGAGGTTGCACCTCTTGCATATATGCGAGGCCGTACTTTGAATAACAGTATGATCATCATTGATGAGAGCCAGAATGCCACACTTCCTATTTTGAAAATGGCACTTACCCGTATTGGTACTGGTTCTAAGATGATTCTTACCGGCGATGTAACACAGATCGACCTTTCCAAAGAGACGGATTCCGGACTTCAGAAGTGTGCTTCTATTTTGAAAAATGTAGACGATATTGCTACTATTTCCCTGACGAACCGTGATGTTGTCCGCTGCAAGATCGTGAAGGACATTGTTAAAGCATTTGAGAAAGAGGAAGTGAAAGCCCAGGAAAAGACCCAGAAGCGGGCAGTTCGGCGGACAAGCCGGTAATTGGGAAGCCAGGACAAAATTTTCAGTAAATGACAATCAATATCCTGTGGGAAGATTAATTTGAAACTGAAATGTGAATTTTACAGAATAATTCAAACAAAATAGTAAAATTGAACATATGGTGTCGCCTGTTTGAGAAATCAGGCAGATGTCATACAGGAGGAATAAGTTTTGGTAACAATAGAATACGAATGCGAGACCGATTTTGACCTTGGACTTGACTGTCCGGCGCTTGCGAAGATGGTTGCAGAGAAGGTGCTTGACATGGAGAAATGTCCATGGGATGCACAGGTAAATTTGGTTCTCACAGATAATGAAGAGATTAAAAGGGTAAATACAGAGTTCCGTGGCATTGAGAGAGCTACTGATGTTCTTTCTTTTCCAATGCTGCCATTTGAGACACCGGCAGATTATTCTGTGGCTGAAGATGATGAGTCCTGCTTTGATCTTGACAGTGGAGAGCTTCTTCTGGGAGATATTATGATTTCTGCAGAACGTGCTGCTGCCCAGGCAGAAGAGTATGGACACAGTGTAAAGAGGGAATTTTGCTTCCTAGTTGCACATAGTATGCTACACCTTCTGGGATACGATCACATGACTCCGGAGGAAGCCGCAGATATGGAAGCACGCCAGGCGAAGGCACTGGAGGAACTTTGAATTACCCGTTAAATTGTGTTGTGCATGACCCTATAACTGGAGAGGCTTTGGCTGTTTGGCGGTTACTGTTCACTGGTAACGTTCCGCGAGGTGTTTTTTGTGAACAAAGTTCACAGAAAACCCGAGAGTTGCGGCGCGAAATCATGCAAAGCATGATTTCTGTGCATCGCGAAGCGCGTTACTGTGAACGGAGTGAACAGTAACGTTTGCCGTGAATAAGTTACTATGAAAGTTCCGGATGGCAGTTGCAAAGCGACTGATTTTCATATAAGGTGATGTCATCAGCAGGTGGCATTACCATTCCGGATGTATTTATAAGTGGCGGTTTCTGCAGTTTCTGTTCAGTTAGAAGGTTAAATATATATGCATAAGGAGGAGAAGACATGAAGAAAAAAATATTTAAACTTCTCACAGGAATGTTGCTTTCCTGCGCACTTGCAGGATCCACAGTAGCGGTACAGGCAGAGGAAGCCGGGACAGATACCGTGAAGAGTTATCTTACCGGAGAGGATGTATCTGTCGGCATTGGCCACAGACGTCCCATCGCAGTTATGCTTGGCAACGATACCAATGGCGCTCCACAGAGCGGAACTGAGAACGCAGGAGTCATTTATGAAGCACCGGTAGAGGGAAGCATCACCCGTCTCATGGCGATCATCGAGGACTATGACAATATTCCAAGGATCGGTTCTGTGCGAAGCTGCCGTGATTACTTCCTGTTCTATGCAAATGAGTATGATGCCATCTATTCTCATTATGGACAGGCTGTATATGCACTTCAGTATCTGGACCAGCACCTGATCGACAATCTGAACGGACTTACACTTGGAAATGCTTACTATCGCAGCACTGACCGTGTAGCACCGCACAATGCTTACACTGATTTCTCCCATCTTCAGGCAGGAATCCAGAGCCAGGGCTATAGCCAGGATTATAAAGAGGACTATAATGGTCATTTCCAGTTTGCACCGGAAGGAACTGAGACAACCCTGGATGACGGAGTTTCTGCAAATGTTGTGAAGCTTGATAATTTCGCTTATAACCATCCGTGGTTTGAGTACAATGCAGAGACTAAGGAGTACAGCCGCTTCCAGTTTAATGCACCGCATATTGACCAGAACACAGGTAATCAGCTGACATGTGAGAATATTATTTTACAGTATTCCAACTATGTTCCATATGATCCAAATGGTTATCTGAACGTAGATACCCAGTCCGGAGGTGAGGGCAAATACATCACCAGAGGCAAGGCAATCGACATCCACTGGACAAAGGATTCCCAGTGGGGAATCACTCATTATTATGATTCCAATAATCAGGAGATTCAGCTGAATCCTGGAAAAACATGGGTCGAGATCGTGCTGAATGATTCTGTAGGTTCTGTGTCTTTACAGTAAAATAAATTAAAAATGGAGAGGGACGTCATAAGATAAGGCGTTCCTCTTTTGTATTTACGTGAAAAACATGCTCTAGAGCCTGTCTGCACCAGCGCATGATGCAAATGAACGCGTTTTGACTTGATTTGCAAAAGTGATAGGACGATCAAAACACGGTAGAGCTCTTTCAGACTATGCAATATTTTACAGAAACAATAATTCTACACGTTAAAATGTGAAATTTTTCTGAAATTAAGAACTGTTTACCTGAAACCATGGACGAAATGAAAAAAATGATGTAAGATAAGAAATTGATATGTATGAAAACTACATGGAAACATAATAACGGAGTTGACAAATAAAATGAATGATCGGGAAAGACTGAAAGATAAAAAACGTATTGTAATCAAGATTGGAAGTTCCTCTCTTACCCATGCTGAAACTGGCAAGCTGAATCTTCGGAAACTGGAGATTCTGGTAAGGGAATTGGGCGATCTTCGAAATCAGGGTAAGGATGTGGTTCTGGTATCTTCAGGAGCCATCGCTGTTGGAGCAGCAGCTCTTGGATTTAAAGAGAAGCCACAGGAGCCTCGTCAGAAGCAGGCGTGTGCAGCGGTTGGACAGGCCAGACTTATGATGATTTACCAGAAGCTGTTTGGAGAATACAATCAGATGGCAGGTCAGATCCTGATGACCAAAAATACCATGGTAAACAACGCCAACCGCAAAAATGCAGAGAACACGTTTAATGAGCTTTTATCCATGGGTGTGATCCCTATTGTTAATGAGAATGACTCTATTTCCACCTATGAGCTTCAGTCTCTGGAAAAATTCGGAGACAACGATACCCTTTCTGCAGTGGTAGCTGCTCTTATAGGGGCAGATCTTCTGATCCTTATGTCAGACATAGACGGACTTTTTACAGATGATCCGAATACAAATCCAGATGCGAAATTTATTGACATGGTAGAAACATTGGACGATGAACTTCTTAACATGGGAAAATGCTCCTCCGGAAGCAAAGTGGGCACTGGAGGAATGGCTACCAAGCTTACAGCTGCCAGAATTGCCACAGCTGCCGGTACCGACATGGTAATTGCCAATGGCGGCGATTTTCATAATATTCACCGCATTGTGGAGGGCGACCCCTGCGGTACATTGTTTGTTGGAAAGAAAAAGGAAGAGTTTTTCCTGATCGATTATATTGAAAAATTGCTGTAACTGTTCAGTATCTTCACAGTTACAATTGCTTTAAGTTTTTGTATAAATTAAAATTACACAGAACATTCTCAGGAGGAGTATATTATGGACAGCACAAAAATCGACAGAATCAACACCCTTCACCATAAGGCACAGAGCGTAGGCCTTACAGAAGAAGAGAAAAAAGAACAGGCAGAGCTGCGCAAGGAGTATATTGCCACCATTAAGATGAACCTTAGAAATCAGCTGGATAATATTGATGTAAAGGAAGCCGATGGTACGGTTGTGAATCTTGGAGAAAGATATGGAAGAAAAAAGACTCATTAGAAAGCCGATTTTTGCAGCCAGAAAGCAGTGCAGCGATGCGCAGGTAGAAGAATGGAGCCATCAGATTACAGATCAGGTGCTGAAACTCTCAGAGTTTGTGAAGGCTAAGCATATTCTGGCTTATGCAGATTACAATCATGAAGTAATGACCAGATATATCATTGAGGAAGCCTGGAAAGCAGGAAAAGAAGTGGCAGTCCCGAAGGTTGTGGGAAAGGATATGATTTTTTACCGCCTTACTGATTTTTCTCAGCTAGAGCCTGGATATTTTGGAATTCCGGAGCCTGTCAGAGGCGAGATCGTGAAGTGGGAGGATGCTCTTATGGTCATGCCTGGTGTAGCTTTTGATCCTGAGAACAACAGAGTGGGATATGGCGGCGGCTTTTATGACCGCTTTTTAGAAAAACATCCTGATATTACCAGACTGGCAGTGGCTTTTGATTTTCAGATCCTTGATCTGGTGCCCACAGAACCTACGGACATTTGTCCTCAGATCATTGTGACACAGAGTAAAGTTTACCGGAGGGAGGACTTATAAATGAATGAAATGCTGGAAACTCTTGGCAGGAATGCCAAAGAGGCAGAAATCGTTCTTCGAAACCTTGATACAGCTAAGAAAAATCAGGTTCTGGAGGCTGTTGCAGACAGCCTTGTTGCAGATTCGAAAGCACTTCTTACAGCAAATGCCATTGATGTAGAGAATGGCAGGAAGAATCAGATGCCAGAAGGACTGGTAGACCGTCTGATGTTGACAGAAGCCAGAATTGCAAGCATGGCAGAGGGGCTTCGTCAGGTTGCGGCACTGGAAGATCCTATCGGGGAAGTGACCGGGATGAAAAAACGTCCCAACGGACTTCTCATTGGACAGAAGAGAGTCCCTCTTGGAGTGATCGGAATCATCTACGAGGCAAGACCAAATGTGACAGCAGATGCTTTTGCCCTTTGCTTTAAAACTGGCAACGTGGTGATCTTAAAGGGTGGTAGTGATGCCATCCATTCCAATACTGCTATTGTGGATTGCATCCGCAGAACCCTGGATGAGAATGGAATTACGAAAGATGCGATCCAGCTGATCTCTGATACTTCAAGAGAGACTGCCGGAGAATTCATGAAGATGAATGAATATGTGGATGTACTGATTCCACGAGGAGGCAAAGGTCTTATTAAAGCAGTAGTAAATAACAGCACGATTCCTGTAATCGAAACTGGTACCGGAAACTGCCATATTTATGTGGATGAGAGCGCAGATCTTCAGATGGCGGCAGACATTGTGATGAATGCCAAGACACAGCGGGTGGGTGTCTGCAATGCCTGTGAGTCTCTTCTGGTGCATGAGAAAGTGAAGGATGCTTTCCTTCCGGTTCTTGCAGAGCGCCTTCGGACAAAGAATGTGGAGATGCGTGCTGACGAGGAAGCGAAGGCTTTGATCCCAGACGCAGTCACTGCCACTGAGGAAGACTGGGGTACAGAATATCTGGACTATATACTTTCTATAAAAGTAGTTGGATCTGCAGATGAAGCGATTCGCCACATCAATCGCTACAATACAGGCCATTCAGAGGCAATTATTACCAGAGATTACAACAATGCCCAGAAATTCCTGGATGAAGTAGATGCAGCTGCTGTATATGTGAATGCTTCTACAAGATTTACGGATGGTTTTGAGTTTGGTTTTGGTGCCGAGATCGGAATCAGCACCCAGAAGCTTCATGCCCGTGGCCCCATGGGACTTCTGGCACTTACTTCCACAAAATATATCATTTATGGAAACGGACAGATTCGTCCTTAGGTTTGATTTTTGAACTGAGATATGTTATACTAGACTTCGATGTTAATATTTAATATGGGGGACTCATTTATAAGGAGGACTTTTTAAAATGAAGAAAAAGCAACTTTTGGTATTCATTATGGCGGGAAGCCTTGCAGCCGGAATGTCTCCGGTGACAATGGCATTTGCAGAGGCAGATACCCAGACCGTGACAATAGAGGACACAGTAGCTGTTGCCGCAGAGTCAGAAGAAGGAGAAGCAGCAGCTGAACCAGTGCAGGATATTTCAGATGCCGCAGCAGATACACCTGTGGAAGAACCTGCACAGGCAGCAGATACGCCGACTGCAGAACCAACCCAGGCAGCTGCAGATACACCGGCAGCAGAACCAACCCAGGCAGCTGCAGACACACCGGCAGCAGAACCAGTTCAGGCAGCGGATGCGGTTGTGGATGATGGCTTTAACAGCGGAGATACTGCTGAGCTGACTTTGGAGGAAGAGGAGAGTGCTACCCCTACTCCTGAGACCACTGGTCAGATTATCCTGAAGGCAGCAGATGGAACCCAGACATCCTATTCCACATTAGCAGAGGCAATTGCGGCAGCCCCGGTTAATATTGGCAAGGATGGTGAAGTTACCCAGATCCTTGTAACCGGAACTGTAGAGATCAGTGAGACTGTTGTGATCGATCAGAATAAGAATATCTCTATTGCAGCAGCTGCGGATGGAACTACTATTAAACGTGCAGCCGGATTTTTAGGAGATATGTTTAAAGTAAAAGATGAGTCCACTTCTTTCCAGTTTGGTACAGGCAAGGAGGGTGAGACTGTTTTAAGTCTGACTGTAACAGGAGCACTTGACCAGGGGGATGCAACAGGCTCCATTATTTCTGTGGAGGGCGGTTACTTCGGATTGTCCGATGGTGTAACCCTGACAGGAAACAGAACCAGTGCGCCGGGAGCTGCAATCTGTAATTCTGGCGGAAGCATCGGACTGGCAGGTGGTACTATCACAGGAAACCAGTCTGAAGGTATTGTAAATGAAGCTGCTGAAATTACAGGTGGAGCTATTTACAGTCTGGGCGAGATCCGTGTTTCCGGCGCCGTAATTGTAAAGGATAACAAGGACGATGGTCTTAATGATAACAGTATTGTTTTAGGCGGTGATAACGCATGTATCGCAGCAATTGGCCAGCTTGCTGAAACAGCAGACCTTCAGGTAAGAAGAAGTGACGCAGCTGCCGGAAAGATTATTGTAAAGGTCGGTACGGATGCGAATGGTACTGCACTTACTACTATGGAGAATATTCTGGCACATGTTCATTATCTGGACACTACAGAGTATACCATTAACAACCAGACTGGAGCACTTGAGTCTGTTACAGCTCCTGTTAGTACTATGACGCTGACCGCAGATTCTATTTCCTGGAATAAGGCGTATGAGCATACTGTTGATCTGACCTTCCATACCAATGATGCTGGTGTTGGAGGAAGATATTATGTGACCTGGGTGAAGAAATCTGATTCTACACCTGGATTCGAAGCAGTAAAGAGCAATTATAAGAGCTCTGGAGATATTGCAAGCTCTGCAAGTGTACAGTTGACAGATGTAGCTTATGATACAGCCATTAAAGTAGTTGTATATGCTGAGGATTCCAAGGGACTTGAAGCAGTTGCGCCACTTGTACTTACATTAAAGGCGAAAGCAAGCACTCCCACAGAAACTCCGATTACTACTACACCGACGCCAACTACTCGTGCAACCATTAACCCGTCTGTCAGCGAAAGCAAGGTAACAGGTCTTGAGAAAGCACTGGCATTCTACCCGAAGCAGATGTACAATTTCACAGTAACTGGCGCCGGAACTGACAATACAAACCCGATCAAAGGTGATACCAAGTGGATCCCGTATGGCTGGAGCATGTCCGCGAAGAACATTGACACCGGATATCAGAAGAGCTGGTCTATCGGAAATGTAAATGGTATCAAGCAGGCGAAGACCTTTAGAATGTATATCTTCTTCCAGAAGTACATATACAATGGATCCGAATGGGAAGCTACCGGCGTGAAGGAAGCTCTCCCTACAGAATTTAAGTCCAAGGCAATCGACTTCACAGTAACTCCATCCGGCACAATCACGCCAACTGCAACAGCCGGTTCTGGTTCCGGCGGTTATGATTATAACGGAACAGGTAGCGGCGATGGAGATGGAACAGATGGCGATGATGCAGAGAACCATGACGGAACAGACAGCGATACCGGTTCTACATCTGCAACAAACGCGAGAACAGCCGATAACTCCCCGATTGCCACTATGATGATGCTTGCAAGTCTTTCTCTGGTAGCTGGAGGTTATGTTATCGTCAGAAAGAGAAAAAAAGAAATCTAAGAAAATCTATGGCATATGAATAACCATGCATTTTGATCAGAAGTTTTTCTGACAGCAAAATAATAAGAAACATACATTAGGCAGGTCTTTTGACCTGCCTTTTTGCATATAATAATACAGGCAGCGGGGGGACAGGCTATAGCGTGTAAAAAAAGGCCTTCTGCAAGATGTACGTTACACTTTGTTGGAATGATTTTTCAAACACGCTCTAGAGATGAAATGCCGCCTGAGTTTTTTCCTGCTGCAGGAGGTAAAATATGTTGTCAGAAAGCGTATTGTCAGTCAGAAAAGAATTGTTCCCACAGAATAAAACGGCTGTCAGTGACATGCCGAAAGTAAATATACAAAAGAAAGTACAACCGACAGATGCAGATATGGTACAAACATCGCTGTCATTTGAAAACATATATTATTCTTTATGGGAAATAGCTGGACGCTACAGCAGCTTTTGCCAGTTTCGCGTGATTGGAAACAGTCATGACGAGAGAATGATCCCAATGCTGGAAGTTGGCACCGGCGCACAGATGATCTTCTGTGTGGCTGGAATTAATGGAACTCAGGCTCTTTTGCCGGAACTTCTTCTGAAAATGGCAGGAGAATACTGCAGGGCCTACGAATGCGGCTGGAAGCTGGATGAATTTTATGAAGTGAAAAAACTCCTTGATAAAATAAGGATCTGTCTGATTCCGATTTTAAACCCGGATGGTTATGAAATCCGCCAGAATGGCTTTGGTGCTATTCGAAATCCAGTTTACCGTCAAATGCTTCGTATGCAAAGCATTCCTGCTGAGGATTTTGGATATAATGCCCGTGGAATGGATATTTCACATAATTTTCCAACGGTTCATTATATCCGTTCACGTATGGGAGAGGAACCAGCCAGCGAGAATGAGACAAAGGCATTGATCCGGATCATTCAGGAATATGATGGAAGAGGACTTTTGACGTTTGCTCAATCCGGAAGGGAAATCATTTATTATCACTGTCAGCAGGGAGTGGGAAGTCTTCCGAAATCCTACCGGCTGGCAAGACATATGCAGAAATCTTCTTCCTATCATCTGGAAAGGGAACAGATGACTGAATCGGCCAGGGAAAAATTTAAGGGAATGGGAACCCCGGAACAATACTATATTCAAACGAAAAAACAGCCGGCATTTCGTATTAAAGTACCAGCTCAAAGCGGAAATGGAAGAGGCGTTGAAGAGGATAAAAAGGCAGTATATGAGGAAATACATTTGCTTCCATTGGAATATATATTTTCATTAGACAATTAAATGTTATTGTTTGCAGGTGAGCTTTTGTAAAATAATTACCGGAGAAAGCTGGCCGGTAACCATAAAAGGAGATGTCCGAAATAATCGAAACATCTCCTTTTAGTATATGATTTGTTTTTTGGCGTTTACGAAACGCATAGAAGATTGCCATGCGCATCCGAAATGATTATTTTTCGGAAGTAGCAGTTTCCGGTCTTTCGTATTTCCTGCGGATATCTTTCATGACAAAAAGATAGGAAACACCGGTAAATACTGCTGCTGTAACCCACGCTGCCGGGTCACAGAAGCATGCAAGTGCATAACTTCCTACCGCCATGGAAATCATTGCTACAACCAGACGTGCAACCAATTCAGAAACACCACCCATCATAGGCAGGAATCCATATCCGCAGCCCTGCATGGTATTTCGGAATACGAAAATACTGCTTAAAGGAATGTAAAAGATCACACTCATATAAATGTAAGTTTTTGCCCATGGAAGCATGCTGTTCATATCCACATTTCCAGTGAAGAAAAGTCCAAGAGCTGGTTTCAGAAGAATACAAACCAGCACGGCTGCTGCAAGAGCATATACAACAGAAGCTTCCAGAGACGCTTTAACACCCTGGCGGATTCTCTTGATATCACCCTTTCCGAAGTTCTGTCCACTATATGTCGCCATAGTCTGTCCCATAGCCATCATTCCCTGGGTTACCAGGTTCTGCACCTTGCTGGCTGCCGTAAAAGAGGCAACGGCATCGGAACCGAAAAGATTGATGGCAGATTGCATGACCATAGTACCGGAAGCTGTAATTGCAAACTGCAATGCCATAGGAATTCCCATAGCCAGCTGGTTACGGCTCTCCTGGCCGTGAAGCCTCCAATGTCTTCTGTTTGGGGCAAGAGAAGGCATACGTATATAGATGTAGACCAAACAGAGTATTGCGGAAACGCCCTGAGAAATAATGGTTGCCCATGCTGCTCCGGCAACGCCCATTTTAAAATTGATAATCAGTACCAGATCCAGAATTACATTTAAAGCTGCGGAAAATACAAGAAATACCAGCGGAATCTTACTGTTTCCAACTGCACGCAGGTAAGAGGAAAACAGGTTGTAAAAAATAGTGGCGATGATTCCGGCGCTGATGATCATAATGTAGGTATATGCATCCTGAAAAATGTTGTCAGGTGTGTTCATCAGCTTCAGAAGAGGGCGCATGCCCAGCAAACTTAAAGAACTGATGATCACGGTAAAAATCAGGGAAAGAAGAATTCCGTTAGCTACACTGATCTTTACCCCTTCGGTATCTTTGGCACCGAAGCGCTGAGCGGTGAGTACGGAGAAACCAGCTGTGATTCCCTGCGAGAAGCCCACAGTAAGAAACATGATCGTTCCGGTGGATCCGACTGCCGCAAGGGCATCCGCGCCTACATAGCGTCCTACAATAATCGTATCTGCCATATTATAGAGCTGCTGAAAAATGTTTCCAATAATAAGAGGAAGCATAAATTTCAGGATTACCGGCAAAGGCCGGCCTTTTGTCATATCTTTTTCCATAAGAAACTCCTTATTGAGAAATATAGAAATCGTAAATAAAAAGTGTTACTAAATTACTTACATATTAGAGTGTGTCAGAGTCTGTTTGAAAAATCATTCCCACAAAATATAACGCACATTTTGCAGATTGCATTTTTTTACATACTCTGGAAGCGAAAATTATTTTATCACACTGCGGATTATCTGTCACTATTTTATTTTTGACTATTTTAAAGGCATTTAATGCCATAATGTTCAAGAAACCACACTTTTTCTCGAAAAATGTTTAGGAATTTTGACTGATATGTTGGTTTTGCTTGCTATTTGCTCTCATAAATGGTAAAATCAAATATAACGTGAAGATATTTTTTTGAAAGAGAGGCATTCATATAAATGGCAAATGAACATGGAGAACAGATCAGAATCGTGCAGGAGACTGTGGCTGGTAAGGAGATTACTTTTGCCCATGTAATGGGAGGACCGGCACCGATCATTTATCAGAAGCTTGGGTTGAATCCGCAGCTGGATTATCGTTCCTCTGCAATTGGAATCATGAATATGACACCTCCGGAATCCGCAGTTATCGCTTCTGATATTGCGGTGAAGAGCGGTAATGTTTATCTTGGATTTGCAGACCGGTTTACAGGGACTTTGATCATTACAGGAGAGATTTCTGATGTAATGTCTGCAATGACTGAGATCGTAAATTATTTCCGGGATTCTCTGGGATATGTGGTCTGCAATATTACGAAACGATAGGAAGTAGAAGCATGGAGCGAATAACGAAGGAAGAGCTGCTGGAAATGCTATTCCATGATGATTATGAACATCTGAAGGGGAAGAAGCTTCGTATGACTCGTGTGCGTGTACCGGGAAAGGAAGTTTGTCTTGCCCATGTGATCAGTCCTTCCCAATCTTGTATTTATGAAAATCTGGGACTGCATATTGGAGTTCATGAGGGGGAAGACCACACAGGAGAATCCATTGGTCTGATCCGTTTTACTCCCTGGGAAGCGGTTGTGGTAGCTGCAGATGTTGCCATGAAGAGTGCAGATGTACAGATCGGGTTTATGGATCGTTTTTGCGGTTCTCTGATCATTACAGGAGGATTGTCCCAGGTGCAGACTGCTGTGGAAGAGGTCGTACGTTTCTTTGACAGAGAGTTAGGCTTTAAAACATGTGCGGTTCACAGAAGCTGACAGATACCTTATGGCTGCGGGAACAGCAGCTTATGGATACGATATTATGATATGCAAATGTAAAAATACTGCACTGCTGTATTTTTACAAGTAAGGTTTATTGAAAACAGGGGAAATACAATTCGATGAAGAAAATTTTTTTGATGGGAAGAAGTGAGGCCG
>ENA-OQKF01000651-OQKF01000651.1-human-gut-metagenome-genome-assembly--contig:-NODE-651-length-19169-cov-3.028726_pt1 | contig 19169 bp, 17 predicted proteins | sample MGYA00242617_ERZ504784 | MGnify/ENA primary metagenome ERZ504784 (study PRJEB26092, sample SAMD00036364) | human gut metagenome | host: Homo sapiens | study: EMG produced TPA metagenomics assembly of... | reverse complement strand
GGGAGGGCGCGGGGGGGGCCACGGGCGGCTCCAAGGGGGACAACGTGGGGCCGCGGGGGCATGGCGGCGCCGGGGTGCAGAAGGGCAACCGGCCCGAGGAGCGCAAGATCCAGCGCCGGTTCGCTCATGCGCATACCGCCGGTAATGTTTACATAGGCATCCAGACGGGACAGTTCATACCGGCACCTTTTTTCCAGCACTGCCATTAAAAGGTTTACACGGTTGTAATCTGTACCTGCAGCGGTTCTTCTTGGCATACCAAAACTGGTCTCTGCCACCAAAGCCTGCACTTCCAGCAATATAGGCCTGGTTCCTTCAAAGGAGCAGGAAACCACTGCCCCTGAAGCTTCCTTTGGCCGGCCGTCTAACATATATTCCGAAGGATTTTCTACTTCTGCCAGTCCTTCTTCTCCCATTTCAAACACACCGATCTCATTGGTAGATCCAAAACGGTTTTTTACGCTGCGAAGGATACGATACACAGCATTTCTGTCCCCTTCAAAATAAAGGACTGTATCTACCATATGTTCCAGCACCCTTGGACCTGCCACAACACCTTCTTTTGTCACATGTCCTACAATAAATATTGAAATATTAAGTCCGTTTGCAAGTTGCATAAATACATTGGTCGATTCACGCACCTGAGACACGCTTCCCGGTGCCGACGCGACCTCTTCGTTATACATCGTCTGGATTGAGTCGATCACGACCATATCTGGATGCTGTTCTTCTATCACATGACGTATAATTCCAAGATTCGTTTCGCACAACAGAAACAAACTCTCAGAAAATGTTCCCATCCGATTCGCACGCAGTTTAATCTGCTTTAACGATTCTTCCCCGGAAATATATAATATCTTACGGTTTTGTCCTGATAACTTCTGACATACCTGCAGGAGAAGTGTTGATTTACCGATTCCCGGATCACCTCCCACCAGCACAAGCGAACCAGGCACGATTCCACCACCAAGCACTCGGTCAAGTTCCAGAATCCCCGTCTGCATCCGCTCATCGTCATCAGTCGTAATACTGGAAAGTGTCACTACCTTCGCATCTTTCGCATCCCTTACCTGCTGCACTGCAGCCGTACTTCCTCTTGTTACTGAAACTTTCTCTTCTACAAATGTATTCCATTCCTTACACATTGGACACTGCCCAAGCCATTTGCTTTCTTCATGTCCACAGTTCTGACAGAAAAATATACTTTTTTTACCTTTTGCCATGTACGATTCCCTTACATCTTTTTTATACTTCTACTTATAAATCCACTCTTAAACCTTGATTTATCATTTCTTTTTTATTTCCATTTTACCAGAAAGGGGAAGCTACGCCTCTGCGAGCTCCCCCGATGTTCTGCGTATTTACTTCTTGATAATCTTGATCTCAATCTCTTTATTCGGATCAAGTTCTGCGCTCACGCTCAGTTTTCCGCTTAAATTCGTTGTCATATCGCCGACATTCACATCGTCCATATACACAACATATTCGCTGTCTGCTTCCAGCTCCAGTGTAATCTGCGCATCCTCAGTACCGGATACTTTAAAAGAAACCTCTCTCTCAGAAGCTTTAAAATCTTCTACTGCTGTTCCCGGAACGGATTCGTATACGAACATACCATTCTTTTCCAGCTTTGTAATCTCAGAGAATGTCTTTACCTTATACACATCTCCCTGAAATTCAAATCCGTCCAGTTTTGTCTTGCTGCTCAGAGTATAGTCTCCAAAACCAAGTGCTCCGTCTGCTTCAGCTCTTAATAGCTCTTTCACTGCTGCCATTAGCTCTTTCCTCCTAAGGTTCATTTGTATTCATTATTATATATCAATTTATTTCTATTTGGTAGTCTTGACCTCAAATTTTATTTCTTTTTTCGATACGCCGGCAACGACTTCCTGACCACGCTTAATCTCACCTGCGAGAATTGCCTCGGCCAGACTGTCTTCCAGTTCACTTTGTACTGCACGTCGTAACGGTCTTGCTCCATATTTCTTATCGGTTCCTTTTTCCATAATCAGCTTTTTCACAGAATCACGCACCGTCAAATGAATATCCAGCTGTTCTTTTGCACGCTTGACCACCTCCTGGCACATCATTCCCGTAATCTTTTTAAGTTCCGGTTCACCTAGCGGATGGAATACAAGAATCTCGTCAATTCGATTCAAGAATTCTGGACGGAAGACAAGCTTGATCTCATTCATAACATTCATCTTCATACGCTTGTAATCTTCCTCTTGATTCTCCTTATTGCCAAATCCTAGCCTTTTGGGATCAATGATCGCCTGTGCACCTGCATTCGACGTCATAATAATAACCGTATTCCGAAAATCAACTTTTCTCCCCTGAGAATCTGTAATATGTCCATCATCTAATACCTGCAGTAAAATGTTAAACACATCCGGATGTGCTTTTTCAATCTCATCAAAAAGGATCACGGAATACGGATGTCTTCGCACCTGTTCGCTTAACTGTCCACCTTCCTCGTGGCCAACATATCCCGGAGGCGAACCGATCATCTTTGCCACACTGTGCTGTTCCATATATTCGGACATATCAACGCGGATCATGGCATTCTCATCATGGAATAATGCTTCTGATAATGCCTTTGACAATTCCGTCTTACCAACTCCGGTCGGTCCAAGGAATAAAAATGAGCCAATCGGGCGCTTTGGATCTTTTAGCCCCACACGCCCCCTTCGCACAGCTTTCGCCACAGCCGTAACAGCTTCTTCCTGTCCAACCACTCTCTTGTGAAGCGTCTGCTCTAACTTTTGCAAGCGCACACCTTCAGATTCCTGAAGCTTCTGCACCGGAATCTTCGTCCAGTCAGATACGACCGCTGCCACTTCTTCTTCTGTTACAAGTGGTTTTCTGCCAGCCTGCTTTTTCTGAAAACGCTTCTTCGTCTGCATAATCTTTTTCTGAGCATCTTCTTTCTCTGCCCGGATCCTGGAAGCCTCCACAAGATTACCTGCAAGAATTGCCTCTTCCATCTTTGCTTCGTAATTACCAAGAATCTTTTCCAGTTCATATATATGCTCCGGTGTCTTGAATCCACTAAGACTCACTTTCGCACATGCTTCATCAATCACATCAAGTGCCTTATCCGGAAGAAAACGGTCACTGATGTAACGTGCAGAAAGTGTAACTGCCGCCTGAAGAGCTTCATCTGTGATCTCTACATGATGATGAGCTTCATATCTGCTTTTTAATCCTTTTAAAATATCCTTACATTGCTGTTCATCTGGTTCTTCCACTGTAATTGGCTGGAATCTTCGTTCCAGTGCCGCATCTTTTTCAATGTATTTTCGATATTCCGCAATCGTTGTTGCTCCGATCAATTGAAGTTCTCCTCTTGCAAGAGACGGTTTCAGAATATTAGATGCGTCCATTGCGCCTTCAGCACCGCCTGCGCCGATGATTGTATGCACTTCATCCAGGAATAAAATAACATTTCCCGCCGACTTTACTTCCTGCAAAAGTCTCTTCATACGTTCTTCAAATTCACCACGGTATTTTGTACCTGCGATCATACTTGCAAGATCTAACGTATAGACCCTCTTGTCACGCATTCCTTCCGGTACAATGCCACTTGCGATCTGTGCGGCAAGTCCTTCTACCACTGCTGTCTTACCGACTCCTGGCTCTCCCACCAGACACGGATTGTTCTTCGTTCTTCTGCCAAGTACCTGCATCAGGCGGTGAATCTCTGCTTTTCTTCCAATGACCGGATCAAGCTTTCCTTCTTCTGCCTGCATAGTCAGATCTGTGCCATACTGGTCTAAAATCCCATCTTTTCTTTGATATGCCTCTTGAAGCTCCTCTTGATATTCCTTGATATCCACGCCGAGAACTTCCAGCGTATCCTGCATGATTTTCTGTATATTTACATTGAGTGTCAGAAGTATTCTGGTTGCAACACTGTCCGGTTCCCGAAGGATTGCAAGAAGCATATGCTCTGTTCCAATTGCCTCTGATTGAAAACGGATTGCCTCTTCCTTGCTTTCCTCCAGAGTATATTCAAGTCTCGGACTTCTCTTTGGCTTTTCCTGAAAAGTCACTTCTCCGACCGGTGAGATCAGTTCATCTACAATCTTATATAAATTTGCTTCTTCTACACCATTCGCTGACAATATCTGTCCCGCCACACCTGTACATACCCGCATAAATGCAAGCAGCAGATGTTCTGTTCCTACATATGGATGATCCAGTTCTCTGGCAATCTTTTCCGCTTTTTTCAGCACTTCTTTTGCTGGTTCTGTATAATTCATGCTGTCTGTTATTCCTTTCCACCGTATTCATCAAATAATTCATCCACCATCTCGTGAACTTCTTCTCTACTGACATTTTTAAGACTTCCCTTAGCCAGCGCGATTCTTAGCGCACGCTTTACTTCTGCATAAGCCTTTGCCTTATCTGCATCAATTGCAATCACAGCGCCACGTCTGCGGTCAAGCTGGATAAATCCTTCCTGCTTCAATATGGAATATGCTTTATTCACTGTATGCATATTGATACCTACCGTATCCGCAAGCTGACGGACAGATGGAAGGGATTCTCCTTCTTGGATCGTCGCAGTCGCAATTCCCATAATAATCTGATTCTGTAATTGCACATACAGTGCCTCATCACTGTTAAAATCAATCTCTATCAGCATCGTATCACCCTCATTATCTCTTTTGTTCTATCCTTACGGATGATTTCATGAACAGATTAAGTTTTCTGTTATACATCTAATATAACATACAAAAAAGGAGCTTACAACAAAAATGTAAAACTCCTTTAATCCAGACTTTCCTAGTTCTTCTTACCTTTCTTTACTGCTCCAAGTGCCGCACCGATTGCTCCTGCATAACGGCTCTGCGGATCTGTCTTAACTTCCATGCCAAGTTCCTTTGTCAGCGCTTCACTGATATAGCTGCACTCGCAGAGACCACCAGTCAGGCAAAGCATCGAACGGTCTTCACTCATACGATTTGCCTGTGCTGCAACTTTTCGTACGATAGAATCAACCACTGCAAATGCGATATTTTCCTTCTTCTCTCCCTGACCAATGAGACTTATGACCTCAGACTCTGCAAATACCGTACACATAGAACTGATCGTTACACCTGAGCCTTCTCTTGCAAGCTCACACATCTCATTTGGACGCATGGACAATGTATTTGCCATAATTTCCAAGAATCTTCCTGTTCCGGCAGAACATTTATCATTCATCATGAAATCTTTTACAAATCCCTGTTCTACACAGATAATCTTTGTATCCTGTCCACCGATATCAATGATTGTCATATCTTTATTATCAAAAATCCAGACAGCCCCCATGGCGTGACAGGTAATTTCTGTAATCATCTTATCTGCATATGGCACAGACACACGGCCATATCCAGTAGCAACACATACATTTTCTGCAGGATCCGCATCATTTTCCGCAAGCTTCTTACGAATCTCTTCTGCCGTATCCACACTGCTCCATCCTGTCGGCTGCACAAACTCAAGAACAATTTCTTTGTTCTCGTTCATAACAACAGTCTTGGCACAAGTAGATCCAATATCAATTCCTATAAACTTCATATCTTAGCTTTCCCTCTCATGAATTTACACAACATGAATTTCAAAATTCATTTTAAAATAGTCTGTAACCGGTAATCTTACAACATTTCAATAAATGCTGCAATCCTTGTATTGAGCTGGCCGACATCTGCCTGAGAATAATCTGTCTCCACATTAATGTATGGAATTCCTTTTTCCTCATTTACAAACTTGCGGATTGCACGAGTCTCAACATTATATGTATGACAGGCCTGAAGTGTCATCTCAAGAACTCCGTCAACCTGATACTCGTCAATCAGACGTCCCAGAAGATCAAAACGATTCGGGTTTGGTGTCATAACTGAACAACCGATTGCCAGATATCTCTCTGCAATTGCCTGGTAAATATCCTCAGCGTTCTCATCAACAAGGCGATCGATGGATTTAGCTCCAGTACAGTTTTCATAAGTTACGACAACACCACCATTATCCTCAACAGCACGGATTACTTTCTCAGTTGCTCCTCCGATTGGGCATCCTGTGATCAGAATTCTTGGTTTCTTCTCCAGCATCTTTCCAGATGCATACTCTGCCTCAATCTTGTCAACAAGGGCATTCACTTCTCCGGCAATCTCAGAACGATTTAATTTGAACGTACTTCCGTACAGAACCTTGAACAGATCATGTCCACTGATTGGAGCCGGATCATGCTGCATAACTTCATAAAGACGCTTCAGTGCTTTTCTTGCTTCATTCTCAATTTTAACAGCTTTTCTTACATCTTCATCTGTAATCGTTACTTCAAATCTTTTCTCAAGATATTCTTTAAAACGGATAATCTCTTTCTTCCAAAGCTTCAGTGCTTCTGGTCCCTGAGTATTTGGCAGTTCCATTATAAACACATCTTTGAACTCGCCCATCAACTCATACATTTTCTTCTTACCATCGCATGTAGTCTCCCCAACAACTACATCTGAGAAATAGAAGAACGGACATTTATCTGTCTTTGCAAATCCGTAACTGGATTTAATCAATGGACATAAGTTCTTCGGAAGGTCTTTTTCTGCTTCCGGAATTGTCTCATCAGATGTGGAACACAGGCTGACTGTTGAAGCTCCCATAGCCATAGCAATCTCTTTTGGGAAATATGTACAATAAGCTCCTACTACTGGTGTTCCCTTGTCTTTCAGTTCTTTCATCATAAGAAACGATTTCTGTCTCTGCTCAGCAAATTCTTCAAAAACCTCTGGCAAATCTTTAATAATCTCCATATTCTTTCACCTCATCAAATTTATTCGTATCTATAAACGGACATAATTAACCATTCTGTTTAAAATTTTAGACTTTTATAGCATAATATGCAAATTGATTTTTTCTATAATTGCATTACATTTATAGATTGTTTCTATTATTCATCACTGTTTTTCATTCTTTCTATTTCCATGGCAACCAAAAGTTTTTCGCACTCTGCCCCGTCGCGATTGTCCAGATCCAGCATATCATTTAACCGGGTCAGACGTGGAAGTAGCGTATTACTGTGAATCTTTAGTTTTGCCGCTGTCTGAGACACATTTCTTTACGATACACATTATATCTATACCTTCTGATGTTTTCATCGTTCATACACAACAATTCATTTGTGATTTTTGTAGGTATCGCACATTTTCTATAAGCATTGCTCCATTATTCATTCTATCTATATTTATAAATAGTACTTATACTGATTATTTTACAGTCGTCAGCCAACTGTTTTAATGCGTCTGCTGCCCTCTGTAAAACTTCATACTTACAGCAAAATGAAAGTCTCACATATCCACTGTAACCAAAGGAACTTCCTCCAACAAAAATTAAATGCCTTTTTCTTGCAAGTTCTAAAAATCGTTCTTCATTATTATCTGGAGCTTTTACAAATATATAAAAGGCTCCCTTGGGCTCAATGCATTCGTATCCACATTGTTTTAGCGTCCCGTATAATATCTCTCTATTCTTAGCATAATACTCCAAATCCACCTGTTCATCTATACATTCGCCAACAATTCTCTGAAATAAAGCCGGTGCATTCACAAATCCCAATCGTCCCATTGCCAATCGAACTGCCTTAATTACATTTTCACTGTCTTCAAATTCTGTTGGAATTGTCAAGTAACCAATGCGTTCTCCTGCCAACGATAATGATTTGCTAAATGAATATGACACAATTGTATTCTGATAAAAATCAGGCCACCATGGCAATTCCTCTTCTATATACACAAGATCCCTGTATGGTTCATCTGATAATAAGCAAATAGCATGACCATATTCTTTTTGCTTACTCTTAAGAATCTCCGAAATTTTTGTTGCAGTCTCCTTTGTATATATAACTCCTGTAGGATTATGTGGAGAATTTACAATCACTACCTTTGTGCGCTTTGTTATTTTCCCTTCTAAATCCTCAAAATCTGGCTGGAAATCTTCTCCCGGATCTACTTCAATAATTTTTCCGTTCCAGTTTTCTGCAAATCCTATGTATGCCGGGTAATACGGGCGAAAAACTAAAACCTCGTCACCTGGATTCAACAGTGCACGAAGTACCATATTGAGTCCACCTGCAACCCCATTGGTCATAATGATATTATTAATTCCATAGGATGTTTTATACTTTTGATTCATCCAGCCTGCTATCTTGCTTCTTACTTCTTCATAACCAGACTCACACATATATTGATGATCCAGATTCACATTCTCACTTAACTTTTTTATCACGTCGACTACTTTTCTTGGTGCTGGTGCTGAAGGATTACCTATGCTGAGGTCAAATACATTCTCCTCACCATACAACGTTTTCTGCCGTCTCGCCTCATTAAATGCTTCCCGGATTCCTCCATTTGCCTTTATATTTCTTTCCATTTCTTTTGATATCATTTTTATTCTCCAACAGATTCTATTGCTTTTTTCAAAAGTTCCTCATGCTCTTTATCATGTGTCATAAACGGGTATGTACATAACCGTTGGAACAATTTTTCATTAATCTCCGGGCTAGTATTTATTCCTATTTCAGCAAGGGAACATGGCATATCAAATTCTTTCATTAACCGCTTTAATTCTTCCACCCGATCATCTTCACCGTTGTACACAAGTTGCGCTAACAGTCCAAGAGCAACTCCTTCTCCATGAAGCCATTTTTTGATATATTCCAAAAAATCTCTATGTAGTGCATTATTAAATGCATGCCCCAATGCAGTCTGCCCCTTTCCCTGCATTAATGCACTAACAATTCCTGTAAGAGCAATATTCACATAAATAACATCGTGCAAATCTTTTGTCCACACTCCTGTCTTCAAATCAGAGACAGCTTTTTCTCCTTTTTGCCCCAGCACATCATATGTGTATTTCGCCATATAAAATGCACTATTTCTCGCTATTGAGGTATTTCCATCTAATACTTTCGGGTGTAAGGTTGCAATCTCTATATATTTTGCCATTCCATCCAATATTCCTGATGCTAAAAGTCTAGGTGACTGTGTAAGCATAACTTGATCATCCACAATAATCGCATTCACTTCATATTCAAAATGAATATAATTATCACTATGTCCTTCCGGTGTATATAACACAGATAATGGAGAATAAGCTGCACAAGTTGCTGCCTGTGTCGGTATTGCAACAATCGGAATTCCTAGTCCAAAAGCTGCCGCCTTTGCCAGATCCATGATCCGGCCACCTCCTACTCCGACAAGTACATTACAACCTTTTTCTTTGACTACAGCTTTTAATCCTTCAATTTTTTGTACGCTTGGATATCCGGAAAATCTTTCCATACAATACGCAAGTCCATATTTTTCAAAACTTGAACACAACCTTTTTTCAGTAACAGCAATTGCAGTATTGCCGCCTATTACATATGCTTTGTTTCCATATCTCTTAATTTCTTCTCCACAAAAATCCAATGCATTATTCTCTTGAATATAACGTCCTGCTCCAAATCTGTAACTGTCCATGTTCAATACCTCAACTCTTTTGATACTTTTCTTCTTAAAGATTTTTTACGTTTATTCTTATACTAATAAAATTCACCTATAATTTCAGCGTGTTCTATTTACAGTAGTAAATTCTTTTTTGTATATTTTGCACATTTTCTATATGAATATCAATAAAGGACTCTAATATTTTTTACAACATCAAAGCCTGTATTTTCATCTAAGCTATATGAATGAAGGGATCCGCTTCTTGGCCGATCCCTCCCTACACTTTAATTAATTGTCCATTTCAGCATACGATTCTTTATCTTTTCAAAGAATGTCATTACGACAACCAGCACCAGCACCATAAAGATAAATCCTCCCCAGACTTTCTGATAAAGTCCAAGTGTTGAATATCTCTTTACATAAAATCCCAGTCCATGTGATGCTCCATACATTTCTGCATATACAAGCATTACAAAAGAACTTCTCAATGAATTTACAAATCCTGGTAGGATGGAAGGACTTGCTGCAGGCAAAATGACTTTAAAGAATCTTTTCATTCCTTTTAATTCCAATGTTGCCGCATTGTCCAGATATCTCTTATCAATAGCCTGGATACCTGTAATCGTCGCAAATAATGTTGCCCATACTGTTCCGTACACAATTAAGATGACTGATGCCCACCAGAATGTAGGTGATAACAGTACTACAAATGGTGACAGCAGAATAGATGGTACACAGCTAAATGCATAGATAATTGGATGTAAGATTTTTCGTAATTTTGAATTCATACCAACCAAGACGCCTAATCCCAACGCAATTGCCAATGTAATTGCAACTGATGGAATTAATAACTTAATTGACGATACCAGATTCAGCACTGTAACATCTCTATCTTCTACGAATGACTCCCAGATCCCTTTTAATGGTGGGAACATCAATGCACTAAACAACTTATGATCAGATATATATTTGTATAAAAGGACAAAACCCACACAAATCAATGCTGTAATCCAATAATCTTTTATAAAATTAACTACTTTCTTCATCTACTCATCTCCATACCTATACATCATCTCACAATCCATCTATATCTTACTCGTTGTTCTCCTGATAGAACTTAACGGCATTGTCATAGAAGTCTTTGTCTTCGTCTCCCCATTTTTCAACAGCCTCATCCAGAGCTTCTTTATAAAGCTTATTGTAAATTCTATCTTCCATATTTACACTCTTATCTGGATTTTCAATTCCACCGACTTTCATCATATAATTGTAGTTATCCATTACAATATTCTTAACAGTATCTGGATTGATTCTATAATGTTCGTTCAGCATATAAGCCTCTACATACTCTTTGTTAGCATTTAACTGATCTACCATAAGATCAACGCAATCTTCTCTATGTGACTCAAAATAGCACATAGCACGAATCAATGCCTCATTAATGAGTTTAACAGTTTCTTTATTCTCTTTTACCCAGGAATCACGAGCAACCATACGACAGCATGAATAGTTCGGTGTTACATCACTACAATATGTTACAATCTTAAGTCCATCTGTATGCTCTACCTCATACATTCTTCCTGTACCAATTGTTGCATAATCAATCACGCCTTTTAATACAGCCTGCATCTCTTACCTGTCATTCTCATACTCCGTAAATGTAATATCCTTATCAAGATCATGTCCTTCATCTACTAACTCATGAAATAATGCATAACGAGATTTTGAATCAGCCATTTTAGATTCGAGGAAATCTTCTGGGCTGTTCCATTCCTGATCCTCTCTTGCTACAACTGGCATACACCCTGTCAGCATAAATCCACCGATGATTGCAAGGTCATCTCCTGAAGCGATTGACTGAACCGGCTCCCATGTACCACTATTGGATGCAATATCAACCTGTCCTGTTCTAACAGCTTCAATCTGTCCATCATCCAATGGAATTTCCTCTACTTCTACTCCAACTTCATCAAAATATCCCTGATCTTTTGCAATACTTACAAGGACATTTCCACTTGCTCCTTGAGCCCATGTTACTTTCTTTGTTTCTTTTGACTCAGAAGAAGACTCTTTTTTTGCTGAAGAATCTGATTTCGAGCTGTTCCCACATGCAACAAGACTTACTGCCATTGCTGCAACAAGTAAAACTGATACAATCTTTTTTTTCATACTACTTCCTTTCTCCTTTGCTTTTTTCTTGTATGAATTCCGGTTGTACTCCGGATTATATGTATGAACTGTCGAACCGTTAATACTATTTTTACGCATGACTCATGACATCTTGGTTAATCTGTTTTATGAGTTCATTTCTAAGTTTTAATACTTCTATGTTTTCAAATTGATTCTCTCTGGTTGCTCTCTTCTCATCCGGTATTTTACAATCGTATATAACATTACTCGGTGACTGTCCCAATACAATGATTCTATTTGCGAGAAGAAGTGCTTCATCCACATCATGGGTAACAAAGAATACGGTCTTCTTCACTTCTTCTTTAGACCAAAGCTGTAAAATCAAATCCTGAAGTTTTGCTCTTGTAACTGCATCCAACGCCCCAAATGGTTCATCCATTAAAAGAATCGGAGCGTCTACTCCCAAAGATCTCGCAATCGCACACCTCTGTTTCATTCCACCAGACAACTCTTTTGGAAGCTTTTTATATACAGACTCATCTAGTCCGACTTGTTTTAACATTTCCATTGCCCGATTTTTCAACTCTTTTTTCGGTTGCTTTGGATACTTCTGCTGCAATGCAAGCAGAATATTCTCTCCTGCTGTCATCCATGGAAATAATCCATAGTCCTGAAAGACTACTGTACGTTCAAGACTTGCCCCTTTTATCGGATCACCATCAATTGTAATTTCTCCCTGTGATGGTTTCTGTAACCCGGCAAGCAATTTTAGCAACGTGCTTTTTCCACATCCAGATTGTCCTAAAAGGCACACAAACTCTCCCTGTTCTATTTCAAGATTAATATCCTTAATAATCAACCTATTCGGTTCATCCGGATATGCAAAAGACAAGTCATTAATTAATATTTTTTCCATTTAGCTTTCCTCTCTTTTACAGCACTGCAAAAGCCTGTTCAAAGTCTGCTATAATATCTTTGCTATTCTCTAATCCAACAGAAAGACGAATCAGATCTTCCTTAATTCCAGCTTCTGCCCTTGCTTCTTTTGACATATTTGCATGTGTCATGCTGGCCGGATGCTGTACCAGAGTTGCTGGATCTCCGAGACTTACCGCAATAGATGCCACCTTTAATGCATTTACCACTTTTTTGCAAGCCTCAAATCCATCCATTCCATTAATTTCTTCCTGTAACTCGAAAGACATGATTCCACCATAGTTTTCATGCATCATTGTCTTTGCAAGTTCATGCTGCGGATGACTTTGAAGACCCGGATAGTATACTTTCTTTACATATGGTACACTTTCCAGATATTTTGCAACTGCCACACCATTTTCACAATGACGTGCCATACGAAGCTCCATTGTCTGAAGTCCTCTAAGGAGAAGGAATGAATTAAATGGGCTTGGAGTCGTTCCACAGATTTTAGATGTAACACCTTTTCGAATTGGTGTAATCAAATCTGCACTTCCGACAATTGCTCCGGAAATCACATCACCATGTCCGTTAATATACTTTGTACAACTATGTAATACAATATCTGCCCCTTCTTTTAACGGGTATACCTCCGGTGGGGGTGTAAAAGTATTATCTACCGCTACAAGCACTCCTTTTTCATGAGCAATCTTGGAAATTCCTGCAATGTCTGTCAGTTCCATTGTCGGATTTGTTAATGTTTCAAAATAAATTAATTTTGTATTTTCTTTAATCGCATCTTTTACAGCCTCTAAATCTGTTGTATCAGCATATGTAACTTCTACTCCAAACTTCTGCAACGTTGTACGAAGTACAACGTCTGTACAACCATATACGCACTCTCCACAGATTACATGGTCTCCTGCCTGAAGAAGTCCAAGCATCACTCCTCCTACGGCTCCCATTCCAGATGCCGTACTGATGCAGGCCTCTCCGCCTTCCAGCATGGCAATTTTCTTTTCCAGCGTTACTGTTGTTGGGTTTCCACCTCTGGAATAACAAAATCCCGGAATCTGTCCTCCGAACTTTGCCGTTCCTTCTTCTACTGTATCAAAACAAAATGTGGAAGTCTGATAAATTGGAGTTGCCAACGCTCCATATAACTTATCTGGTTCTTGACCAGCATGGATTGCCAGTGTTCCAAAACCAACATTTTCGAAATCTATCTCTCCCATCGTCCTTTCCTCCTTCTTTTCAATTTTTTAAAGCCTCATTTTCTACATTTCTAAAATCATTTTCTTCTTGATAATTTTATTATTTTCGTGCTTTCTTAAATGCCCGTTCAAAATCTTCAATTAAATCATCAACATCTTCAATTCCAACTGCAACTCGCAAAAGATCGTCTGTAATTCCTATCTCATCCTGTAAGTCTTTTGAATAGGATTCATGAGTCATAGATGCCGGATGGCAGACTAATGATTCTACTCCACCGAGACTTACTGCAAGGTCAAAGATTTCCAATGCATTGCAAAATGCAACACTGTCATAATTCTCATTCATCGTAAATGAAAAACATGCTCCGCTTCCTGTTGCCTGTCTTTTCTGTAATTCATACCCTTCGTTGGACTCAAGTCCTGGATAATATACTTTTTTTACAGCCTCATGTTTTTCAAGATATTCTACAATCTTCTGAGTATTTTCCTGTGATCTGTCCATTCTTACCGGAAGTGTCTTAATACCTCTTGCCAGTAAGAAAGAATCAAATGGACTTAAAATTGCACCGAGTATTTTCTGATGGAATTTTAATGAAGTGTAAAGTTCATCATCATCAACCACAACTGCACCTGCAATAATGTCTGAATGGCCTGCATAATATTTCGTTGCAGAATAAACTACAATATCAGCACCAAGTTTTAATGGTTTCTGCAGATAAGAAGTCATGAATGTGTTATCAACAACACAAAGCATTCCTTTTTCATGAGCCTTCTTGCATACAGCCTCGATATCAGTAACATACAAAAGCGGATTAGATGGTGTCTCTAAAAAAACCATTCTTGTATCATCTGTAGCTAAATCAAAATTATAATTATTGAAATCAGTTACAACCTCATAAGAAATTCCTCTTTCTTCAAATACTCGAGATACATAATTCCATGTTCCACCGTATACATTGCTGTTTACAAGAACTTTATCTCCTGGTTTCAGAAGCGAAAATGCAAGCGCTGTTGCTCCCATTCCACTTGCCATTGCCAGACTATACTTTGCCTCTTCAAGCTGAGCAATCAGCTGTTCTACATTATTTCTTGTTGGATTGTTTGAACGGCTATAAACAAACTCTCCGTAATCCCCAATAGAATCCTGAACAAAAGTAGACGACAGATATAACGGATAATTTACACCTTTGATTTCCGTGTTATCATGTCGTCCACCATGAATTGCTAATGATGCGTATTTCATTGTATTTCCTCCCCATTTTGCAATACTTCCTAAAAACGCTATAATTTTACCCCCCCCCCCGTATTGCTTTGTCCAATTGTTTTTATTAATATATCCTTTCTTTTATTTACATTTTCTATATATTTTATTGCTTATTATTTGTATTAAAATCATTGAGTAATCTCTTCTTTTTCCACTCAATATTTCCCGCTCAATATCTCCTGCAACATCCTGCAACATTTTGTTGCATCTATTGCGTATGCACCTCATCTGTGCTACACTACATCTACATCAAATTTCGGGCACAAAATTTTCATTATGTTTCAACGCCCATGGAAATCCCCAGCCAGGATTTCATTTCTGAATTTCATTGCTTTTTCAGCAAAGAATTCACTCAGATTTTTGATGATGTTACTCATTCACCGCAACTTTAAGTGCCCCTGCACTTGCACAAGTTGCATGCACAGCGGGCAAATGTTACGGTACTTCTGAAATTTTGACAAATCCATTTCGTATAGATTTCATTTTAGGGAATTTATTTTCATTCAATTTCTATATTGTCTTTTTATACTTACAATGTTAAAATATATTCAGAAAGTTTTTAGTTTACATTTGCTCAGAGAGGAGCGCTATGGAAACTACCAACAAGACAACTGAACATGGAGTACACAATTCAAAGATTCATGACAATGCCGCCAAGATTGTATTCGGAGATTCTACACTCTGTGCCCAATTTCTAAAAGGATATACGGATATTCCTTTTTTCACGAACATAAAGCCAGAGGATATCGAAGATGTTTCTTCACATTTTATTCCTTTATTTCAGGAATCCCGTGATTCTGACATTGTGAAGAAAATTCAGATTGAAAACACAGAGCTTTATCTGATTGCACTTATTGAACACCAGTCAGAAGCAGATGCCGACATGTCTTTCAGATTGCTCAGATACATGGTTTATGTTTGGACTGATTACGCTGTCACACAGGAAAAGTTACATCCTGGAATTACGAAATCCAAAGATTTTTTATATCCGCCAATCCTGCCAATTATTTATTATGAAGGCACGGGACAATGGACTTCTGCATTACATTTTAAAGACCGGGTATTCATGAGTGATATCTTTGAAGAATTTATTCCAGATTATAAATATCTGGTCGTTCCTTTGAATAAGTATTCCCAGGAAGATTTAATTGAAAAAGGGGATGAACTCTCAGCTATTTTCATTCTTAACAAGCTCAAGAGTCCCTCTGATTTCAAGCATTTAAAAGAGATTCCAGAAGACTACTGGAACCAATTGACAAAAAATACACCACCACACATTTTAAAGCTTATGGGCTCTGTATTTTCAGCATTTCTTCATACAATCAATGTCCCTGCTGAAGAAATCAATGACCTTACAGACCATATTACAAGGAGGCAGTTTAATATGATGTTTGATTCTTTTGAAGCATATGATGTACAGGAGACCAGACGTATCAGCCGTGAAGAGGGTGAACGTGCTGGTCGTATCGAGGGTGAACAGCTCTACTTAATCAAAAAAATTATCAAAAAAATTAAAAACATTATTCCGTTGAACGAATTTCAGATAATTTAGACGAGTCCCCTGCTACTATCCAGACAATCTATGACCTTGCCATGAAGCAGGCACCTGATTTTGATGCTGAGAAAATTCTGGATCAGTTAATTCCAAAGACTACTGAATCTTTGTCTAAATAGCAAAATGGTAAAAAAAACACCATGCTTCTTTTTTCCGAAACATGGTGTTTTTCACTGGTATATTCTTATAATCTCTATCTAATTCTTCACAATATTTGAATTTCTATACACGGACAACAATATTCCCATATAAAAGTAAGTAATCATCATGGTCATATTTCCATGAGATAAAAATGGCATATAATTTCCGCTAATCGGATAAAGTCCTGCATTTACTCCAATATAGAACAGTGACTGTAAAATCAAAAATATTACACAGCCGATGCTGAGCATATATCCCAGGCGATTCTTCTGTTTTACCGCCATTCGAAGCAATAGTGCCATAAATACCGCAAATACTACAACCAGAAAAACTCCTTTTACATTTCCAAAATAATGGAACAGGTATGTCCAGATATAATCATTTCTTGCATAATTATAAAGCGTGACAGCTTCTACTTCTGTGGCACCATTATATGGATCCGTTACTTCTATTTTTCCGGAAGATTGCGACTCATGCCATTTACTTGAATTTGAATCTTTTGCAGCATTTGCTACGTCTGCAACCGCACCTCTTGTATAATCCCAGTGTTCTTCGGTAATTAAAGCTTCCAGGCGATGTACCTGATAATCTGTAACGAAACGTCCATTACCCCAAAATGTTATTCCGGACATCAGTATCAGGCAGCTTCCAATCACACCCCACATTCTAATCAAAAATTTCTTTTTATTTTCTCCAAACCAGCCCTTACAGACCGCCACATGCAGTAAGACCAGCCCTGTAATTCCTGTAACAATTGCAGATGACATAAATGGTATCATCAAATCGGTAAGTACTGATATTCCAAGACACACGGTACTAATAATCAGTCCTTTCGTTCCTTTTCTGCGGAAATGATAAATTGTCCCTGCGTAAAAGGGAATGACCAGATAGGACAATAACATCTGAACTATACTTCTGCCATTGACCATCGGTCCAATCCACATTGTTTCATCAAAAAAGATCTTACTAACTATAGAAAAGACTGTCGGTATCTGCATGACTGCCCAAATTGGAAATGACCACTTTACTAATATAGAATAATCCAGATAACAGATTCCTAACATGACCGCAATTCCTATTAACATTGCACTCCAAATTCCGCCATACAAAAAGTTATCTTTAAAGGCTTCCAGCGTACTCATATCCATTGTTGGAAAAGATGAAGTGACTACTGCCTGTAAGATCAGTCCCATAATACTAATAATTAAAATCGCCATCAGAACTGTCCATTCCATCTTCGGGCGGTGCACCCGGTCAAGCTTCACGCCTGCCTCCACTGGATCTCCCATCTCCACTACAGCCATCGACTCGGCTTCTTCTTCACCTAATCCATGAGCCATGAAATCCTGTTTCTGGTCTTCAATATGTGCTTCTACTTCCTCCGCAACCATGGTTCGCGCACGCTTTGTACGAATCTGTTCCGTCAAAGATTTCAAATATTCCTGTCTATCCAAAGCATACACCTCCCAGAACATTTCTCACTGCTCCGGCGTATTCTTTCCATTCTTTTTCTTTTGCACGGAGTTGCTTCTTTCCTTCTCTTGTTATGGAATAATACTTTCTTGTCTTTCCACCCGCTTCCTGCTCGTAAGACTTTACAAACTCCTTTTCCTCCAGTCCATGAAGGAGCGGATATAATGTTCCTGCTTTTAACTCAAATACATTCTCTGACTTCTCCCTCAAAGTCTCAATCATCTCATAACCATACATGTCTTTCTCTTCCAGAAGCTTAAGAATCAACATCATCGTGCTTCCGGACACCAGGCTTTTATCTACTGCCATTTTATACCTCCCCTTTCTTTTTTCAATTCAGAATCTTTTTAATCAATTCTGATTTTTGCATTCATATCTACCCTGCCGACACATCTTATCCGATATAACTGATATAAATTGCCTTTCATCATTAAAACAATATTTTATATCGGCAATCGATATATCGGTTATCTACATAGTATATCGACAATCGATATATGTCAAGCATTTTCTGTAGATATGTGCAAGATATGCGCAAAGATATATGCAAAGAAGCAGCCGTTTTCACGACTGCTCCTGAACTTCCATATGCGTCAGATGCCTAAATCAGGAAATCTTATTCAATGACGATTTCAAACTCGTCCCCAACTTCCTTTGATGTTGGTTTCTTTCCCTGACTCTTTGCATATTTTTCAACATTTTCTTTCTGTACCGGCTCACTTACCAATACTTTAATTGGACCTTTTTCATTCTTCAGAGCCTCTGCTGTCAGCATGATCGGCTCTGGGCAGGAAAGTCCTCTTGCATCTACTTCTACCATATCTATATACTCCTTTCAGACATTATTTTCAGCTATTCTGTCATAATTATTTCATCTGAATTTCTTTCTGTTCTTATTTCTTAGCTGTCTCTCTCTTGCATGTAAATGCTATGATGAACAGAACTACGATGCAAAGAATACATGCAACTTTTCCGTTAGTTGGAACTGATCCGGCTACAACAGCTTT
>ENA-OQKF01000623-OQKF01000623.1-human-gut-metagenome-genome-assembly--contig:-NODE-623-length-20030-cov-3.569060_pt1 | contig 20030 bp, 19 predicted proteins | sample MGYA00242617_ERZ504784 | MGnify/ENA primary metagenome ERZ504784 (study PRJEB26092, sample SAMD00036364) | human gut metagenome | host: Homo sapiens | study: EMG produced TPA metagenomics assembly of... | reverse complement strand
TTGAACTTCATCACTCTAGTTTTGTTCCTTTAAGTTTGTGACTCCACTACTCTGATTTGGTCCCTCAACCTCTATTTTTTCTTCTGATTCTTTTTCTGATGATACTTCTTCTGATATCTTCACATCCGATTGATTATTTTCTACTGACTCTTCATTTTCAATCAGATTCGACTGTTCATAATCCACACTTTCAGATTCATCAATGTATTCTTCCGCAAATGCATAAATTACATTTGATGGTGCACTAAGCACAACAGACAAAACTATCAAAACAGCCATCTTCTTAAATACCCTCATCCTCTTCATATTTTCTCCTTTCAGCACAGTTTCTGCACAATTATTTAAATACAGTGTATCACAATTTTCTGATAACTGCGAGTTATTTATCTACTTGTTTTAAATACAAATAGTCTCTGTCCCAAATAATTGAACACTACAAATGCTCCCATTCCGACCAACATCGATACATTATCACGAACAACTGTAGCTTGTCCTGCAAGTATCCAGTTGACAAACGGTTTTGCCAGACCATATGCCAGCAAATAGCAAATCGTAATATTAACTACAAATATTCCCACCTGTCTCCAGGATTTTTTCTTATCCTGAAAGGTAAAATATTTATTTAAAAAGTAACTCACAATACTGCCCACAACATAATTGGACGCTGACGATACCCAGTAATTCAGATGGCACAGATTATATGCTACGAACATTACTGTTGTCCCCACAAGTGTGTTTATAATTCCAACTAAAATAAATTTCCAAAAAGTCAAATCTAAATACTGTTTTATATTTTTCATCTTTTTATTGCACACTTTCTATTCCTTCTCCGAGGAAATACTGCTGTCCGTCTGTGTTTACAGCATATACATGTATATGATACTCTCCCAATACAAAATTAAAATTGGCAATGTTCACATCTGTCGAATATGTCCCATCTTCGTTCTGTGGTAACTCCACACATTGCAGATCACTCTGATCTTCATTGTGCCAAACCGCTGCTATTACAGATGCAATACTGTCATCATTTTCAATATTATAAGCATTAACAGGTAACGCTGCGGTATGATAATCATACTCTCCGACTGCTATTTCACCTGTTGGTACTTTTCCTTGTCTTAATAAAAGTTCCTCGCTGTTTATATCTTTAATCCCAAATACTTCTTATCATTTCAGGTACTTGTTTCACTGTGCTTCTATGATAAAATTCTTTCTCCTCCACAAACACCTGTTAAACTTCCATGATTATACCACACACTGTATTTTCCCGCAATAAAACATATCCAGTGAATGCCTTTTCCTTTGATACAGAGAAAAAGACGCCTTCCTCCGAAAGTGTCTTTTTCTCTGCCTTTATTCTGTTTCCGCCACTTACCTTTTCAAGAATGCCTCGGCATTCTTGCTGCGAGGTGCGCGTCATGCAATTGCATGACATACTTCTACTGCGCACCTCTGCAAGTCTACACTCCGTTTCGGTCGGCGCAAAACCATTGTCCACCGGACAATGTGCGCCCTGCCGGAGGCTATATCATCTATCTTGTTCCTGCATCTCTACGTCATCAAAACACAATTCTTTTATATCTCCATTATCATTCAACACATAATCCCGCATATAGACTGCATCCTCCCTCACAATGTGAGCCTGCACAATCTGCATGGGACTTGCCGGCACCCCGTTCATTAACATATATACTCCCTTTTTTTCATAACCTGCCAACTCTGAAAAAAGACTTTGATAATTCCTTTCTCTGGGGTCCCCCATGACTTTACCTCCTCCTCAATAATGCACTTCCCCGGTCGCATTGTCTTCGAAATCTGTATATGACAAACCAGAAGGATAAAATGCCGTGATACATTATCCCACATATCCAGACACGTCCACTTTTCTGCTAGAAAACAGCCGTGCATTACTATTCAACTATCTGTTGCTTTGTTACTTATCTGATTGATTTTTTCATGATCTGTTGTTATTTAATTGTTATTTGATTGTACTCTAATTGTTATCTGATTTTTTCTGATTGTTGTTTTTATCTGATTGTTATTACTCTTGAATCTTTGCGCGGAATTCGCGCTATTTCTCGAATTCTTATTCTGATTGGCTAGATACTGTTAAGAATTACTTTTTAAGAAATATGTTCTAAAAATATAGTTACCAGGGAAAACTATTTTCTAGTACGGTCATTATAATGGATACTCTTTTTAAAAGCAAGCACTTTTTTGATTTTATATTTATTTTATTGAACAAAAAACTTTTTCTATGCTATACTATGTGAAAGGAAGTGATAAATATGAAGATTGAAAAATTAAGTGACAATCAGATACGCTGTACATTAACACGCGCAGATCTGGCCGAACGTCAGCTCCAACTCAGCGAACTGGCTTATGGTACAGAAAAAGCGAGATCACTTTTCCACGATATGATGCAACAGGCAGCACAGGAATTTGGTTTTGAAGCAGAGAATATGCCATTGATGATCGAGGCAATCCCTTCTTCCTCAGATTCAATCGTGCTGATCATTACTAAAGTCGAGGATCCAGAGGAACTCGACACGCGTTTTTCTAAATTCGCACCTCTTCCGGGGCAGGATGGAGATTCTTCCCGTCAGGGACTCCCTGACAAACTGGAAGGTGCTGAATCTCTTCTTGATCTGCTTGGCAAAGTCAAAGAGAAGATTAATGCTGCACAAAGTTCTTCCAAACCGGAAAATCCAGTCAGCTCTTCATCAGAATCTCTAGATGATCCTGAAACTGAAGCTTTGGAGAATGAAATACCAAAAGACGCTGCACCTAAGAAACCTGCAATCCGTCTGATTTCATTTGCCTCTATGGATAATGTCCTTGCGGCCTCACGATTACTTGGAAATATGTACTTTGGTGCGAACACTTTGTATAAAGATACTGCCGAAAATATTTATATCCTTGCGATGACTCAGTCAGAACATACACGAAAGGATTTCAGTCGACTCTGTAATATGTTATCTGAATACGGTACATTAGAGAAGACCTCCGGCGCTACAATTGCTTTCCTCGGAGAGCATTGCAAAGTACTACTGGAAAATGATGCAGTACAGCAACTGGCTAATGTTTAAACAAAACTAAGAAAAATCTTTCAGGCTTATGCCTAACAATAAAAAGCGGATTCCAATTGGAGTCCGCTTTTTATTGTTCTATTTTCTGTTGTTCTGCAAATCTAATATTACTCACCAAGTTTTGCATTAATTGTTGCATTCAGTTTCTCAACAAGAAGATCTGAATCAATTCCGTGAACATATGCAGCATCTGCAAGTGATTCTCCGATAGAGCTTGGGCATCCGATGCAATGCATTCCTAATCCTGTAAGAACATCTACAATTTCAGGGCACTGCTCATAATATGTCTGAAGCAGTTCTCCCATAGTCATTTCCTTTGTAACTCGTGCCATGTGTGCACCTCCTTTTCTTTTACGTTTTCTTATTATAATTGCTTTTCACCATTGTGTAAACATTTTATGACAATTTTCCATTAAAATTTGATTTTTTAAAAGTCAATACGTTTGCCGATTTTTTTCGACAAAATACTATTTTTATCATAACTTCACAAAACATTCGTTCTTTTATTTACCTTGAATTATCCCCAGTTTCCACACCTTTTTATGTGGATAATGTGGAAAACTTTTAGAAATCATGTATTTTTCCACCTTTTTTCACGTTTTTAGTGTGGAAAACTTGGATAACTCAATGTGGATAAATTTTTAACTATTTTTCAACAATCAAATTTTTTATACATTTTTGTCTATTTTGTACATCCGGCAATTTTTCACTTACTTAATCTGTTCTTTTATGCTTCTGTTCAATATGCACCAATTTAAAGTAATCTTCTTACTGTCAGGATTCCTTTATACGTGGCAGGCAATATCCCGATTCCTTTTCGGCTATTAATTGCATTTACAATTTGTCCGTCTCCCATGTAAATACCGACATGTCCATCATAGCAAATGATGTCCCCAGGAAGTGCTTCCGAATAACTGACTCCCCTGCCGGCACTTCGCATTTCTGAAGATGTTCTTGGAAGATTCACTCCAAAATGTGCGTAGACAGACTGCACAAAACCAGAGCAGTCAGCTCCATTTGTCAGGCTTGTGCCTCCCCAGACATATGGATTGCCGATAAACTGACATGCATAATCCACCACTGCCTGACCACTTCCGGCAGCCTCTCTCACAGCCTGAGCCTCTTCCTCTGCTTTCCTGGCCGCTTCTTCTGCCTCCGCAGCCAAACGTGCTTCCTCTTCTTCTCTAGATTCTGCATAAGAAAAAGCTTCTTTTGGATCTGCGCTTGCAGAAGCTTCTACGACTTCCTCTGCCTTCTGCTGAGCATTTCTTCCTATTATTATATACTGCGAATACACATACCCTGTAACCGAACCAGATTCAATCTTCGTCCATTCTCCAACTGGTCCTACGATTTTTGCTGCATAACCGGGATATAATTTACCCACCCATTCGCTCTGCTTTGTCGGTTCACTTCTTATATATAAAAATGATTCAACATCTGCAAAAGCCATATCTAAATACTCGCCCTTATCTTCTGGTGCCAGATAATCCTCCACCTGAATCTCTTTCTGTGAAGAATAACAATCATTCAGCACCTGCTCAATTCCCACTCCTGGCATAGTGTGATTATCCTCAATATCAGAAGCATATGCCGTAGCTGGGAAAACTCCAATAGCTCCTGTCAAGGTAACTAGGAACAATCCTTTTCTAAGAATCGAATCCATAAACTCCCTCCTTATGTTTTCTTTTCTTATCTTTTGTAAATATTACAGAATTGTTACATATGTTACGTGTTTATTATATCACGCAACAATCACATGTCAAGGCTATTATCCCGACTTTTTCTCATCATATTACATCCATTTCTTCACTTTTTTTACAAAATTTTACAATTAATTGTTATAAAAGTATTACATTTATAAATTAAAAGTTGACAAATGGAACATTTTCTATTATTCTAATTATAGTAACAATTATTATTATCAAGGAGGTTATCGCATGGCTACATTGAAATACAGCAGACAGCGAGCATCCATTAAAGAATATCTCGATCATACAACTGAGCATCCAACTGCTGATACTGTATATCTTCATGTAAGAAAAGAATTCCCCCGTATCAGTCTTGGAACTGTTTACCGGAATCTGAATCTGCTTGCTGACATGGGCGAAGCAATTAAGATTACCACTCCTGACGGTGGGGACCGATTTGATGGCAATACTCACCCACACTATCACGTTGTATGCACTTGTTGCAACCGGGTATTTGATCTGCATATCGACGAAGCTCACATCAATACCATGAATAAACTGGCCGAGGAGCATTTTGATGGCACGATTGATTCACATGCAACATTATTCTATGGAACTTGTCAAGACTGTCTCACACAGAAAACATCCCGTGAGTCATAACAAACTTGTCAGTCTATTTTATCAAAAAGATAAATTTAATAAAAAATATTATTGACAATGACAAGTAATTATGTTATCTTAATATCAGTAACAATTACTAATATTGATTTAGAGCTTTAAAAATAAATTCATTTACAAAAAATGCAAACGAAGCTCTGAATCATAAAACTAACTTGAACAACAAAAAATTTTAATAAAAAGAAAAGGAGATTATCATTATGAAAAAATTTGTATGTACAGTATGTGGTTATGTTTACGAAGGAGAGGCTGCACCAGCTGAATGTCCAGTCTGTCACGCACCAGCTTCTAAGTTCAAAGAGCAGTCAGCCGATAGAACATGGGCTGCTGAGCATGTAGTAGGCGTTGCACAGGGCGTAAGCGAGGATATCTTAGAGGATCTTCGTGCAAACTTCGCAGGAGAGTGTTCCGAAGTAGGAATGTACCTGGCAATGGCAAGAGTTGCACACAGAGAAGGATACCCAGAGATTGGTTTATACTGGGAGAAAGCTGCTTATGAAGAAGCTGAGCACGCTGCAAAATTCGCTGAATTACTTGGTGAAGTTGTCACAGACAGCACAAAGAAAAACCTTGAGATGCGTGTAGATGCTGAGCACGGTGCAACAGAAGGTAAATTCGACCTCGCAAGAAGAGCAAAAGAAGCTAACCTTGACGCAATCCATGACACAGTACATGAGATGGCAAGAGACGAGGCACGTCACGGAAAAGCATTCGAAGGCCTGCTTAAGAGATACTTTGGCTAAGCTACAAGCTGAGCAAGGATAAAAAGAAAGCTGGCAGGATGGGGAATTTATTCACCAGACTGTCAGCTTTTCTTTTTAGACTTATTGGGCGACAGCCCTACATGAGGAAGTAGCGCCAGCGGATTCCGAATGGCTCGGCGCAGCCTCGTTGACTTATACGGCGACAGCCCTACATGAGGAAGTAGCGCCAGCGGATTCCGAATGGCTCGGCGCAGCCTTATTAACTTATACGGCGACAGCCGTCCATGAAATAGACCGCAGGTCTATGAATAGGCATGGCGCAGCCTTACAACCGCTCCACATCCACTTCATCTTTCTGCCGGATTTCATCCAGAACCCATCTCCCATCTTCACGGATAAATACCCAATACTCATAAAATGTTTCCGGAGATGTTTTTCCACGTACAACTTCTCCTGTATCGGTATTTATATAATATCCAATCATTCTTCCATGAATCAGATAAATCACCCGATCGTGTTCTTCGCCTTCTTTATCAAAGGCAAATACCGGAGCCGCATTTAAAAATCTGACTCGTTCTTGTACTGGCTTTTCATGATTTACTTCCATCCAACCCAGTTTCGAATTCCAATTTTGAATAAGATTTTTGCTCAGGTATTTTTCCGCATAAGATGTATCCTGACGCCTCCAACATTCCTGAATAACAAAATATGCATGCTTCACATATTTTTTCATCTTTTTCGGATTCCATTCTTCTCCTGGTTTTTCAAATGATTTCATAGAACGCAGGCTCTTTCGCTTTGCTTTTTGAATTCCATAATGAAACACTATCGTTCCGGCTCCGGCCATACAAATAAATGTGCCCCACCAGATAATCATTTCAACCGGTCCTCCGCGTCTTCCGCCTTGCCCGTAATAATGACTATGCGACCCACTGCTCGAACTGCTTCCAGATCCTCCCCCAGATCCTCCACTGGAACCTCCTCCACCGGCCCGTGCATATCCTGTAACCGTAAAACACATGCAGCATATAACAATTAACAGTATTCTAAATATAACTTTATGTTTTTTCATTTTCTTCTCCATCAATCCATTCGAAACATTTTATTCTATTGTAACATAGTTATTATTGTTTAATCTCGCCTTTTGTATATAGTATTTAATACTATATATGAAAGAATAGATTACTACAAGATATTGACACTGAAAACGTTTTGTTTTATAATTAAATAGTTTGAAATTCAAACTATTTAATTTCAAGCATAAATGATTCTGGAAAGGATAAATATTATGAATACAAAATTAAAACATCTTCAAATTGGTGATCTGACTGCCAGACTCCCAATTATACAAGGTGGCATGGGCGTCGGTGTCAGCCTGAGTAAACTTGCCGGAGCTGTAGCAAAAGAAGGCGGAGTCGGCATCATTTCCACTGCCCAGATTGGTTATGACGAGGAAGGCTTCGAGAAAGATCAGGCAGGATGTAATCGTCTTGCTATACGGAAACATATCCAAAAAGCAAAAGAAATCGCCTGTGGCAACGGACTTATCGGAGTAAATATCATGGTGGCTCTAAAGCATTATGAAGAACACGTAAAAGAGGCCGTTGCCGCTGGTGCCGATGTCATTATCAGTGGTGCCGGACTACCGATGAAACTTCCAGCTCTTGTCAGTGAAACTTGCCGTACAAAGATTGCACCAATTGTATCGTCTAAAAGAGCATTACAGATTATTTTAAAACGCTGGGCACACAGATATGACAGAACCGCTGATTTTATTGTAATTGAAGGTCCAAAAGCAGGTGGACATCTTGGATTTTCTACGGAAGAACTTGTTGATATTAATTCTCTTAATTATGATAAAGAAATCAAAAATATAATTGAATGTAAAAAAGAGTATGAAAAACAATACAACAAAAAAATACCAGTCATTGTTGCCGGTGGTATCTTTGACTCAGCAGACATTGTCCACGCATTGGGACTTGGCGCAGATGGTGTTCAAATTGCAAGCCGTTTTGTTGCAACAGAAGAATGTGACGCATCAGATGCATATAAGCAAGCTTACATACATGCCAGAGAAGAGGATATTCAAATAATCCAAAGCCCTGTCGGAATGCCGGGCAGAGCACTTCGCAATGAGTTCATCAAGAATATAGAACGAGAGCGTCAGCCAATAAAAAAATGCTATAACTGCCTTGCCCAGTGCAATCCTGGCACTGTTCCTTATTGCATTACTCAGGCGTTGATCAATGCTGTAAAAGGTGATATTGAAAATGGGCTTATCTTCTGCGGAAGCAATGTTGGCAGAATTCATCAAATGACTACCGTACATAATTTGATGGAAGAACTTACCGATTTTTCTTCACTCAATGAAATTTAAATCCCAAAGCAGGCATCTCCGCCAATGAGCGGAGATACCTGTTTTCATTATTTATTTTCTAACTGTTCAATTTTCTTCATTAATTCTCTAATTACTTGATCCTGCTCTTTGATCCTATCGTCCTGTTCTTTAAGTTTGTTAATTTGATCTTTAATTCTATCATACTGTCCCTTAAGTATTTCTTCCATCTGTTATAGTCTCTAGAGAGCTTTCGTATACGCAGGAAACTACATTTTCTGCGTATACGAAAAACAGCCTGAAAGTTTTCCTCTCAGACTGTTTCTTATTCTCTGCTATTTTTGCTTTCCTCGCTGTTTTGACATGAAAATTATGTCTGCTGCACGGCTCCTTCAGCTTCATCTGCTACAGCACAAATGCATACATCACTACAAAGTGGCACAGGCTTCCTCCCATCACGAACAGATGAAAAATCTCATGGCTTCCAAAATTTTTATGCTTCCTGTTAAAAATCGGAAGTTTCAGTGCATAGATCACTCCGCCGACTGTATAAATGATTCCGCCTGCTAAAAGCCATCCAAATGCCGCCGGTGACAGGGAGTTGAGCAGCTGTGTAAATGCAAGTACACAAGTCCACCCCATTCCGATATAAAGTACGGAAGATACCCACTTCGGGCAAAATACCCAAAACGCCTTTATCAGAATTCCCGCAATTGCGAATCCCCATACAATTGCCAGTAGAATCCATCCCATACGTCCGCCGAGCACTAACAGACAAATTGGTGTATAACTTCCGGCAATCAGTACGCTGATCATCATATGGTCAATTTTCTTCAGAATCGTATTTACCTTCTTGGAAATGTTAAATGTATGGTATGTCGTGCTAGCTGCATAAAGCAGGATCAGACTTACCGCATAAACTGCAATAGATACAAGATAAATCCTGCCAGGCTCATGAGCTGCTTTGATAAGCAACGGAATTGCTGCAAATATTGCCATCAGCATTCCAATAAAATGTGTGATCGCACTTCCCGGATCTTTTACATGTTGTTCTATTACTTTTGCCATAACTTACCCCTCCTGAAAATAATGTTATATTCTTCTTTCGCATTTCCATACGTAGTTTTAATTACTACTTGTTCTTATATCAATATTATAACCGTTATTTTCAAAAAAGCAAGTCCTTAAATATTAAATATTTCAGCTCTATTCTCAATCAATTGTAACTTCTCTTTCCTTTTCATATGCTTAATCGCATACTCCCGGCTCATTGCCTCTTCCTTCGTGGCAAATGTTTCCGAATACACCAGTTTCACCGGCAGACGGCTCTTCGTATATTTCGCGCCTTTTCCCGCATTATGAGCCTGTATTCTTTTTTCCAGATTGTTCGTCCAGCCAGTGTAGAGACTACCGTCCCCACACTCCACAATATATGTATAATTCATGATTTCTCCTTTAATTGGGGACGTAGCAAGACTTCATTTTTACTACGTCCCCAATTATACACATTCTTTATCTTTTTGTCATATAATCTACAGGGTTTACTGGTGTTCCATCTTTTCGTAATTCCATATATACGTTGCATCCTTCCACGCTGTAATACTTTGTCGGCTGTCCGATATAGCCGAGAATGCTTTTTGCCTCTACCTGGTCGCCGACTTTTACTGGCACTTCTTTTAACTGTCCGTAAAGGACTTCGTAACCATTTCCAAGGTCTACGGTCACGGTTGTTCCTGTCTGTGCGGTCACATCAATGGATTTAATTATTCCCGGTGCACCGCACAGAACCTGGTCTCCTTCTGCTCCGCTGATAACCAATGCCGGATTATACTTGTATTGGTCTAGTGTCGCGAAGTAAACTGTTTTGTCCATGCTGTAATTCATAAGCACCGTGCCGCTTACAGGCCAGATCATCTTGCTGTCGCTTGTAAAGTTTGCGGAAGATGCACTGCCCGCTGTCCTTGCCGCCTGCTGACTTCCGTTAGTCTGACTGTTGCCGTCCTGGTTGCCATTATTTCCGGATCCATCTGTGTTTCCGGCTGTTGCAGCATTTTTGCTTGCAGTCCCTGCCGTTCCTGCACCAGAGCCACTCTTTTCGGCTTTTCCACCGGTTCCGGCTCCATCCGTGCCTGACTCGGAAGCACTGTCTTTCTGTGCATTTCCACTTGCTTCCTGACTGGCTTCCTCCAGTGCTTTCTTCTGTTCCTCCAGTTGTGCTTTTGCGAGCTCCCCTTCTTTTTTCACTGTCTTGTAATCCCGCATTGTGTATGTTCCAACAATTGCTATGGCTGCCACAAAGCACAGAACTGCCGCCAGTGTCGCCTTACGATTTCTCTTTTGCTTCTGCCTTGGCGTCATTTTTTTCGGACCGGCATGTTCTTTGCCGCGATCCATCTTATTATTATCGTTCATTTTCATCACCACCTCTGACTCTATTCTTGCCAGATTGTAGTGGTACTATACAGACTACATATAAAATATTGTCTTTGACTTTTTCTAGCCTTTCTTATATGGAAATTTCAAGAATGCCTCGGCTTTTTGTACAATACTATTATGACTTTACAAATTTTGCTACTCTCCTGCTCCGCCTTCCACCTGCACGATCTCCACGCCTTCTTTCAGTTCTGTCCCTTCGAAGAAATGTGCCAGTATCTCTTCCATGCTTTTCCCTTCTTTTGCCATTTGATTTGCCGTGTACTGGCTTAAGCCCAGTCCATGCCCGATACCCCGGGTCGTGATCCGCAGCTTTCCGTCATATTTCTGAAAAGAAAAGCAGCTTGATGCGAGATGATAATTGGTTCGGAATTCTTCTCCACTCACGGTGTCATTTCCAACCCGGACGCTAAGTACATATCCTGCCGTGTCTACCCCAGTCACTTCTGCATCCATATCGTCTATAGTAATTGTCTGAATTTGTTCTTTCGACTCAATATCCAGCGGACAGTCCACAATCTTCAGATACGGATAATCTTCGCTCCCCAGCGCCTCCCGTCCGTCCCTTGTACTTCCATTACTGAGTCTGCAAAATGGTGTCTTTGCCAGCGCATTTTCATAAGTCAGCACCTGTCCGTTGGTCTCCTCCCATGCATGCTCAAGCCGCTTATAATACTTGGAATATTGATCTGCTCCCCAGGAATCCTGCATATCTTTCTTTGTCCAGTATCTCTCTTCTAATATAGTATCTGCCCCTGCGCCAAGCGCCAGACATACCTGGGTCCGCACAAGAACTGCCTGGGTTTTTAAAGCTTCCTCCTCATAAACCGCGGGGATTTCTCTGGCCATAATTCCAATACAGTATTCACTGAGCGGCATCTGAATTTTATCCACATTTTCAGCATTAGAATCTTCCTGTTTTCCACCATCACTGCCGAACTTTTCCCCGTCTGCCTTCACATTTACCATAGTCTCGTCCACTCTGGAAGCTCCATAAGCTCCCGGTCCGCTTAAGAACACGGTGATAATATAGGGCAGCAATATAATGATCAGAAGATAGCACCCCAGTTTTTTTAATCTATATTTCAAATATGCAAATCTCATATAAAAAACGCCCTCCCATATAAAATATGAGAAGACGTTCTTTTTTATTCTTCAAGAATGCCTTTGCATTGTTTCTGCATGAACTAAACTTCTACTGTCACTTTATCCAGATGCCAGATATCATCCACATACTCCTGAATCGTTCTGTCAGATGAGAATTTTCCACAGCTTGCAGTATTCAGAAGTGCCATCTTAGCCCATCTGTCTTTGTCGCGGTAAGCTTCTTCAACCTTCTTCTGTGTATCCGCATAAGAACGGAAATCCTTCAGAATGAAATACGTATCGGCTTTGCTTCCACCTTGAACTGTCAGAAGTGAATTATACAGGTCACGGTACATTTCCTTATCACCTTGTGAATATGTTCCATCAACAAGCTGGTTCACAACGCGTCGGATATCGGCATCACTATTGTAGATATCCATCGGATTGTAGCCGCCATTGTTCTCGTAATTGATGACCTCGTCAGAGCTGAGTCCGAAGATAAATGCATTCTCTGCACCAACTTCTTCAACAATCTCCACATTTGCTCCATCCATCGTTCCAAGTGTCGGTGCGCCGTTGAGCATGAACTTCATATTACCGGTTCCTGATGCCTCTTTGGAAGCTGTGGAAATCTGCTCGCTTACATCAGCTGCTGCGAAGATGATCTCAGCATTTGACACACGATAATCTTCGATGAATACAACTTTCAGTTTGCCGTTGATACTGCGGTCGTTATTGACTACATCCGCAACGGAATTGATCAGTTTGATGATCTGTTTTGCACGGATATATCCTGCAGAAGCTTTTGCTCCGAAGATAAATGTTCTCGGATAGAAGCTTATTTCCGGATGTTCCTTGATCTCGTTGTACAAATACATCACATGTAAAATGTTAAGAAACTGTCTCTTGTACTCGTGAAGTCTCTTGACCTGTACATCGAAGATAGATCTTGGATCCACTTCAATGCCATTGTGCTCTTTAATGTATTTTGCCAGGCGGACTTTATTCTCATACTTGATGCTCATAAATTCCTTCAGAGCTTCCTCATCATCCACCCATTTTTTCAATCCTGACATCAGAGACAGATCTGTGATCCAGTCCTTTGTTCCAAGCTTATCTGTTACCCAGTCAGCCAGCAGCGGATTTCCATGCATCAGGAAACGTCTCTGCGTAATTCCGTTTGTCTTATTATTGAATTTCTGCGGCATCATTTCGTAGAAATCACGAAGCTCCTGTTTTTTCAGGATTTCTGTATGAAGTCTTGCAACTCCATTGACAGAGTATCCGGCTACGATTGCAAGATGAGCCATCTTTACCTGACCATCTCTTAAAATCTGCATCTTTGCTACTTTCTCTTCATTTCCCGGATACATCTCACGGATCTTAGCCACAAAGCGGCGGTCAATCTCCTGGATGATCTGGTATACACGAGGAAGCAGCCTGGAGAACAAATCGATTGGCCATTTTTCCAGAGCCTCTGCCATGATGGTGTGGTTCGTGTAAGCGCAGGTCTTTGTTGTGATCTCCCATGCCTCATCCCAGCCAAGTCCTTCCTCATCAAGAAGAAGTCTCATAAGCTCGGCAACTGCTACCGTCGGATGTGTATCATTCATCTGAATCGTCATCTTCTCCGGCAGTTTATGGATATCATCATGGTGATTTTTATATTTTGTAAGTGCAGCCTGAAGACTGGCAGATACGAAGAAATACTGCTGTTTCAGTCTCAGTTCCTTTCCTGCATAGTGGTTATCGTTCGGGTAGAGAACCTCTACGATCGTTTTTGCCAGATTCTGTTGCTCTACCGCTTTGTGATAGTCACCGCGGTCAAATGAATCTAACTGGAAATCTACGATTGGTTCTGCGTCCCAGATACGAAGTGTATTTACAATATGATTATCATATCCTACGATCGGATAATCATACGGAACTGCCAGAACGGACTCATAATTCTCCTGTTTAAAACGGATATCTCCGGTCTTATCATCGTACTCTACACGGATATTTCCACCGAAGCGTACTTCCTTTGCATACTCCGGTCTGCGAAGTTCGAATGGATTGCCGTTCTTCAGCCAGTTATCCGGTCTTTCTTCCTGATAGCCATCTTTGATCTTCTGCTTGAACATACCATAACGGTAGCGGATACCACAGCCGTAAGCCGCATAGCCAAGAGATGCCAGTGAATCCAGGAAACATGCAGCGAGACGTCCAAGTCCGCCATTTCCAAGTGCCGGGTCCGGCTCCTGATCCTCAAGTTCATTCAGGTTCAGACCCATTTCTTCCAGAGCCTCTTTCACCTCTTTATAGGCCGTCATATTGATCAGGTTATTGCCAAGAGCACTTCCAAGCAAGAACTCCATAGACATGTAATACACGATTGTCGGATCATCTTTCTCGTACTGCTTCTGAGTTGCGATCCAGTCATCGATAATTGCATCTTTTACGACATAGGAAACCGCCTGATAAAGCTCCTGCTGAGATGCTTCGTCTACAGTTTTTCGGAACAGCTGCTTAACATTCTGTTCTACATCCTTCTTAAATGCTTCTTTTTCAAATCTCGGATTAATCATATTGTTTTGATCCTTTCTTACTCTTGTGCTAGAAAATGAATAAAAGAACAGATCTGCCGGAGCAGACCTGTTCACATCTGTTATTGCTTCTCTACTCCAAGAGTTACTGCCTCACCATTGATCTTCCACTCTTTCACATAACCTGCAGGTGTTGCTTTTTTCACCTCCAGAGCCAGTGTCTCAGCTCCGATCTCATCAGCATTTTTCGCAAATACAGTTTCTGCCTTCTCACTTCCTTCATATGTGATCACAATCTTATCCATGACCTCAAAATCAGCTTCCTTACGCATTGTCTGTACTTTGCTGATGATTTCACGCACGAATCCTTCCTCCAGAAGTTCCTCGGATAAGTTCGTATCAAGAACAACTGTGATTCCGTTGTCATCCTCAGATACATATCCTTCCATCTGTGCAGTATCGATCAGAAGATCTTCACGGTTCAGGACTACTTCTTCACCATTTACCTCAAATCTCAGGCAACCATTTGCATTCAGCTCATCCATAGCAGCATTTCCATCCAGTCCGCTGAGTACATTTTTGATTCCCCCTAACAGTTTACCATATTTTGGTCCGACTGTCTTTAGCTGAGGTTTAAAAGAATAGGACGTAAAGTCACGTACTTCTTGTGTAAATGTTACATTTTTCACATTCAATTCATCGGCAACGATGGCATCAAAGAACTCGGAAAGCTCAAAATCAGCTTTGACATACATCTGTCCGATCGGCTGACGGTTCTTGATATTTGCAGTATTTCTGCAGGCACGTCCCATAACAACCAGTTTCAGAACACGTTCCATATTCTCCTCAAGCTCTTTGTCGATGTGTGCTTCATTTACCTTCGGAAAATCACACAGGTGGATACTCTCAGGAGCATTTGCATCAATACTTCTTACGAGGTTCTGGTAAATGTCTTCTGTCATGAACGGAATCAGCGGAGCTGCAGTCTTGCAGATCTCTACCAGTGCTGTGTAAAGTGTCATGTAAGCATTGATCTTATCCTGCTCCATGCCCTTTGCCCAGAAACGCTCACGGCTGCGGCGTACATACCAGTTACTCATATCATCAACAAAGCTCTGAAGTGCCTTTGCAGCCTCCGGGATCTTGTAGTTTGCCAGATCCTCATCTACTGCTTTAATCGCAGAGTTGAGCTTTGACAGAAGCCATTTGTCCATGACAGACAGCTTCTCATACTCTAATGTATATTTTGTTGCATCAAATTCATCAATATTCGCATACAGTACAAAGAATGCATAAGTATTCCACAGAGTTCCCATGAACTTACGCTGTCCCTCTGTCACTGCTTTTCCGTGGAAACGGTTCGGCAGCCACGGTGCACTGTTAATGTAGAAATACCAGCGGATCGCATCTGCTCCATATTTCTCCAGTGCATCGAACGGATCGACCGCATTTCCCTTGGACTTACTCATCTTCTGACCATTCTCATCCTGAACATGTCCAAGAACAATAACGTTCTTATAAGGAGCTTTGTTGAAGATCAGAGTTGAAATCGCAAGCAGTGAGTAGAACCATCCACGAGTCTGGTCTACCGCCTCTGAGATGAAGTCTGCCGGGAAATGTTTCTCGAACAGTTCCTGATTCTCAAATGGATAGTGATACTGTGCAAATGGCATGGATCCACTGTCGAACCAGCAGTCGATCACTTCTGGTACACGGTGCATCTCTTTTCCACATTTCGGACACTTGATCGTCACATTATCAATATATGGGCGGTGAAGCTCGATCTCATCCGGGCAGTTATCAGACATAGATTTCAGCTCTTCAATACTTCCGATCGAATGCTGGCATCCACACTCACACTCCCAGATATTCAGCGGTGTTCCCCAGTAACGGTTACGGCTGATACCCCAGTCCTGAACATTTTCAAGCCAGTCGCCGAAACGTCCTTTACCGATACTCTCCGGAATCCAGTTGATCGTATTATTATTCGCGATCAGATCATCCTTTACTGCTGTCATCTTAATGAACCATGACTCACGAGCGTAGTAAATAAGCGGCGTGTCACATCTCCAGCAGTGTGGATAGCTATGCTCGAACTTCGGTGCATCGAAAAGAAGTCCTCGTCCGTCCAGGTCTTTTAACACTTCCGGGTCTGCCTTCTTCACGAATAATCCGGCGAATGGAGTTGTCTTGCCCATCTCACCTTTTTCATCTACTAACTGAACAAATGGCATGTCATATTTACGTCCGACTTTCGCATCGTCCTCACCAAATGCAGGCGCGATATGAACAACTCCGGTACCATCTGTCAATGTTACATAAGTATCACATGTTACATAAAATGCTTTTTTATTCTGCTTTGCGGCGCAGTCATAAGCACACTGATAAAGCGGTTCATACTCTTTGTACTCAAGATCCTGACCTTTGTATGTCTCAAGAACTTCATAAGCCTTTACACCATTCTCCTCATCGCCAAGTTTACCAAGAACCGTATCAAGAAGGGCAACAGCCATGTAGTAAGTATATCCGTCAGCTGCTTTTACCTTCGCATAATCCTCTTCCGGATTTACACAAAGTGCAATGTTAGATGGCAGAGTCCATGGAGTTGTTGTCCATGCAAGAATATATGCATCCTCGTCTTTCACTTTAAAACGAACGATTGCTGAACGCTCTTTTACGTCTTTGTATCCCTGAGCCACTTCCTGTGCAGACAGCGGAGTTCCACAACGCGGACAGTAAGGCACAATCTTAAATCCTTTATAAAGAAGTCCTTTATCCCAGATCTTCTTCAGTGCCCACCACTCAGACTCAATAAATGTGTTGTGATAAGTAACATACGGATCATCCATATCAGCCCAGAAACCTACAGTATTAGAGAAATCCTCCCACATACCTTTGTATTTCCACACACTCTCTTTACACTTTTTGATAAATGGCTCAACACCATATTTTTCAATCTGATCCTTTCCGTCAAGACCAAGAGCCTTCTCAACCTCCAGCTCGACCGGCAGTCCGTGAGTATCCCATCCGGCCTTTCTCGGAACTTCATACCCCTTCATAGTACGGTAACGAGGAATCATATCCTTGATAACACGTGTCAAAACATGGCCGATATGCGGTTTACCATTCGCAGTCGGCGGTCCATCATAAAACATATACTGTGGACAGCCCTCACGGTCCTCCATACTCTTCTCAAAAATGTGATTGTCTTCCCAGAATTTCTCCGTTTCCTTCTCCCGGTCAACAAAATTCATGTCTGTTGAAACCTTCTTATACATAATATCCTCCTTGTTGGGGACGTAGCATTTTGCCAAAGTACTACGTCCCAATCATTGATTAAGGGTGTCCCTTTTTGCATTTTGCGGTGTCCCTTTTTTACCATTAAACATAACTTATTGTAAAGATATTACTTTCTTATACAATAAAACAGGCTCCCGTCCTGATTAGGACGAAAGCCTTATACTTACGTTTATAAACCACCTAAACATACTGACATATGCTTTCCCTGTAACGGTGGAACTCCGTCAGGTCTTACTGAATTCTGTTCCTTATGCCTGTGCAGATGCCCTGGCTCATATCACAGATCGTTCAAACTCTGAAACTCGGAAGTGATCTTCAATTATATCTTACTTGTACCGGATTCCCACCATCGCCGGTTCTCTGTATCGTTGGGATATAACCTACTGTCTTCGTCAACGTCTTTAAATATCTCATACACTTTTTTATTATACGAGTTTTATCACAGATTCGTCAAGGGGTTAAGCCCCTTTTTACAGGCAAAGTTTCTATGACTCAAAGTTTCTATGGACCAGAGTATTGTCAGCTAGCGTGAGATTAACGTAGATACAGAAAGTTATGTAACGGCTCTTCGTGCTTCCCTGCTTACAGCAGAAACTGCATTGACATACGCAACTAATCCGGAGATGCTGAAAAGAAAAATGTAGGTTGTGCACGATCATCACCTGTCCGGGCGAGCTTTTGGAACTATGCTCACCACGAACACACTAAAAAAGGTCCACCGGACCTTTTTGTCGTATGCTTGGCAACAAAAAATGAGGACATAAGTGATTGTACCGCAAAACTTATATCCTCATTTTTCTATTTTATTTCTGCTATTTTATTTTCTGGTTTTTACTGTCCCTTTTCTTCACATTTCTTGTTGGCTGGATTTCTTACTCAAGTTCCTGGATTGCCTCAATTGTCTTGTGATACTCTGCTGTTACCTTGCTCATATAATCTGAAATGTTCGGATTACCTGGAACTGCAGTGTCTTCATTTCTCAATTCCTCTGTAAGCTGGCTGCTCACCTGATAAAGGCTTGTCAGTGACAGGTTCTGGCAGACACCCTTCAGTGTATGGGCTGCACGGAATGCTTCTTTGTAATCACCCTCGCTTAATGTTCTCTCAAGATCGGCGTAGCTCTTATCATCCAGAAATTTCAGGAGAAACTTTCTCACAAGCTTCTCACCCATCAGACGTCTTACTACATCATCATAATCACCGCCGATTTTCTCGTATACTTCTTTTAACTCCATTTTGACCTTTTTCCCAATTCAAATACTGTACCTTACTATGTGTTCGCAACTGTGTTTTACTGTTTCTTTCTCTTATTAGTTTTTCTCTTATTACTCTTTTTTCTTATGCGGGACACCGTAGCTATAAATGTTATGATCAATATTACTAAAAGAATGCCCAGCCCCAGAATAACTTTTCCTTTTGTTGTTCCAAGTGACAAGTGTTTCCCGGATTTAGTCTGTTTTTTACTGTTGTCATGTCCACTGGATTTGCTTTCGTCCTGAGTACTGTCTGTATGCGCTTTCAAATAGGATTTGCTAAGCTTCACCCTTGCAGTTCCAAGTTCATGACCATCGTAACTGTATGTCACAATTCCTGTGCTGCTATCTTCTGTGTTCTGTGTGATTTTCTGATCCAAAGCTGTAAAATCCACACCATTTGGCAACATCACATAATTCGGTTCACTCTGCCCGTCTTCTGTCAGAAATGTTTCAATATCCTCAGATTTCTCCTGGGTTGTCACATCTACTTTTGTGAAGTTATTAAATGCATATTCAAATAAATTCGTGGTGTCCGGATATATGTTCTTTCCGTGAGTCCTCAGTACCACACACACCAGCTGAGTCTGCCCATTGTCCGCCATCGTAATCAGCGTTGACAACGCATCTGATGTATAACCAGTCTTTCCACCTATTGTATATGGATAATAATTGGAATTCGACGGCTGAAGCATTTTATGCTTTTGATGGAAAACGTGTTCTTCCGTCGTCTCGCTGGCTGGAATTGTATAATTGAGAGTCTGTACAATCTGGAAAAATTCCGAATGTTTGAACAACTCCCGTCCAATCAGCGCCATATCTCTTGCACATGTGTAATGATTCGGATCATGCAGTCCATTTGTATTAGAAAAATTGGACTTCTCACCGCACAGTTCCTTGATTCGGCTGTTAACCTGACCTATGACTCTGATTTAA
>ENA-OQKF01000612-OQKF01000612.1-human-gut-metagenome-genome-assembly--contig:-NODE-612-length-20204-cov-3.188524_pt1 | contig 20204 bp, 16 predicted proteins | sample MGYA00242617_ERZ504784 | MGnify/ENA primary metagenome ERZ504784 (study PRJEB26092, sample SAMD00036364) | human gut metagenome | host: Homo sapiens | study: EMG produced TPA metagenomics assembly of... | reverse complement strand
CACAGCTTCATCAAAAACAGGAAACGCATTTGAGTTTGATGTACTTCTCGCCGTATTGTTCGGTGGAATGCCTCTTTCCGGCGGCTGGAATGTAAAGTTCCGTGCAGCGATCATCGGAAGTGTGGCAATGGCATTGCTAAAGAGTGGAATGTCTCTTGTGGGAATTGACGGACTGACACAGCAGGTGGTACAGGGAATTCTTCTTGTGGTAGTAGTAGCGATTTCCTTTGACCGAAGAAGTGCAGCGGTGATCAAATAAGCAGATCATGAATTTGGAACTATGAGCATTTGCTCAAAAAATAAAAACTATATAATTTTCAAGGAGGAAAGAAACATGAAATTAAGAAGATTTATGGCAATCGGGATGACAGTAGCACTGACCGCAACGATGTTCTCTGGCGTGAGCGTATATGCAGAGAGCTCAGATCCGGAACCGTTCAAAATCGGTTTTCCATGGGATACTGCTAATACAGATCCAACCTGGATCTCCATTTACAACAACGTAAAAGCAGCTGTAGAGTCTGCGGGAGGCGAACTGGTAAACGTAGTAACTGACAACTCCGCAGATGGACTGATCGACAATATCAGTGAACTGATCAGCCGTGATGTTGATGGTATTCTTTTCATGCCGGCTTCCGATTCCATGCTTCCTGCAGTTGATGCAATGTGCGCAGATGCTGGTGTTTACTGGGGTACAATGTTCCGTACCATTAGTGATGACGACATTCGTGAAGCTATGTATGATTCAGAATGGTTCGCAGGAGGCTGCAACGAAGATGATGAGACCTGCGCTTCCAACATTGTAAAATCAATGGCAGACATGGGTGTAACTGATTTAGGTGTTATCAATATTGCAAAAGGTGATACTTCCTCTGACCTTCGTGACAAAGGTGCTGCTGAGGGCGCAGAAGAAGCAGGTGTAAACATTCTGAACACAACTTATGACATTACTGTAACAACAGATATGACCAAGACTGTTGAAAGCTATATTGCAGCATATCCGGAAATGAATGGTATCCTGGTACTTGGAACATATTGCGGCGGTGCAATTCCTACAATCGAAAAAGCCCTTGCAGACCATGATAAAGCTGGCGATATCAAAGTCGGACGTATTGACTTTGAGACAACTCTTGGCGATTACCTGAAAGAGGGTACTTTCCACGTATCTTACGGCGGACAGCAGCAGATCGACCCGCTTGTATCTGCAGTTATCCTTGTAAACAAAGTTATTGGTACTCCAATTGTTGAAGATGGACCTACAAACATTATTACCCCTTACCTGGAACTTACAACAGCAGAAGAGGCTGAGCAGTTCAACGAATACTTCCTGGGCGACGAGCCGGTTTACACAGCAGATGAAATTAAAGAGAAAATGATTAAATTCTACAATCCTGATATTGATATGGACTACATGAATGATTTGATTTCTACCTTCTCTATTGCTGATGTAGTTGAGCGTCACAGCAAATAAGCAGTTGTAAACGCAATTGCAAAATAAGGAGATGAAACTTATATGAAACGATTTTTGATAAATACACTGAAAGTAATCATGCTGCCTGTAATCGTTTATCTGATCTTCTTGGTTATTTGCTTTGAAAGGTTCAGTAACTGGAATTGTATTTACACAATTTTTATTCAGACGATCATACCTACCATCACAGCATATGCCATTGCTTATGGTAATATCTGCGGAGTATTCGATTTCACCATAGGCTCACGTCTGGTCATCAGCGGTGTTATCGGCTGTCTTCTTGCAGCCCAGTATGGGTTTGCAGGAATGATCCTTGGAGCAATTATCAGTGCTATCGTTGTTGGTGTTATTACAGGTGTCCTGAACTGGTGGTTAAAGATTCCGTCACTTGTATTGACAATGGGTCTGGCAATGGTATTTGAGATTGTTGGTTCAAAACTTGCAGGACATTACGGATTTGTACAAATTGATAATAAATATGCAATTTTTGGTTCTTCTCCGAATATTGTTATTATCTTCCTGTTATCAGCTGTTTTGTTTTACTTCATTTTTAACCATACTGTATTCAGCTTCCATATGAGAGCTGTAGGAAGTAATGAAGTCGTTGCGAAGAACTCCGGTATCAAAACAGATCTGGTAAAATGCAAATCATTTGTATATGGAAGTGTATTTATCGGAATCGCTGCAATCCTTACACTGAGTCAGTCCGGCTCTGTAGGAGCACAGACAAGTCTTGGAAGTGTAACGATTATGTTTAAGCCTTTGATCAGCGTTCTGCTGGCACTGGTATTACAGCGGATTTGTGACCTGACAGTTGGAATATTTATTGCACAGTTTACATTAAACATTATTTTCATCGGTCTGATCGCAGTAGGACTTCCGGATACATTCCAGAATGTTGTACTTGGATTTTTCCTTCTGGTTGTAATGATTTTGTTTGAAAACTCAGGAAGAATAGAAGAATTTAAGGAAAAAAGAGCAGCCAGACAAAAGGCTATAAGTGTTTCATAAATGCTTGGAAAGGAGTTGCAAAAAATGAAATATCCAGTTATAACACCAGAGGAGCGCAGACAGCGTCTGGAACCGCCCCGAAAAAAAATCCACGCTGTCATTGATTCAGATACATATAATGAGGTAGATGACCAGTTCGCAATTTCATATGCAATGCTTTCACCGGAAAAAATACAGATGGAAGCCATCTACGCCGCACCTTTTTCATCAGATTTCTTTGCACGCTTAATGCAGACTGACGGTGTAGCAATTCCAATGACCGGAGATCTTAAGGAAGGTCTTGAATTAAGCTACCAGGAAATCCTGAAGCTGCTGGGACTTCTTGGAAGAGATGATTTCAAAGAGCGAGTATTCCGGGGCTCTGAGAGATACATGACTGTGAAAGACCAGCCTGTAGACAGTGATGCTGCCAGAGATTTGGTAAAAAGAGTTCGTGAATGTGAAGATGTGCTTTATGTAATTGCTATTGGCGAGATTACCAACGTTGCTTCCGCTATTTTGATGGATCCCGAAATTATCAAAAAAATGGTTGTTATATGGTTGTCCGGACAGCCGTTATACTGGCCGCATGCAATTGAGTTCAACCTTGGACAGGATGTGCTGGCTTCCCAGGTAATTCTGGACAGCGGCGTTCCGCTGGTACTGGTACCGTGTATGTCCGTTGCTTCTTATCTTTCTGTTACCGGTCCGGAACTGGAATATCACATTAAAAATAAGAGTGAAGTGGGAACTTATCTTTGCGAGACAGTTACAAGCCAGATGTCCCAGGAGATGGCGCAGAACTGGCTGGATCTTTTCCATCAGACATATTGCGCGGGTCTGGATGATTATGGCGATGAGGGCGCTCCGAAAACAGATTCCATGCTTTCACCTTCCAGAATTATCTGGGATATTTCTACAGTAGGATATGCGGTTAATCCAAACTGGTGCCCTTCCACACTGGTTCCAACTCCGAGACTGACCCAGAATCTGAAATGGGAGTTGGATGATACCAGACATGAGATGAGACTTGTACGATTCATTTATCGTGATGCACTTTTGGGCGATATGTTCAGCAAGCTTCAGAAGGCTCCGAAATAAAAAGTAAGTAAAGAAGCGGCTTGTTCGTGAAAGCGGATTGAGCCGCTCTTTTTGAACAGCGAAGCTGGCTGTAATAGTTGCTGAACAGGGCATGGATAATAAGGGGCAAAATTTAGTTGACGCGGTGAAAGTTCTACAACATAATAGGAATATAAAATACTGTCAGTTCTGACGGATCAGAATCGGACAGGAAAAATATATTTTACATATTTGGGTTCGCTGAGATCACAGCAAAGCGAACATAACAAAAAGGAGGTTTTTACATGAAAGTACTAAATTACGGTTCATTAAACGTAGACTACGTGTATTCCGTAGATCACATCATTGTAGGCGGTGAAACCCAGCATTCTTCCAAGCTGGAAGTTTTCAGCGGAGGAAAAGGACTGAACCAGTCTATTGCACTGGCGAAGGCTGGGGTGCCGGTTTATCATGCAGGAATCGTGGGAACAGATGGAGATATTCTGTTGGATGCTTGTAAGGAAGCTGGTGTAAACACTAAATATATCCGCAGACTTCCGGTAAAGGGTGGTCATACCATGATCCAGGTGGACAAAAATGCCCAGAACTGCATCATTTTATACGGTGGAACCAACCAGATGCAGACAAAGGAATTTGTAGATGAAGTTCTTGCTGATTTTGGAGAAGGAGACTATCTGATGCTGCAGAATGAGATCAATATGCTGGACTACATTATTGACCAGGCTTATGAGAAAAAGATGAAGATAGTTATGAATCCGTCACCTTTTGATGACAAGCTGAGTACCTGTGATCTCAGTAAGGTTTATCTGTTTCTCGTAAACGAAATTGAAGGTGAACAGATCACTGGCTGCAAGGATAAAGATCAGATCCTGGATGCCATGGCTGCGAAGTTTCCTAATGCACGTTTCGTGCTTACACTTGGAAGTGACGGCGCTGTTTATTACGATGGAAAAGAAAAAGTTTTCCAGGATATTTTCAAGGTAAAAGCTGTGGATACCACAGCAGCTGGTGATACATTTACAGGATATTTCATTGCTGCAGTTATCGAGGGCAGATCCATCCAGGAGGCGCTGAGAATGGCTGCAAAGGCCTCCTCCATTGCTGTTTCAAGACCAGGCGCTACACCGTCCATTCCGAGAGCGGATGAAGTGAAGAAAGAGCTGGGAATGTTGTAGATTTCAAATTGCATAAGCGTGTATCTGTGTGAGGCAGTCACCAAAGTCCATGTTTGCATGAGACCTTGGTGATTGCCTTATTTTTTGCAGAGAACAGGTCTTATTCACCAGAGCTGTTGCCTAGCTCTGGATAGTCTTGGCAGCCGTCTCCATAACGCGCAAAATTTATATTATGTTTTACATACTGTTTATAAATGTTTATATAAACATTTACATAAATGCACGAATGGATAGTTGGAAACACATGAATTTTATAGTAAAAGCTTACTAAAATCACAACGAAAACCTTGTGCATTCATACAAAATAACACATAAAACTAAAAAAATTATTGAAATATTTATACAAACGTTTATAATCAAATTATCAACAGTTCGGAGAGAAAACCGAACAAAAACAGATCTTAATTATATTTCAAGGAGGACGTATTTATGAAAGCAAGAAAAGCAATGGCATTGGCTATGACAGCAGCGATGGTTGGAGGTTTAATGACAGTTCCGGTAATGGCTGAAGAGAATGCAGAATTACTTCCAGGCGGCGGAAGCAAGATCATTTACTGTATCACACCTTCCACATCTAACCCATTCTTCAACACAGAGCAGGTAATTGCGAAAGAAAAAGCTGAAGAACTTGGATACGAAGTAAAATGTGCTTCCCACGATGACGACGCTGCTACACAGCTTGAGCTTTTCGAAGCAGCTATCAACGATGGCGCAGCAGCAATCATTTGCGATAACGCTGGAGCAGATGCTTCCATCGAAGCAGTTCAGAAAGCATATGATGCAGGAATCCCTACTTTCCTTATTGACCGTGAAATTAACAAGTCAGGACTTGCAGTAGCACAGATCGTTGCAGATAACGCACAGGGTGCAGCAGCAATCGCAGAAGTATGGGTTGAGGCTATGAACTAAGAAGGCAAATACGCAGAGCTCCTTGGACTTGAATCCGATACAAACTGCCAGGTTCGTTCTGATAACTACCATTCTGTAATTGATGAGTATGAGGATCTTGAGATGGTAGCTCAGCAGTCCGCTAACTGGGATCAGACAGAAGCTTATGAGAAGACAGAAGCAATCCTTCAGTCCAATCCAGAGATCACCGGTATTATCTGCGGTAATGACACAATGGCATGTGGTGCTGTTCAGGCTTGCCTGGATGCAGGACGTGACGACATTAAGATCATCGGTCTTGACGGATCTGACGAAGCAAACGCTTACATCAAATCTGGTGACATGGTTGGTACCGCTCTTCAGCAGATCGCTCTGATCACTGAGATGGCAGTTGAGCAGGCAGACGCTTACCTTAACGGTACAGCTCCGGAAGAAGAGAAACAGCTTGTTCCTTGTGTAGCAATCACAGCTGACAACACAGATTGCCTGAACGCATTTGTTTACACAGAACCAGAAGCTAAATAATCTGGCTGCCAGGAAACAGATTTTTATAAAAAATGAACGAGTGTTTGAAAAATTATTCGCACAATCTGCATGCCCCGCTTTATGGTATATTTTGCAGAAAGTTTTTTTAAACACGCTTTGGAAGGCGGTGCGCCAGCGCCGCCTTTTATAATAGAAAGCAGGGAGAGATGATTATGAAAAGCAGAAGAATTTTGGCAGTTCTGGCCGCATGTACAGCAGTAACCTTTACCGGCTGTGGTGTTGTAACTGTAGTACCCATTGGCGAAGAAGCTTCTTATACAGGAAAACAGGAATTTGATTCCGCAGCAGAGTCCCAGGGTGACTGGGGAGCCGTTGTAGCGGACATTTCCGACAAGGCACAGGATCTTTCTGAATTATTAAATGGCGATGGCATTACAGAAACAACTGCAGTAAAAGGCACAGGAAAAATCAAAGAATACAATACAGACACCCCGAAACATTATCTGATAGTAGAACTGGATGGATATACCGGAACTACAGAGGTTCAGGTCCGGACAGATGGACCGAACTCCAGTACCGCCATCCGTGACCTTCAGTCTCTGAAGAATTTTGAAAGCTTTACCAACCAGACAGAATGGTCAAGCTATGGAAAAGAACTGAACAAGCAGGCGCTTGCACAGGTAATTGACCCACTTGGAATCGACGAAAATGTAGTTGGCAAGACTGTTACATTTACAGGCGGCGCAGAAGCCGGTACAGATGCAGTATCTGTTACAGCAGTTGAGCTGACGATTGAATAAAAGGAGGAAGCATTATGTTTGATGATCCGAATGTTGTTCTCCATTGTGAAAAAATTGATAAAATTTATCCCGGAACCAAAGCTCTGGATCAGGTTTCCTTCGATCTTCTGAAAGGAAAGGTAAACGTTCTGATCGGTGAGAATGGTGCTGGAAAATCCACCCTGATGAAGATGATCGCCGGAATCGAGCAGCCTTCAGCAGGCAAGATGTACATGGATGGCCAGGAGGTTTACTTCAAGGATACCAATGCAGCCCGTGCAAAAGGTATTGGAATCATCCACCAGGAGCTTTCTCTTTTCCCGAATATGACAGTTTACCAGAATATTTTTATGGGACATGAGAAAAAGAAAGGCTTTTTCCTGGATGACAAGGCCCATTCAGAGGGTGCGAAAAAAATCCTGCAGCGTCTGGAACATGAAATTCCACCGGAAACCATGGTCGGAGATCTTCGTGTAGGACAGCAGCAGATGGTGGAAATCGCACGAAACCTGAACCAGGATGACTTACGTGTCCTGATCATGGATGAGCCTACGTCTTCTCTTTCTGCCGCAGAGGTTAAGGTACTTTTCAAGATTATGAGAGAGCTTCTGGAAGCCGGAATTTCCATCGTATATATTTCCCATCGTCTGGAAGAAATCATGGAGATTGGCGATCACGTTACCATTCTTCGTGATGGAAAATACGTTGCAGATGCTGATGTAAAGGACATTGAGCTCAGCTGGATCGTAGAGAATATGGTTGGAAAGAACACCCAGTATCACCGTTTTGAGAGAAGCATTGACCTTTCCAAACAGCCGAAGGTGCTGGAAATTAAGAATATGTGCCTTCCGAAAAAAGGCGGCGGCTGGACTCTTGACCACGTAGGCCTGGATCTGAAAAAGGGCGAGGTCCTTGGTGTTTACGGACTTCTGGGAGCTGGACGAAGCGAGCTGTTTGAGTGCCTGATGGGACTTCATCCGGAACACACCGGTGATGTACTCTATGAGGGCAAAAAGTTAAATATCAAAGATGTTGCCGCCCAGATCAAAAACGGTTTTGCTCTTGTACCTGAGGATCGTCAGAGCCAGGGTCTGATCCAGACTCTTGATATCGGCAAGAATACCGCTATTTCTTCTATGAAAGATTATGTAAAAGGTCTGTTCCTTGACGAGAAAGCAGAGAATGCGGCAGTTGACGAGCAGATCAAGGATATCCATATTAAAGTGGCGGACAAGAGACTTCCAATCCTGTCACTGTCCGGTGGAAACCAGCAGAAGGTTGTAATCGGCAAAGGACTTTTGACCAAGCCGAAGATCTTACTTCTGGATGAGCCTTCCCGTGGTATTGATATCGGTGCGAAGACTGAGGTCTTTGAGATCATTCACGACCTTGCGGAAAAAGGACTTTCCATTATCGTTATCTCATCTGAGCTGAAAGAGATCATGGCAATCGCAGACAGGATCGTTGTATTGTCAAATGGCAAAAAGACCGGCGAGCTGACCGGAGATGAGATCACAGAAGACACACTTGTACGTACATCTTATGCCGGACTTGGAACCGGAAGAAATGCGTAAGCCGGGGAGGAGCAGAACAATGAATAACAAAAAATCAAATAATAATCAGTTGTTAATGACACTGTTAAAAGGACGTACCTTTATTGTACTGGTACTTCTGGTCATCTTTTTTACCATTGTAAAAGGAACCACATTCCTGTCAGCATCTACACTGACCATGGTTGCCAAGCACGTAGCCCTGTATGGAATTCTTGCACTTGGTATGACGTTTGTAATCATTACTGGCGGTATTGACCTTTCCGTTGGTTCTGTAGTCGGACTTGTTGGTATGCTTGCCGGTGGTATGATCCAGGAAGGTATTACACTGAAATTTGCAGGTGTAACCCTTTACTTCAGCGTTCCGGTAATCATTATTACCATGCTGGTTGTTGGATGCATCATCGGTGCAGTTAACGGTCTTATTGTAACAAAATTAGGTGTAGCACCATTTATCGCTACCCTTGGTACCATGTACATCTGCCGTGGTTTTGCGAACCTTCGTTCCAACGGTGCAACATTCTCCGACATCAAAGGTTATGACGGACTTGGCAACACAGGCTTCAAAATCCTTGGAAGCAATATTGCCGGCATTCCTACCGGTGTTTACATTTTCGCAGTGCTTGCAATTATTTCCGTTATCATCCTGAAGAAGCTTCCATTTGGATGGTATGTACTTGCAGTCGGCGGTAACGAGAAATCTGCCCGTCTTTCCGGTATCAAAGCAGACAAGATCAAAATTATCGTTTACATGATCTCCGGCTTCTGTGCAGCTTGGGTTGGTATGATCAACACCGCACAGCTTTCCGCAGCACATCCTGCATCTGGTGATGGCTGGGAAATGAACGCCATCGCAGCTACCGTACTTGGCGGTACTTCCATGAGCGGTGGTTCCGGAACCATTATCGGAACTGTAGTCGGTGCATTTGTTATCGGTGTTATCAATGATGGTATGACAATGTGTGGTGTATCCGAGTTCTGGCAAAAGGTTATCCGTGGTCTGGTTATCATCCTTGCAGTCGTAATCGACCAGACACAGAGAAATCTTCAGGCGAAGATGGCACTTCAGGCAAGAAACGAGAACAAATAATTAGGTAACCAACAAAATCTTTCTTAATGTTAAAATAATTTGAAAAGTTGAAAAAAATCCGAAAAAGATTTATAGTAATAATCAGAGATGCAGGAGGAATAGCATGAAAAAATCAGGGATTTTAAATGCCCAGCTGATCCGTTGTATCGCAGAGCTGGGACATAAAGATCTGTTTATGATCGGTGATGCAGGAATGCCCATTCCAAAGGGCGTGGAGATTGTAGACCTGGTTGTATGCGGAGGGGTTCCCACCTTTAAACAGGTGATGGATGCAGTGCTGGCGGAGACAGAAGTGGAAGCCTACACCATTGCAAATGAGATTGAGGAAAAAAATCCGGAGCTTCTTGCATATATTCAGCAGAGCCTTCCTGAGGCAGAGGAGAGCAGAATTGACCACGTAGATCTGAAAAAGATGTCTGCACAGTGCAAATTTGCAATCCGTACAGGTGAGTTTACACCTTATCCGAACATAATTTTAAGAGCGGGAGTTGCGTTCCCGGCATAAAATGATCAGAGAAGACGCTGCGAATAACAGGTGATAGCTTGTTTTTGCAGTGTCTTTTTTTCGCAGATGTATGGCATTATTTTACCGACAGAGGAGGAACTAAAATGAAAGTGAGTGTGAGAAAAATCAGTGAGATCACAGGATTTTCTCCGGCAACTGTTTCAAATGCACTAAACTACAAAAAAGGCGTGAATGCTGAGACATCTGCGAAGATTTTTAAAGTGGCGCAGGATCTTGGGTATTTTGAGGAAAATCATATCCGTAAAATAAAATTTGTCATGTTTAAGCGGGATGGTGCTGTGGTTGAGGATTCTCCCTTTTTTATCCAGCTGATTTCCGGGGTGGAACAGGAATGCCGCGCCTGTGGAATGGAAATGCAGATGTGCAATCTGGACAAAAGAGATCCTGGATATCAGGAACAGGCGAAGTGGATCATGAATGACAAGGCGTCGGCTGTGATCCTTCTGGGAACAGAGATGGTGGATGCGGACATTGACCTGATCCGCGGGATGACCTGTCCGTTTATTGTGATTGATTACTGGAAAGAGGATATGAGCTTTGATGCCATGCTGATCAATAATGCAGATTCTGCGCGTATGGCTACAGAGTATCTCATTGCCAATGGGCATAAAGAGATTGGTTATCTGCGGGGAGATTTCAGAATCAAACCTTTCCGGTCTCGTTTTGCAGGATATCAGACAGCACTGCAAAAGGCGGGACTTCCACTGAGTAAGGACTATATTTTTACAATGGCAACTACCATCGACGGTGCTTACGAGAATATGAAGCGGTATTTGTCTGAGAAGGTGAAGCTGCCTACAGCCTTCTTCGCAGACAACGATATGATCGCCCTGGGGGCTATGAAAGCTATGGCAGAGTTTGGAATCCGGATTCCGGAGGATATTTCCATTGTGGGATTTGACGACCTTACTTTTTCCTCAATTTCGTATCCGCCGCTGACTACACTCCGGGTGCCGAAGCAGGAGATGGGAAGAGCTGTTGTAAGGCGATTGCGGGATATTCTGAAAGATAATGACGGGATTAAGATCAAGATGCAGATGTGTACGCAGTTTATTGAGAGGGAAAGCGTGAAGAAGATATAAGAGGTACACAGTTGGGTAACTAATATTTCACGCAGGTCGGTGCAACGCTCCGGTGAACTAACGGTCAACTCTGGCTAAGACGTTCGGGAAAGCCCTCACGCCTAAGTCTATGCAGGTTGTGGATTTTACCTTCGCTAAGAGCGCACCTGAAATGACATGCTTAGGAATAGCAGTTGCCCAACTGCTATGTATTGGCGGAAACTGGATGGAATCCAAGTTTTACTTTACATTAATTTTTAATTGCCTTCATAATTGCGTCATACAGCTCGTCATATGTTTCATAAGCCGGAATCTCCGGATATTCAGCCTTGATGGCATCTGTGCTCTTGAACAGGAATCCTGCCTTACTTGCCTGGATCATACCCAGGTCGTTGTGGCTGTCACCACTGGCAATGGTGTCGTAGCCGATGGACTGCAGGGCTTTCACAGTGGTGTATTTGGATTTTTCGCAGCGCATTTTGAAGTCAGTAATTTCGCCATTTTCGCCCACTACCAGTGTGTTGCAGAAGATGGTTGGGTAGCCCAGCTTTTTCATAAGAGGACCTGCAAACTGGGAAAAAGTGTCACTGAGGATGATAACCTGAGTCTGTGCTCTTAATTTGTCCAGAAATTCCCTGGCGCCTGGAATCGGGTCGATCTTGGCGATGGTCTCCTGGATTTCTTTCAGACCAAGACCATGCTCTTTCAGAATGTTCAGGCGGTATTTCATTAATTTATCGTAATCAGGCTCGTCTCTTGTGGTTCGTTTCAGCTCCGGAATGCCGGTCTCTTCGGCAAATGCGATCCAGATCTCCGGGACAAGCACACCTTCTAAGTCTAAGCAGACAATTTCCATAATCTCCTCCGTTCTGCAGCTGTAAAGCTTGCTGCAATTGAATTTTATAGTGTTTTTTCAAATCTCAATGTCAGATAAAGGGAAAGCGGTTAGGATGGTCGCTTTCACACACTATCTTATTATAGCGTAAAAAAGCCGGGAACGCTATACCTAAATTGATAATGTGAGAATGGAATGTTCCTTGTGAACTGCGGCTGAAATGTATAATTGTCGGAAATTAGTGGAAAACAGAGAAAAAATGTCTGGTAGAAATTTGTCGCTTATATTGCCGTTTCGTGAAAAATGTGGTATATTATTAATATCTGTAGTAATATTCGACAAAATAAATAGAATAATAATGGCAGGAGTGGTTAAAATGTATAACGAAGAGTACAAGCGCTGGATGGCAGCGGATCTCGAGGATGCAGATCTGAAACCAGAATTATCTAAGATTGAAGGAAACGATGAAGAAATTAAAGATCGTTTTGCAGTAGCTCTGAAATTTGGTACAGCAGGACTCCGTGGAGTTCTTGGAGCAGGTACCAACCGTATGAATATCTATGTAGTGCGTCAGGCTACACAGGGGCTTGCTAACTGGGTGAAGACTCAGGGCGGCACTCAGACCGTTGCAATCAGCTACGACAGCCGTCTGAAGAGTGATATATTTGCGAAAACAGCAGCAGGAGTTCTGGCTGCCAATGACATTAAGGTCAGAATTTATGATGCATTAATGCCTGTACCGGCCCTTTCCTTTGCGACACGCTACTATGAGTGCAACGCGGGTATTATGGTTACCGCATCTCATAACCCTGCTAAATATAATGGATACAAGGCTTACGGCCCGGATGGCTGCCAGATGACCGATGATGCTGCGGCTATCGTTTATGATGAGATCCAGAAGACAGACATTCTGACAGGCGCGAAATACATGTCCTTTGCAGAGGGCGTTGAGGAAGGCCTGATTCGCTTTGTTGGTGACGATTGCAAACGTGCTCTTTACGATGCAATCGAGTCACGCCAGGTTCGTCCAGGTCTTTGTAAGACAGCAGGACTGAAGCTGGTTTACAGCCCGCTGAATGGTTCCGGACTTGTGCCGGTAACCCAGATCCTGAAGGATATCGGAATCACAGATGTAACGATTGTTCCGGAACAGGAATACCCGAACGGCTATTTTACCACATGCAGCTACCCGAACCCGGAGATTTTCGCAGCTCTGGAGCAGGGACTGAAGCTTGCCAAGGAGACAGGAGCAGATCTTATGCTTGCTACTGACCCGGATGCAGACCGTGTTGGTATTGCCATGAAATGCCCGGACGGTTCCTATGAGCTGGTAAGTGGTAATGAAGTGGGAGTTCTTCTTCTTGACTATATTGCAGCTGGCCGTATCGAGAAAGGCACAATGCCGAAGAACCCGGTTGCAGTGAAATCTATCGTTTCCACACCTCTTGCAGATGCAGTTGCAGAGCACTATGGTGTAGAGCTTAGAAGCGTACTTACCGGATTTAAGTGGATCGGTGACCAGATCGCACAGCTTGAGGCTGCTGGTGAAGTGGACCGTTTCATTTTCGGATTTGAAGAGAGCTACGGATACCTTGCAGGACCGTATGTACGTGATAAGGATGCCATTATCGGATCCATGCTGATCTGCGAGATGGCTGCATACTACAGAAGCATTGGAAGCTCCCTGAAGCAGAGACTTGAGGAGATTTACGCACAGTATGGCCGCTACCTGAACAAGGTGGACAGCTTTGAATTCCCGGGACTCAGCGGAATGGACACTATGGCAGGAATCATGCAGAAATTCCGTGACAACCCGCCGGCAGACATTGCAGGCTACAAGGTAGTGAAGGTTACCGATTATAAGAAGCCTGAGGAGACCGGCCTTCCGGCAGCAAATGTTCTCATTTACAAACTGGAGAATAACGAGACAGTAGTTGTTCGTCCATCCGGAACAGAGCCGAAGATTAAGATTTATTACACTACACTGGGTAAAGATCTTGCAGAGGCAGAAGCTGAGAAAGAGAAACTGGCTAAGGCATTGGAGCCGATGATGGCTTAAGCGAAGTATATAATCGTGTAGTGAATAATCGCCCCTTGCGGAATGATTCCGCAGGGGGCTTTTTACGCTGTTTGTAAATTTTTTCTTTATTTGAAGTGAAAATCCCCATTAAGTCGTTGATTACAGTAAAGGGCAGACCATATTGTATAATGCCTGAAAAGAAAACGAGGTGACAATTTATGCTGACGCTGTTATTTATCATTTTAATGTTTGGTATATTTGGCAAAATGATCGGACTTGCCTTCCGCGCAACCTGGGGAATTACGAAAATCTTTTTTCGCCTGATATTCCTTCCCCTTGTCCTGATCGGATTAGTCCTGGGAGGTTTGATCTACATAGCACTTCCCCTTCTTGTGATAGTTGGGATTATCATGCTGGTATTGATGTAATATATTGATAGAATAAAAAATAGATGAAAATACAATCGAAAATATGTTCACTTTGCCAGATGACAAAAAGCGACAGATATGGTAGTATAGATACATCAACGAAAGAGAAATACGAAAAACACTTAAGAAATCTGAAATACGAAAGAAAGCAATAAAGCACAAAAGAATCTGAAAATACAAAAGAACTTAGAAGTACGAAAGTTCTGTGTTTCACCAAAGATTTGTAAATTACTAAAGATTCATAAGCCGCTAAAGATCAACCAAAATACCTAAGATCAATAAGAAAACGAAAGATTTTCGAAACACATCCGATAAAATTATAACAAGACACATCAGAAAAAATGGCTGGGAACTAGTTTCCCAGCCATAAATCATAACAATATCTAACCGATTCCCATTTATAATGACATCTACTCAGAGTAAGTTAAATTGGAAACTTATAGCCCTTTTACTTGAAATAATGTATACTGAAAGAATATGAAGACAAAAACGAAATAAAAATATCGGGAATATATAATGAATACACAAGATGCAATAGAACTTCTGGGGATTGCCCCAGAAGATGATGAAAGGGAAATTAAGCGAAAATATCATAAAATGATCAGCCGTTTTCATCCGGACTCATTGAATGAAGTAGGGGAAGCCCATATTCAGCGCGCACAGGAGATAAATGAAGCGTATCGGATACTGAGCCAGAGCGATAGCCGGGAAATGCAGAACGTATATGGAACGGAAGTTTATGGAACAGAGGCTCATGGCGCAGACAATCATAAATCTGGGAAGAGGGAACAGCATCAGGAATGGTCTGGTGAATGGAACGAGGCTGCTTTTATACCAAGGAATATTTATCTGCACTATAGTATGAATCTTTCTGAAGAAGAACGAAAGGAAGCCCAGGGGAAACTGTATTATCAGGCTGCCTGTGGAAAATATATGTGGGATCCGGAGGAAGAGGATTTCGCGCTTTTTCTTACCAGTATTCGTCATGCAGCCGCAGCCCTCCTTGAGAGAACGGAGAATGCCGTAAACGCAGAAGACTTATCTTCTGTACCAGATTTGAAAGAATACCGTTTCCGCATCCAGGCGAAGCTGTTTGAATATCTTTCTATGCAATATGTGAACCCATTGCTGGTTCTGGATTCCCTGATGAAACCAGAGAGCACAGATAGAAAAGGTCAGAGAATTTATCGGGTTAAAGCATTTCTGGCGGCAGAAGCCGCATCCCCGGAAGGCAGGCTTATAGCAAGTTTGCAGTCTGGCGAATATCTGTTTCCAAAAGCTTTCCATGGGAATCAGATTCAGCTTATGAATAAAGACAAACAGGTATTGGGGTATCTTCATATGGAAGAGGACCGGCTGTATTTTTGCATTATTCCTCTTCTGAAGAGGCATGCAGCGCAGGTGAAATTTCTGGTGCAGGAAGAAGGCGGTGGAACAAATGAAAAAAATGAAGGAATTAATAATACGACGAATAGTAGTAACTTTAGAAATAGCGGCAGAGGAATAAAGCGTGGAAACAATAAGCTGAAAGTTAATATAGATTTCTATTTTCGTTTAGAGGATGAGAACTATACGTATAATAGTTCAGAGCTTAATTTGAAAATTGCAGAAATATTGAATGGATATGAGAAGTATTTGCGAAAATATGATCCGGAACAGGACCAGTTTTGTGATCTGTTTGCCCGCCTGTCCCGCTCGAATTTTCGCAGTCGTTTCCATCTGAAGGATAAGGATATACAGTATATCCGGGAGAAAGGAATGGATACCATCCGCAGTCATGCCTCAGATTTTGTGCGAACACGTCTGGCTCCGGCTCAGATTCCCAATGATGGCAAACAGACTCCAATGCGCGGGCACCCTGTATTCCTGGCTCAGCATGCTACTGGCTGCTGCTGTCGGGGATGCTTGTATAAGTGGCATAGAATTCCAGCAGGAGTGCGGCTCACAGAAGAGCAGCAGGAATACATAGTAGATGTGTTGATGGCATGGATTGAGAGAGAATATAACAGAAATGTATAGGGCTATGAAGTTGGTTTTATATATGCAATCGGTAATAGTAAGGTATATGAAATATATAGTTTAACTGGAATTTTGAGAAGATAAGAATGGGGAACGGTTTATGAGAATATTTCACTTATCAGATTTACACATTGGCTTGAAATTAATCAATCGTGATCTCAGAGAAGATCAGGAATATATACTGGATCAAATAATTCAGAAGGCCGCAGAGAAAGTGCCTGATGCGATCGTGATCGCAGGGGACATCTATGACAAAGCAGTTCCGTCTGCAGAAGCAGTGGAGGTGTTTGATCATTTTATCGGAAAGCTGCGAAATGCAGTTCCGGATTCTGTAATTATGATGATCAGTGGAAATCACGACAGTGCACCTCGTGTGAACTGTTTTCGGAGCGTGCTTGACCGTCAGAAAATTTATATGATCGGAATGCCGCCTCAGACAGAAGAAGATCATATTGAGAAAGTGGTACTCCAGGATGAATATGGTCCGGTGAATTTTTATTTGCTTCCCTTTGTGAAGCCTTCCATGGTGAAGCTGATCACTGGCACAGACGAGAATGGAAATAATCTTTCTTACAATGATACGATTCACAGACTGATAGAACGTGAACAGATTGACATAAACCAGAGAAACATTCTGGTCAGCCATCAATTCTATCTGCCTATGGGGGAGAATGCAGAAGAAATTGAACGAATGGACTCTGAGATCCGGACAGTAGGAAATATTGACCAGGTGTCAGCCGATATTCTGCAGAAATTTGACTACGCAGCACTGGGACATATTCATAAGCCAATGAAAGCAGGCGGCGAGTTTTATCGCTATTGTGGAACGCCGCTGGCATGCTCTGTAAGTGAAGCAGGTCAGAATAAAGGAATTATAATGGTTGACATAAAACAAAAGGGCGAAATCACTACAGAAGTAATTCCACTGGAACCGCTGCGCCAGATAAAAGTGATCAAGGGAGATTTAGAGAGTGTTCTGGCACAGCGCTGTAAAGATTATGTGACAGTAATTCTTACGGATAAGGTGGATCTGGACGTAATTGATATGCAGGATCGTCTGCGCCTGGCTTTTCCAGGGCTTTTAGAGATACGCCGTGAGACTGTGCGGCAGGCTGATTATACCAGACATGCAGACAGTGAGCGTGAATTGAATCCATTTGAACTTTGCTGCCAGTTCCTCGGAAATGCAGATGCGGAAGAGCAGGAAATTCTTCAGGAGGTTATCAATACAGTACAGGAGGTGGCGAAATGAGACCTGTGAAACTTACCATGCAGGCGTTTGGTTCCTACGGAAAACTGACACAGATCGATTTTCAGGAGCCGAATCAGAATCTGTTTCTTGTGACCGGAGACACCGGAGCAGGAAAAACAACTATATTTGATGCCCTTGTATTTGCTCTTTACGGTGAAGCCAGCTCCAGTACAAACAAGAAAGATGGTGTTGTACTGCAAAGCCAATATGCAGAGTTGAACGTTGAACCATTTGTAGAGCTTGTTTTTTCCGAAGGGACAGGAGAAAATAGCCTGCTGTATACTGTCCGCCGTGTTCCCAGACATCTGAAGCTTCTGACAAGAGGGGCGGGGAAAAATACAGGAAGCCGTGAAGTACCGGGGTCTGTCAGCCTGATCATGCCAGATGGTACCGAATATCCACAGAAGGAAGCTGACAGCAAGCTGGGGGAGATCCTCGGTCTTACCAAAAGCCAGTTTATGCAGGTTGCCATGATCGCTCAGGGAGAATTTATGGAGCTTCTTCGTGCAAAATCTGCTGATAAGAAAGTCATCTTCCGGAAGCTGTTTAACACTGAATTATACCAGAATATTGTGGACGAGCTGATGAATCGCAAGCGTTCCCTGGAAAAAGAGATTGCCCAGATCAAAACTGCATGTCAGACTGAAGCTGCCCATGTGGTAATTCCCCAGGAATATGACCAGTGGCAGGAAATAGAAGGGCTAAAAAAGCAGGTTTTGAATGGGGAAATTGTAGTGATGGATTGCTTTCTGGATCATCTGGGCGAGTTATGCAGAACACTGGAGAAAAGTGTGAATTTTACCTCGAAAGAATTACAATCCGCATCAAAACTCCGCGATGAAAAAAGGGATATCTACAACAGTTCCATTCAGCTGACGAATTTATATGCGCAGCTGGAAAGCGCTGAGGTTCAGCTTTCTGAATGTGGGAAAGTGGAAGCACAAATAGGGGAAAAGACCATTCTGTCAGAGAAAATTAAGAAAGCATACGGAATAAAAGGCGAATACGCACGCTGTCAGGATGCCTTGCGTAATATGCAGACATGTGAGAGTGCCTTAAAGGAGCAGCAGGAACGAGCTCCTTTATTAAAAGAACAGTCACAATCTGCCATTCAGACAGCGAAGGCGGTGAAAGAAATGGCAGAGAAGGAGCTTAAGGCGTACACCACTATTTATGAGCGCGTGAATAAAGAAGTGAAGCTCCTTAAGCAGATCAAGGAAGCAGAAAAAAGTGTAAAGACCAGCCAGCAAAATCTGACCGCAGCGCAGGCCGCAGACCGCAAAGCCAGAGAAGATCTGGAGAAAATGGAGAAGCGGGAAGCAGACTGGAGGGCTCAGTCAGAGAAGCTGACCGACACTAATGAGAAAATTGCTGTCTGGAAAGGGAAAAATCAGGAACTGGAAGTACTTGGCATTGAAGTACAAGAAACGGAAGACCTTCTTAAAGGTGTAGAAACACAGAAAAAACTGGCGAAGAAAGCACGAGAGACATACCAGAAGAATAGAACCAGATATGACGCAAAGAGCCAGGAATATGAGTCTATGCGGAGAATTTTTCTGGATGAGCAGGCTGGTTTTCTGGCACGCGAGCTTCAGCCGGGGAAACCATGTCCTGTATGCGGTGCAATAGAACATCCGAATCCATGCATAGCTTCTACCCTTCATAGAGATCTCACCCGTGAGCAATTGGAACTGGCAGAAAAAGAAGTTTCTGAGCTTCGAAACAGGCAGGAACAGTCTGCCGGTGAAGCAAGGTCAGCCGTGGATATAGTTGCAGAAAAAGAACGACTTTTGGAAGAGACAGGAAGGAAGCTGTGCACGCGTATTTTAAATGATCATGAGCAGTTCCCGGAAGCAGGAATGCTGGAAGTATTTGATTCTTTGGGAGACAATATAAAAAATTTCCAGGAGAGCAGAAATTCAGAAGTCCCTGGTGCAGCCCAGGATCAGATGGCGGATAAAGAGTGTAATTGGAATGCCTTGCTGAAGCAGATACAGACACTTCTTGGAACCTGGAAAACTTTATTACAGGAAGAGGGTGCAAGACTTAATACAGCCCAGAAAACATTGCGTAATCTTCAGGATGCTCTGAGACAGGTAGAAGAGCAGAAGAAATCAGGAAAAACTGCCGTAGAGGAATGTGGACAAAAGCTGACTGCGGCAGCAGCGTCAGCCAAGAGCGCAGAAGCTCTTCTGAAGCAGCTGAATGATTCCCGGGAATATCCATCAGAAGAGGCGGCTATGACAGAGTTTAACCAGGCAAAAGGAAAATGGAAAGCTGCAGAAGCTGCTTCCAAGGAAGCTGAAAAGAAAGAAAAAGCGTCTTCTGAAGAGCTGGTTAACTGTACCAGCTTGATTAAACGATTTGAAGGGGAACTTCCAGATCACCAGAAGCTTTACCAGGAACGGCAGGCCTTTTATCAGACTCTGATGAATGAGAAAAATATGACAGAGGCAGAATGGGCGGACATAGCAGAGAACTATACCCGTGAAACAGCGGAGCTTTTGCAAAAAGAAGCAGACAGCTGGCAGCGAAACAAACTAGCCGCCAAGAC
>ENA-OQKF01000606-OQKF01000606.1-human-gut-metagenome-genome-assembly--contig:-NODE-606-length-20392-cov-31.441401_pt1 | contig 20392 bp, 18 predicted proteins | sample MGYA00242617_ERZ504784 | MGnify/ENA primary metagenome ERZ504784 (study PRJEB26092, sample SAMD00036364) | human gut metagenome | host: Homo sapiens | study: EMG produced TPA metagenomics assembly of... | reverse complement strand
TTTCAGACTTTTTACCAACTCATTTTGTCCACCCTTTAAAATCTAATAAAAAATTTAAAAGACCGATGAGACTAGATAAATACTAGTCTCATCGGTCTAAAAACCAACTCAAAATGTCCTATAGGCCGAAAATTTTATTTTTCTAAAAAAATCTCAGCAACCTTTCGCTATTACGCTCGAGATTTAATATCATGCCCCATAATTAGGACAAAATGACCCATAATTAGGACAAACAAAAATGCCGCCCGGATATCCGAGCGGCATTTTATTAGTTTGTATCAGTGTACGAGTCTGAAATTAGCCTTCGATAATTTCAGTAACAACACCGGCGCCTACTGTGTGGCCACCTTCACGAATCGCGAAACGAAGACCTGCTTCGATAGCGATTGGAGTAATCAATTCAATAGTCATAGTGATGTTATCACCAGGCATACACATTTCAGTACCTTCAGGCAACTGGATAACACCGGTTACGTCAGTTGTACGGAAGTAGAACTGTGGACGGTAGTTGGAGAAGAATGGAGTATGACGGCCACCTTCTTCTTTAGTCAATACGTAAACTTCACCTTTGAATTTAGTATGTGGGTGAATGGAACCCGGTTTAGCCAATACTTGACCACGTTCGATGTCTTTGCGGTCTACACCACGAAGAAGAGCACCAACGTTGTCGCCTGCTACTGCAGAGTCCAAAGTTTTACGGAACATTTCAAGACCGGTTACTACGTAGCTTTCAGCTTTTTCTTTCAAGCCAACGATTTCAACAGTGTCGCCAACTTTAACTTCGCCACGTTCAACACGGCCGGTAGCTACTGTACCACGACCGGTAATTGTGAAAACGTCTTCCACCGGCATCAAGAAAGTTTTGTCAGTGTCGCGTTCAGGAGTTGGGATGTAGTCATCAACTGCCTGCATCAATTCTTTGATTTTTTCTACGTATTTAGGGTCTCCTTCCAAAGCTTTCAAAGCGGAACCTACGATAATAGGTACTTCGTCGCCAGGGAATTCATAAGTAGTAAGAAGATCGCGAACTTCCATTTCTACTAATTCGATCAATTCATCATCGTCAACCATATCTGCTTTGTTCAAGAATACAACGATAGCAGGTACACCTACCTGACGAGCAAGAAGGATGTGTTCACGAGTCTGAGCCATAGGGCCGTCAGTTGCAGCGATAACCAAGATAGCGCCGTCCATCTGAGCAGCACCGGTGATCATGTTTTTAACATAGTCGGCATGGCCCGGGCAGTCAACGTGTGCATAGTGACGATTTTCAGTTTCATATTCTACGTGGGAAGTGTTGATGGTGATACCACGTTCACGTTCTTCCGGAGCTTTGTCGATCATGCTGTAATCTTGGAATTGAGCCTTACCTTCTTCAGCAAGAACTTTAGTGATTGCTGCAGTAAGAGTAGTTTTACCATGGTCAACGTGACCGATAGTACCGATGTTAACATGCGGTTTAGTACGTTCGAATTTTGCTTTTGCCATTGAAGTAATAGCCTCCTTCACAAAAATAATAACCTATATACGCTCATTATAATACAAAAAATCACTAATGAAAAGAATCTAACATTAAAATCCCTAAAAACTACAGGAGATTTTAGGGATTTATTAAAAATTTAGTTGCCGTAATTCTGTTTTAAAGTTTGTAATTTGTAGAAACACCACAACATACCGAACCAAACCGGTGTAAAGAGTAAGGCAATAAGTGTTTCATTATTAAAGGCTAAAGAAACTAATACTAAGAAGTAGAAGCCTAAAATCACGTAGTTCATAAGCGGATATAACGGCATTTTAAACGGATTTTGTTTAGCCAATTCCGGATGCTGTTTGCGATATTTCATATGACAAACCAAGATGATGGCCCAGATGAAAATAAAGCAGAACGTAGACACACTGGTAATCAAAATAAACACGTTTTCAGGCATAATGTACTGCATAATAACGGCGATAAAAATAACCAACGCAGAGAATACAACGGCGTTCATAGGCACCTGATTGGAACGCAAACGGAACATACGACGCGGTGCATTCCCTTCACGAGCCAAAGTGTACACCATGCGGCTTGTACTGAACAAACCACTGTTACAAGCCGATGCAGCCGATGTTAGCACGATAAAGTTAACAATAGCCGCAGCCGCTACGATACCGGCCGCTTTAAATACCTGTACGAACGGACTAGAGTCAGCGTTTACGGCTGTCCACGGATAAATACTCATAATAATTGCCAAGGCACCAACGTAGAAAATAATAATACGAATCGGAATATTGTTGATTGCCTGCGGAATTACCTTCTTAGGATTTTCCGTTTCGCCCGCCGTTAAGCCTACCAGTTCAATCCCCGTAAAAGCAAATACAACCATCTGGAAGGACAACACAAAGCCTTCCCAGCCATTCGGGAACCAACCGCCATGACTCCATAAATTAGAGAAACTTACCGGTCCCACATCGGTCTGGTAGCCGATAAATATTAAATATAAACCGCCGCCGATTAAACCTAAAATGGCGATAACTTTAATTAATGCGAACCAGAATTCCAATTCACCGAAAATTTTGACTGCCATCAAATTCGAAGCGAACAGAATCAGTAAAATACAAAGACTCGGTATCCACGGCTCTACATTCGGTATCCAATACTGGATATATACCCCCGCGGCCGTAACGTCGGCCATGGCCAGCGACACCCAACAGAACCAATAGGTCCAGCCGGTAACAAAAGCGGCGCCCGGTCCAATATATTCTTCAACAAAATCTACGAAAGAATGATGATCTGTATTCGAGAGCAACAGTTCCCCCAAGGCCCTCATCATAAAGAACGAAATCAAACCCGTAATAATATACGCTAACAAAATGGACGGTCCCGCCAAATGAATGGAACGGCCTGATCCTAAAAATAAACCTGTACCTATGGCTCCCCCAATTGCCAACAACTGTACATGTCGATTTTTTAACCCCCTAGCTAACTCCTTCTTCTCGTGCATACAAATGCCCACCTCCAAAATACTAATTTTAATAAAAAAATAAACCCACATTGATATGTGAGTTACCAACTGAAAAATAATGGTGGCGGCACACGGATTTGAACCGCGGACACACCGGGTATGAACCGATTGCTCTAGCCAACTGAGCTATGCCGCCAAGTGTATATGGAGCTAGTGACCGGGATTGAACCGGTGACCTTATCCTTACCAAGGATACGCTCTGCCGACTGAGCTACACCAGCATACGTAATGAATGGTTGCGGGGACAGGACTTGAACCTGCGACCTTCGGGTTATGAGCCCGACGAGCTACCAACTGCTCCACCCCGCGATGAATGGTGGAGGGAGAAGGATTCGAACCTTCGAAGTCGAAGACGGCAGATTTACAGTCTGCTCCCTTTGGCCGCTCGGGAATCCCTCCAAAAATAATGGAGCTGGCGATAGGAATTGAACCCACAACCTGCTGATTACAAGTCAGCTGCTCTACCGATTGAGCTACGCCAGCATACCACAACATGGAATATTATACATATTCCTGAACATCTTGTCAATAGATTTTTTAGCTCAGATTGACATTTTGTTCTGCGCTTCCGTTTCCCGTATAGCGCTTTATTATAATAGCATAGGTAATATTTTTGCGCAAGTACTTTTTTACAAAATTCTTGCAAAACACACTAATTTTCTTACAATGTGTAAAAACACTGTACTCTTCCCATCTCCAGACTCTGTTCAAACATATTTCTTGTCCTATTTAACAGCTACAATTCAACGCTATCGAGCAAACTAATATAGACGTACTCCTCAATGTAAAATAGCCGTACTGCATTATAAAATAACACACTACGGCTATTAAACGGATATATTATTTTTTCAGACTTGCTTCCAACTGAGCTAATCGTTCTTCCAACGCACTAACTTGTGATTGTAAGTCAACTACGGTATCAGTTTGAGCTGCATATTTAGCCTGTAACTCATTCATGGCACCCGCTTGCGCTTCTACGTAGCCCGCAAGCTCTGCCTTAGAATACGCGCTATACTCGGATTCAGAGCCAAATTTAAAGGAAACACCCACATTATACATTGTTTCATCTCCTAAAGTTGCCGCTGCATTCACCATAGTATTACGATTTGGCCGATAGAATGCACCTAAGGCGTAAGCCTGCTCACCCTTATAGCCCCCCATACCGGCTGCAAAAGAGATTTTATCATTAGGATCGAAATCAAGCGGATTTAAACCGGCTAAAGCGACCGCCCCGGCTACGGCTTTATTTACACGATTGTCCAAACGATTCAAATTATTATTAATCGTTTGAATATTATTACCTTGGGCATTAATTCGTTCATTCACAGCATATAACTGGGAACCGTTAACGGCTTCGGTGGAATCAGCCGAGATTTTACCGGCTTTCACATTGGTCAACGTAATAGTTTCCGTAGTATCACGATTCATACCGGCCAACGTACTTACCGTGGATTTACCGGTGAATTCGGTGGCACCGGCTTTTACTTCGCCGGATTCGGTAATATCCGTAGCTAAGAACGGTTTGCCGTCTACATAGACAACCTGATTACCGCTATTATCTAAATGAATCACCGCATCAGACCAAACAACGCTATGACCGGTGTCGCCTTTTTCACCCTTGTCACCTTTAGGGCCTTGCGGACCGGCCGGACCTTGCGGACCCTGTGGGCCTGTAGGACCGTCAGCACCGGCATCCCCTTTGTCCCCCTTAACCCCTTTGTCACCTTTAAAGGCATCATCACCTTTTAGCGAATCTTTATCTAAGGACACAAAAATATGCTTTTCATTATCGGCGGACGTTACTTCTTCTGCTTTTAGGCCATTGCCAAAAGATAAGGCTAAATTACTTAGTGTTGGTGAAAACTTCGAAGCCCCAACAGTATAAGTATCACCCTTCTTGGTGCTGCCACTATAAATAGGCACAATGTGATTGGCCACTGCTTTTAACTGCGCCACGTTAACTGCATCCGTATCGGCAGTGCCGGCCGCTAAAATCGTGATTTGGCGTGTAACGGCACCATGGTAAGCACCGTTTTGATCTACATAGGCGGATGCGCCTACACTAAAGGCGCCGGTTGTGGATTTGTAAATAGATACGAGATTATCCTTCTGTATTTTGGCTTGCATAAATTCACTGTTAACGGCAACCCAACTATTTAATGCTTGTTTCGCCTTCCACGCTGCAGTTGCTAACTCTGCTCGTGCCTTATCAGCATCTTTAAACCTTTGATTACTTTTATAATCAAATGCATTCGCATTATACTCTGCCCCATATTCTTCAGTACCATCAGGAGTAGACTTATTCGACTTAGCATATACATCCATAGCCTTAGCCATCTCTTCCTGCTTTATAGCCGATACCTCAGCGGATTTATTATCAGCAGCTTCTTGAGCACTTGAGTAAACTTGCAACAATTCATTATATTTATTTTCTTTTTCTACATTACTTGTATCATCATAAAAATGTAATGCCTTGTCCCACTGCGAATCAAATGACGAATCACCTGCATTCAATTTTGCAATATTTGCGATTAAATTACTATCACTGGTTCCAATCATATCACCACTTACTGAATTATTTTGCAAATCAGTTGTTAGTGTTGGTAAATAACCGATGATTTGACCTCCTCGGTCTGCCACCGTATATGCTCCCGCAGCAATACCGCCTTCCACTTTTACTTGGCTATCCCTTCCCAATGCTATGGCATCTTTAGAATTTTGAGTAACAGTCGCATTATAGCCAAAAGCGGTTGCCCCTGTAGCTTCAGCTTTTGACAAGCTACCTAAGGCCACACTGTACTCATTGAGACTTTTAGCCATAAGACCTATAGCTATTGTTCTATCTGCTGCATTAGCCGAGTTTCCAATAGCAATTCCATTAGTGCCGCCTTTACTTTTGAATCCCAAAGCAACACCTAAATCTATAGCACTCGCTCTATAGCCAACAGCAATGGAATTTATATTACTATATGTTTCTCTACCTATAGCAATATTATTTTGTCCTGTATTTGCCGTGCTTCCGTCAATTTTCCCTGCCGCAATACTGTTTAGGCCTAAAGCAATACCATATTTATTTACCACCGTTCTTTCACCAATAGCAATTGATCTTGCTTGTAAACTTGTCGCTTTAGTTCCTATTGCTATCGAATTTCTCCCATTAATTAAAACTTTCGAGTTATTCCCTAACACTATAGAGTTATTCGTACTTTCCGCAGTTGAACTATCATTACCTATAACTATACTAGTATATTTTGCTACGTTACCTTTACCAATTGCTATGCTTAAGTTCCCATACGTTTCATTATTGGAGCCAATGGCCACGCCACCACCTTGTGCAAGACTGTTGTAACCAATAGCCAAAGAAGAACCATTTTTTGAAGCATCTTCCGATGGAGTATAAGCCTTCTGAGCTTTACTTAATTTACCTATAGAGATCCCATTTGTTGCAAAAGCATGAGCCTCAGTCCCTATAGCTACGGCATCTTCAATAGCTTTAGTTGTATTTGGCGGATTTGGACCAGAGCCTCCGGTTTGAGCCTTACTGCCGTTACCGATTGCAATACTCCCACTTCCATTTGCCACACTATTAGTCCCTATAGCCACGGCATTTTCAACTGTACCACCACCTGTCATCGTAGCTTTACTGCCATTACCGATAGCTATACTCTTATCTCCATCTACCGTGCTGCCGGCGCCAAAAACAATCCCATTCTTAGCCGTCGAGCTATCGGTCCCTGCTACATTTGTTTCCGCGAAAGCCACATTAGTGGTGCTAGCACCTAAGGCCAATACAGCTAAAGCAGCTGCCAATTTTTTCATTTTACTTTCAGTGCTTTTCTTAACACTCCCATACTTTGATTTACCCATATGCCACATAATTTCCTCCAAAAACCACTAACCTATACCTTTTGATTAAAACTCCTTTTTTGATTAGAGCCTTTTTTAATCATTTAATGAAATTATAACATGCTCACAATTCATTCATCAATCAAGTTTTTTCACTGACAGTAAAAAACGCTGTATATGAATTCATTAAGAACTTCATATACAGCGTTACTGTTCAAATATTCATTTTTTCTTTGTGATATGGCAAGATTATATCAACAATTTTTACTGATACTAAAATAAACAAAACGTTTAATTCTTCCTCACCCTACAAGACATTATTTGTGTGTCAACACAAAATTCTATACAAAATAGAATTCCCTTATATTAGAAAATGAAGAAGTATGCAAACGCAATCACTGCGATTATAAAGCGATAATACGCAAAACCGGCCAAGGATGATTTATTTAAAAATTTCAAGAACCATACGATGGACAAGTATGCAAATACGAAAGCCGTTACAAAACCGATAGCAAACATAACGAAATCGGACCATTGCAACTGGTCGATGATTTTGAGCAAATCATAGATACAGGCAATCAACATGATTGGTACGGCCATGATAAAGGAAAAGTCAGCCGCTGCTTTACGGCTTACACCGAGCATCAAGCCACCGGCGATAGTCGAACCGGAGCGAGAGAAGCCCGGCCACAAAGCCAACACCTGGAACAAACCGATTTGAAGACATTGATACATGCTCAATTGATCCACTTCGTGTACCGTAATCGGTTTATGACGTTTTTCAGCCCAAAGCATGAATAAACCGCCGATGATTAAGCCGATAATAACCGTACCGGCCGAGAATAAATAGTTTTTAATAAACGAATGGCCCAAGAAGCCGATGGCCATAGCCGGCAACATGCCGAAGAAAATATGAGCTAAGGATAATCTGTCATTACGAATCCAGTTCTCACGACGAAGCATGCTCATGAATTTTTCGCGATAATAGAAGAATACGGAAAGAATCGCGCCTAACTGGATAAATACTTCAAATACACTGGCTCGTTCGCCGGTAAATCCTAAAAAGTCACCTACTAAAATCATGTGCCCGGTACTGGATACCGGCAAGAATTCTGTTGCCCCTTCTACGATACCAAGTATAAAGGCAATAAGATTTTGATCCATTATTTCACCTCGACTACCAACTGGCCGCTCAAGCGCCGGCCTCTCATCATAATCATCTTCTTCGCCTACATGATAACCGCATAATATATGCCGGTTTCATGTGATAACTCAACCATTATAGACTTTTTGACAAAAATAGACAATGGAAATTTCCCTTTTAAGCAAATAGTTTAAAAAATTTTAATATTTTACTATACTTTTGCAACTTTTCCTTCTCTAAATGTGAATATCGTAATTTCTCGCGGACAATTATAGCGAACCGGGAACCAATGGCCCGTGCCGTTATTTACATAACCGTACTTCGTGCCGTCCCGATACATACCCTTAAAATACTTCGTTCCCACCGGCACAAGGGCTGTGCCGCCGACTACAATCTGACCACCATGGGTGTGGCCGGAGAGCGTCACCGGAATATTATGGGCAAACGCGTTTTCAATAAAATCAGGATGATGAGCCAATAAAATGGTAAACGCTTCCGATGGAACATTGGCTAAGGCTTCCTTCAGATAGGTTTCACGCTGTTCACCGCTGTGGTCAAAGGAATATTCAACGCCGGCCAAATATACGGGCCATGAGCCACCGCTTAAGCGAAGCGAAGAGTTACGATGCATACGCATGGAAATACCGCTGAAGGCTTCCAACACGCGAGGCAGGTTTTTAAAATACTCGTGATTCCCCAAAATATAGTCGATGCCGTCCGGAATTTTAGGAAATAACTCTTCCAAGCGACCACAGAGAGGGTTTAAAAAATCCAAGTCATCAATTAAGTCGCCCGTAATAACCAAGCGATCCGGCTTTTCATTTAAAACGGTCTGCGTAATTTTGTCGAAATCTTTCAAATCAATGAACGGCCCGATATGAACATCACTAATCTGCGCCAATTTATAATCTTTTAAATATTCAGGCAAACTGCGAAATACCAAGTCAATATGGTTGACTTGAACCTCCTTGGCTCCTTCATACGCTCTGACTACGCCGCCACCGGCTGTTACTGCCGGCACCGCCCAAATAGCTTTGCGTAAAAACTGCCGCCGACTATCCTGTTCTTCTGCAGTCGTTTTTTTAGCTCGCCAATTAACGGCTGCCATAACGATACCCAAAGGAATCAATATGGCAAAACAAACGCCGAGACCCATCATGAGCCCATAGGTACCGGTCGCCCAGCCTCGCCAGAACTCATACATAGAGGTTCCCAAAAGTTGAACCTGTGCCATCTGGTAATACGTTGTCCCCCCGATAGCCAGTACTTGAAGCAAAACTAATCGCCAAAACCAACGGGAACGCCGTTTCACATTAGTTAGACGGACAATCAAATAGGAGTTGGCGAATACTATAAGAAAGATAATAAGCGTCGTTATAATGAGAAATATTAATCGTGCCGACATTCTTTCACCTGCCATTCTCAAAGTTTAATCTCTACAATACACTGTCAGTTTACCATGAGGGCCAGCCCAAGGCAGCTCCGTAAAATCTTCCGGCGAAACCCAGCGCCATTCGCTATTGTCTTGCTCTATTGCGAGCGTGTCATCACCGGTAAACTCTGCCTCATAGGCTTCCATATCCCAACAGCGATGGGAAAACACATGACGCAAGGTGGTAACCGCCTTGCTATGCCATTTAATTTCAGTATCTTTAAGCCGGCCCTTTAGACGCTTCGAGTCTGTAAATTTACGTTGCCATTCACGAGCCAGTTCATCAACGCCGATTAACGGCAACTCTTTTTTATCCTGCATGGTCACATTACGCGGCACTTCCACATTTGGAAACTCCCACATGGAATGCAAAAGCCCTGTAGCGGGGCGCCGATGAAGCAAATATTCCCCTTTTTCATTGCGAATAAGCCCCGTTACCACAGAGATAATAGGGACCGATTTCTTAACAATACGCACCGGTAATTCAGCGGCAATGCCCAGTGCATCAGCTTGGCACCAACGTCGTAAAGGACAACCTTCACAACGGGGCGCTTTAGGAATACAAATGCTCGCCCCAAAATCCATAAGGGACTGATTAAAATCCCCCGGTCTGTCGTAGGGCAATGTTTCCTCAACTAACGCGGCAATCGCTTTTTTACCGGCGGTGCGCATAATATCTTCACGCACTGCGTAAAGCCGTGCATATACACGCAATACATTACCGTCAATGGCGGCTTCGCGCTGACCAAAAGCTAACGACAAAATAGCCCCCGCCGTATAAGCTCCGACGCCTTTAAGGCTTTCCACCTCTTTGCGGGTTCGTGGCATCTCGCCGCCGTACTTAGTCATTACTTCGCGAACACCAAGTCGTAAATTACGAGCCCGGGAGTAATAACCCAAACCTTGCCAAGCTTTGACTACTGTATCTTCATCAGCTTCAGCCAAGGCTTCCTTGGTGGGGAATTGCTCCATCCAATTCTCGTAGTACGGCTTCATTGCTTCAATACGAGTTTGTTGAGACATAATTTCCGATACCCAAATGCGATAGGGATCCTTTGTCTTGCGCCACGGCAAGTCCCGTTTATTGGCATCGTACCAGCTAAGGAGCGTCTTGACCCACGCCGCCTCAGCCACAGCATTTTCAGCGGCAGCCTGATTGGATTCCGGTTTCGCCTTTAAAGCTACTGTGTCTATATTTTTATTTTTTAAACCTTTATCCTCATTTACGCTTCGAGCCACTCTTTCATTGCCTCCACCGATTCCAACTCAGGAATCTCCGTTACTTTTGTTATCTTCATGTCCATGACACCGTCATTATCCTTGCCAAACACAAGGGTGCCTTTCAAAAGTTCACCGTTTAAAACCTGCGGGATCCAATCCTCATCACCGGCCCACATGGTATCGTAAGGAATTTTGTCAAAAGAAGTCCAAAACGGTTCCATTTCTTCCGTTTCCATAGGAAGCCCTTCATATTTACGCAATAGATACACATAATTGACATGGGTCCAATCCTCGTTATAAGGGAATTGAAAATCCAAAATAGCTACCGGTTCCAAGTCTTCCGGCTTAGCCAGCAAGGACGTTTCCTCAAACAATTCGCGCACCGCACATTGACGGAATGTTTCACCATCTTCCCGCTTGCCGCCAAAACCATTAGGCTTACCGGCGCCTAAGCCGCGCTTTTTGCGGCCCAAGAGAATCTCTTTTTTATCATTTATAATAAAACATAATGTAGTCGGTCTCATATCATTGCCTCATTTGTTTTTTCAAAAAAACTGTATATAATCTTCAAACTTTATTTTAAACCTTAATTCTGATTCATCAAGCTATGCTGTGATTCTAAATCGATTTTAGTAAATTAATATATTTTAATTATATCACACTGCCCAAAAGGTCAATCCTGTGTTAGTATTAGAGTAAGAGAGGTGTACTTATGAATGAACCACTAATATTTAACATAGCCATGGGCCGCACCAAACCGGAAAATATTCGCCATCGCGAAGTGGCTTGCCCGTTCTGTGCCGTGGATAAGCTTACGGACATATTGGAAACAAAGGGCGATATTATCTGGCTTATGAACAAATATCCCGTCTTAGATCGTACCTGGCCCACCGTTATCATCGAAACGCACGACTGTTTTAGTGAATATTCCAGATATTCACCGGAAACCGCTACCGAAGTGCTTGATTTTTCTTTGCGCAAATGGCAAGAAACCATGGCCCGCGAAGAATTCAAATCCGTCTTATATTTTAAAAACTACGGGCCAATGTCCGGCGGCTCCATTCGTCATCCTCACAGCCAAATCATCGGCTTATACGATTACGATTATCGGGAAGACATTAAAGTTCACCATTTTGACGGTCCTATTCTCAAAGAAGACGATAATTTAAAAATTACCTTATCCGATAAGCCCATTATCGGTTTTTTCGAATTCAATATGGAGTTTAATGAAAAAACGTCCAGAGCCTTAATGGCTAAACGAATTCAACAAATCTTACACTATATTTTAACAGACTTTTCACGACACAGCGGTTCGTACAATCTGTTCTTCTACGATTTACAGACCGGCTCACAGTATGTTAAAATAGTACCTCGTTACGTTACGTCACCGTTGTATATCGGCTATTCTATCAGCCAGATCAGCAACAAGGAACGGGTTGAACAGATTAAAAATGAATTGAATTGCGACTTTTTTATTTAGTTAGGAGATACCATGAAAATTTTTGCCATTGGCGATCTTCACTTTTCAGGCGAACCGCCTACCAAGCCAATGGATGTATTCGGTCCACATTGGCAAAACCATCGCGAGCGCATCATAGCCGCTTGGCGTGAACAAGTGAGCGATGACGATATTGTCTTTGTTGTCGGCGATACTTCATGGGCTTTACGCCTGGCGGAGGCAGTGTCTGATTTAAAAGCAATTGCCCAACTGCCGGGCCAAATTTATTTAATCCGCGGCAATCATGATTACTGGTGGAGCAGTGCCAAGAAAATGGACACCGCTATGCAACAGGAGCTGACCTTTTTGCAAGGTCACGGCACCGCTATAGACCACATTGCTTTTGGCGGCACGCGCGGTTATCTTTGCCCCAATGATACATCCTTTGATGAGGCAGCTGATACTTCCATCTATGCCCGCGAATTGCTTCGCACCGAAGCGGCTCTTCAGGAAATGGAACAGGCCCTTCGTAAAAACGGCTCTGTCACTTCGACAACCGAAACCGTAGCCACGCAAGCTGACAACAATGTAGCCGCAAGCTCATCAGCACACGCTCCGATTCGTATTTTGCTCTTGCACTATCCGCCGTTTAATGATAAAAACGAACCGAGCGGCTTTACGGAACTTTTAGAAAAATATAAAGTTGACCATTGTATTTTCGGTCATCTTCATGACAAAAATTCCTTTGATCGCATTCCTGAAACGTTTGGCAATACTAAATTGCATCTTGTTTCAGCAGATTATATGGATTTCAAACTTAAACAAATTTTATAAGGAGCTTTTTATGAGTCGTATTCATCGTGAACATTTACAAGCAGGCTATATTTTTGGAGATATAGCCAATGAAGAATATATTTATTTGCCCGCCGGCGAAGTAGGCGTTGATTCCCCTATGTGCGTCTTGGAGCGACATGGCAATTATGAGGACGTGAGTCTGGACGAAGCGACCCATCTCATCGACACCTTGTCCCTCAAGCCATGCAGCCATCCTAAATTAGGCAAACGGTCGTTTTAAAACGATAGGAACGACGTTCTTCAAACTCGTTACCGCTTCAGTAAACCCAATATTTTGAAAAGCAAAGGCCGACCTGCGAGAAATCTCGCAGGTCGGCCTTCTTATTATTCAGCATTTCCCAAAAAGCTGATAAATTCTTATTCTTCTGAACCGAACGGAACAAGTTTTTGAGCCTGTTCACGATGCATTGGTTTAATAAAGCGGTTAGCCACTTTAAAAGCCAACGCAATGACAGCGGCATCATCAACCCAACCGATAAACGGAATGCGGTCCGATACTAAATCGATTGGCAAGATCAAATACCCTAAAGCGCCTGCCACGATAGCTTTTACGTACTTAGGGGTGTCAGGGTCACGAAAACAATAGAACAAAATAGCCGCACGACGCAAGAAGGCGACATTTTTACCGACACCGGTGGCAAAATTTAAAAACTTAGATGACGAAAAGAATTTCGCATACTTTATTAATTTCAAAGGATTCATTTTGATGCTCACTCCTATAATTCTCGTATACCTATACTGGATTGCCGCGGTGATTATTTCTGTAAATTGTCTTTCATGCCTTTTACAACATCGCTTACTTTTTCCACAACTTCGTCTTTTTTATCCCCTGCGGAGGCAACAAAGTCGCTTACTTTATCTACTACATCATCTTTAGTATCGCCGGCGGATGTCAAAATATCGCTCACTTTGCCGAGTACGGTAGATTTTGCTTCACCGGTCGATTTAATAGCGGATGTAGCTGTACCGGCTGCCAAGTCAATGGCTGTGGAGCCTACGGTTGCCAATAAAGCACCGATACCGGACAAAGCATGTTTAGCATTGGCTACATACTCATTGTCGGAATTGGCAAGAGCTTTGCCGGCAATACCGGCTACGGCCGCACTGGCTACACCGATTACTATGTTTTTAATAGAGCCAAAGCTTTCCAATAAGTCGCCCGTCAACAAGCTGTCTAAATTGAATTTATTAAGGCCTAAGAATTCATCGCTGCCCACACCGGCTTCTTTTAAGAAGTCTTTGTTTTCATCGCCTAACGGTTTATCTTTAAGCGGCGAATTTACCAACATGCCCACCGTTGTTTTATTATGCTCAATAATGTCTGTCAAACGTTCTCTGTATTCGGAGAAATCGCCCGGCATAGGCATGCCGTTTTCTACCCAAAGTTTAGCGCATTTGCCCACGGCATAGGTCAAGCAAATAGCCAATGGGATTTTAACTTTCGGATTAGGGAATACGGACGTCAATAAAGCGCTCACTACACTACCGCCCAAACCGCCGAGGAAGCCGATAATCGCACCGGCTGTAGCCGTATGACCATAAACAGCGGCAATGCGGCTTACCATATACGCATCATTGGCAATCAATGCAGTGGTGCTAAGTTTTGGTGCCATCACGAGTACGCCGGCACGAGCGGCCGCCCAACGGCAGATATTTTCAATTTCAGCATCGCGATTCGCGAGTTCCGCTTCTACGGCTGCTAACGTTCCTTCCGGATGAGTCATCAAATCTTTTACATCTTCCATCTATATCGCTCCTTTATCACCTGTAAAGTCAAATAACAGACAAATTAATACTATTCAATTTAATTATAACCCTTCATTCTAACTATTTCTATATGAAGGGTGAAAAATCCTCTTTATTTATCTATATTAATTATGCAATCTTACGCCGACTTAATTCCGCCCGGCACAGAGGTTCTATCCGGCTTGCCTAGTCATACGCCTAACCATACGCCTAATCGGGAGTCGAAAGCCTCTATAGGCCGTTATTACCAACTCGTTAAGCCGCCATCAATAGTCCAAGCGGCACCGGTTACGAAGGAGGCTTTTTCACTGAGTAAAAAAGCGATGACTTCCCCGATTTCTTCCGGTTTGGCAATACGGCCCAACGGATAATGCATGGCCATTTCTTCCATAGCTTCTTCAAAGGTCTGATCGCTTTCCGCAAGCTGGCGAGCTACGAGCGAAGTATCTACATCGCCGGGGCACACGCAATTTACGCGCACCTTATGGACGGCCATTTCAAGGGCCAACGATTTGGTAAAGCTTACAATGGCACCTTTAGATGCACCGTATACGGAACATGCCACATTGCCCTGAATCCCCGCATCACTGGACACGGTTACGATACTGCCTTTCGTACGACGCAAACAAGGCGCGGCAGCCTGACATAAAAAGACGGTACCCTTCACATTGGTGCCAATCATTTCATCGAAGTCCTGTTCCGTCACATCATCAATGAGTTCTTCTTTATAAAAACCGGCGGCAGTCACCAATGCGCTGATATCGCCGAACAAACGACAGGTTTCATCAACGATACGCCGACAATTCATGACTTTACTTACATCCCCTTGTACAAAGCGTACTTTAGACGAAATGCGACGCAATTTAACGACCGCCTCTTGGCCGGCTCGCTCATTGCGACCGTTTATCACAACACTCCAACCTTTTTTGAGTAGTAATTGCGCCGTAGCAAAACCAATCCCGGAAGTACCGCCACTAATAAGAGCCACCTGATTTTCACTGTTAATTGGCATAGTATCTCACCTTCCTTTGTCACCATTGCGCAACGATATAATCATAAGTTAATTTACAAAGCATACTTACGGTGGTGGCAATAAATACAAAACGCACCAGGCCCACACCTTTTTTGATGGCCAAGCGTGCCCCCAGCGTAGCTCCTATAATCTGTCCCGCCGCAGCCGAAAGGCCGAGCACATAGTCTACATGACCCAAACTTATAAACAGAATCAGTGACGCCAGATTACTGGTAAAGTTCAAAAACTTAGCATTGCCTGACGAATATAAAAAGTTAAAACCGGCATAAATAAACATAAAGATTAAAAACGTGCCTGTGCCGGGGCCGACAAAGCCGTCATAAAAGCCGATACCTAACGCACCGATGGCGAGTAAAATCAACTTTTGCTTCGATGCGCCCGCATAGGTGGTCACTGTGCCCCAGTCTTTTTTAAACAGCACAAAAATCAAAACGCTGACGAGGAGCACGATGATAATCGGTTTTAAATATAAAGGGGGAATGCTGATAACCAGCCAAGTCCCGAGGAGGGAGCCTACAAACGTAATCGGCATTAAGCGTTTTACTAAAGGCCATTCCACTTTGCCGGAACGAGCGTACGCAATAGCCGCCGTTAACGCCCCGAATACACTGGATAATTTATTACTCCCCAGTGCCACACTGGGCGGTAAATTAGTAAGCAACATGGCCGGCACGGAAATTAATCCGCCACCGCCTACAATGGAGTCCACAAAACCGGCCAACGCTCCGGCAAAAAATAACATCAGCGGCATCAAAAGTGCCGGATCAATAAAACTTACATCCATATATGCCTCATTTCAAACGTGCCAAAATAGTTTTGTAGCCATCAGCTCCATAGACCAAGCAACGTTTTACACGACTGATTGTGGCTGTACTGGCACCCGTCGTCTCCACAATATTATCATAGCTTTCGCCGGCTTCCAGCATACGTGCTACCTGCAAACGCTGTGCCAACGCTTTCAATTCATTGACCGTACAAATATCTTCAAAAAACTCATAACATTCGTCGATTGTTTTCAAGGCTAAGATGGCTTCAAACAATTGATTATTTAAAGGATTACGTAGTTTTTCATTGACGCTCATAAGAATCCTCCCTTTGCTTAATTAGATAATTTTATTATATACATATTTAAGCAAAAGAAAAAGACTTTCACACAAAAAAGTGAAAAAGTCTTTTTCAACCCGACTAGAATGCCGGAATAATGGAACCTTTGAAGGTATCTTCTACAAATTTCTTAGTTGCATCAGACTGGTAAACAGCCAATAATTTCTTAATAGTTTCGTTGTTTTCATCGCCTTGACGGACAACAAATACGTTAGCGTACGGGGAATCTTTGCTTTCAACTACAACGGCATCTTTCAAAGGATTTAACCCTGCATTAAGCGCGTAGTTTGTATTAACTAAAGCAATATCTACATCGTTAAGCGAACGGGCAATCTGAGCGGCTTCCAATTCCTTAATTTGTAAGTTCTTAGGATTGGAGGTAATGTCCGCTACCGTAGATTTCGGCGAACCGCCGTCTTTCAACTGAATGAGCCCTGCTTGCTGTAATAACAATAGAGCACGACCGCCATTAGTCGGATCATTTGGAATCGCTACGCTCGCACCGTTTGGTACAGTAGCCAAATCTTTATACTGGTTGGAATAAAGACCCATTGGCAAAAGAATTGTTTTGCCGATAGACACTAATTTCAACCCCCGTTCCTGCACCATGTTGTCAAGGAATGGCTGATGCTGATAGGAGTTGGCACTCAATTCTTTTTGTTCAAGCGCCACATCCGGCTGAATATAATCATTAAACTCTACGACTTTAACTTTAAGACCTTGTTTCTCCGCCTCTTTGGCTACAAAATCCATAACCTGAGCGTGCGGACCGGCTGTTACACCTACGGAAATTTCATGATTCCCCGCTGCGGCGCCGTCTTTGCTGTCATTGCCGCAACCAACCAATACCAAGGCGAACGTTGCGATGGCTGCCAATAAGAATGCTAATTTTTTCATATGTTTCCTCCCAGTCTTTTCTCTACTCTCTTTTTCTTTTTCAAAAAAACTTATCTGTCCGGCACGTCATGCATGCCAATGCTTTTTACAAAAGCTTAACGTTTATTCACTTTGCGGGACAAGAAATCACCGCAAGACTGAATCAATTGCACCAATACAATCAAGATAACGATAGTCGCCAACATTACGTCGCCTTGAAAACGCTGATAACCGTAACGGATCGCGATATCCCCAAGACCGCCGCCCCCAATAGCACCGGCCATAGCGGAGTAGCTGATTAAGTTAACTACCAAAACAGTTATGTTATCAATAATTGTAGGCAATGCTTCCGGCAATAACACTTTGCGGATAATCTGCATTGGTGAAGCCCCCATAGCCTGCGCTGCTTCAATAACACCGCTGTTGATTTCGCGAATCGATGTTTCTACCAAACGCGCCAAGAACGGAATAGCCGCAATCGTAAGCGGTACACAAGCCGCCGTAGTCCCGATGGAGGAACCGGCAATAATACGGGTCAGCGGAATAATCGCTACCATCAAAATAATAAACGGAATGGAACGGAGTGCATTTACAACCGAACCTAATGTGGCATTCACTGCCTTATTTTCCATAATATGGCCTTTGCCGGTGATTACCAAAATAACACCGAGCGGAATCCCTACAATCATGGATACAATGGTAGAGATAACTGTCATTTGCAAGGTTTCGCCTAAACCTTGAATCAACAAATTAATGATTTGTTGCGACATAGCCGATCACCTCGCTTCCAATAGGCAATTCATTCAAGTACTGAATCGCCTGCTCTTCATTCTCTCTGTTACCGTCTAACACTACAATCAAATGACCAAAGCTCGTGTCTTGAATGTAATCGACGCCGCCGAAGAGAATACTTACATCGAGGCCGAAGCGGCGAATCATGCCCGCTACAATCGGCTCATCCACAACATCCCCGGTGAAGTTCAAACGAATAATCGGATGTAAGCCGTCTTTCCAATCGGGCTGTACATTGAGATGGCGCCATGCTTCTTCCGGTAATTTATGACTGATAATAGCCCCTACGAATTCCTTCGTTGTCTTTTCTTTAGGGCCTGTAAATACATCGACTACACGACCTTCTTCCAAAATAACGCCGCCTTCAATAACGGCAACGCGGTCGCAAATTTCTTTGATAACCTGCATTTCATGTGTAATGAGGACGATAGTTAATTTTAATTTTTCATTAATATCTTTCAATAATTCCAAGATGGATTTGGTAGTCTGCGGATCCAACGCAGACGTGGCTTCGTCACAAAGTAATACTTTCGGATTACTTGCCAAAGCGCGGGCAATGCCGACACGCTGTTTCTGACCACCCGATAACTGAGATGGGTAGTTATTCAAACGGTCGCCCAATTTAACGATATCAAGAATCGGCAAAATGCGTTCCTTGATTTCCGCTTTACTCATCCCCTGCAACTCCAGCGGGAAGGCTACATTATCATAAACCGTACGGGACGACAATAAATTGAAGTGCTGGAAAATCATGCCGATGTTTTTCCGCTGTTCCCTGAGGTCCTTTTCATTCAATTTCGTAAGATCTACACCGTCTACTACAACAGAACCGGATGTAGGTCGTTCCAGCATATTAATACAACGAATCAAGGTTGATTTACCGGCCCCACTTTGACCGATAACCCCGAAGATTTCGCCCTCTTTAACGGATAGGCTAATGTCTTTTAGCGCTTCTACGCGATTCGGACCGTCATAAACTTTGCTAATATGCGTAAGTTCAATCATGTGATCGCTCTCCTTTTCTCTAACTCTCTATTTGAAATATATTTAATACAATAAAAAAACTCTTCACACACATGAAGAGTTACAGTTTCTTCATCTGTCGAAGCCTAGCTTCGTTGGAATTGGCACCGTTCCTTACCGGATGGTTGCCGCGACTTCATAGGGCCAGTCCCTCAGTCAACTCTTGATGAACCTATGTATTTTTAGCGTGATAAAATCATAACACTGTAGCGAATGACTGTCAATAGAAGACTCATAGACAGCTTATAGGGCTTTTATATAGCTACCTATAGAGTTCTTATATAACCATTTATAAAATTATTTATTGCCTCCCAGTGAGCTGTGATTCAAAAGGAACCTCGCCCCTACAACAGCCAACGTGCCCGTCACAATCTGCGGCCAACTCATCATAAACAGAACGGCCCGTCCAATCGGATATGGCACGGCAAAGCCTACAAACAGCACGGCAAAGCCTACAAACAGCAGGGCAAAACTGCAATATAAAACGACGCATTTGGCCACACTGCACACAAGAGCTTGCAGCCATACGGACTGATTTTTAAGGAGATAACCAAGTATTACAAATACCGTATTCCCTAACGCCACGAGCGGCACGAAAGGCGCAAATGGCAACATGGCCTGCATAAAAGCAATCACCGGCGTTGCCCACGCAATACCAAGACCGCTTGCCAAGCCGTAACGCATGGCCGCCACCAACATACAAAGCCCCACTAAGGAGCCAATCAAAAACATACTTACCATATTGGGCAACGGAAATCATAACCACCCGTAGAACGGGTGGTTTGCTCTGACCCTATAAGGGTCTTTCTCTAGTGGTTGCCCTCTAAAGAGGGCTTTGAGTAATCTGACAACCACTCTATTACCACTGGCTGCCCCCTAC
>ENA-OQKF01000605-OQKF01000605.1-human-gut-metagenome-genome-assembly--contig:-NODE-605-length-20395-cov-4.729722_pt1 | contig 20395 bp, 13 predicted proteins | sample MGYA00242617_ERZ504784 | MGnify/ENA primary metagenome ERZ504784 (study PRJEB26092, sample SAMD00036364) | human gut metagenome | host: Homo sapiens | study: EMG produced TPA metagenomics assembly of... | reverse complement strand
AAGAGAAACAGGAGGAGTATGAGGGGTTTGTGTCATGTTTTCAGTTGGTTAACGTAATGTTATCAGGCATTTCCCTGGCAGACTGTTCAGAAGAAAATCCAGTTCCATACAGCGCGGGCAACAGAGACCACCGTGCCACGGACGGCACGCAGAACCGTACGGGCAACAGAGGCAACACAGACGCTCTCCGCCGTGTCAAATCTCCGGTCCACCGCACCGGTAAACTGTTCACGGGCCTGAGCGCGGACAGATTCCGTGCGCAGCTCGTCCTGCAGGCGGGTCATCAGGGGACTGGCGGCATGGTCGGGAAGTGCTGTCATGAGCGCACTGACCAGCGTATCCAGTTCCCAGCCGGTGCGGGCCGATACGGCAACAACCGGATGTACGGGCCGGAACAGACGGAATACCGCATCTGTTTTCTCACGAATGTTCTGTGCCTGTGCGGGAGAAGGCTGAATGCCGGCCATATCCCATTCATGGCAGGGCTCCGTTTTGTCGGCCTGCGTCACCACAAACAGCACCTGCTGATGTCCCCGGTGCAGGATGTGTCGCCAGAAATACCCATCCACAGACAGGGCACGGTCATCGGCTTTAATCAGCCAGAGCACCAGGTCCAGCTCCGGCCAGATACGCTGATACAGTGCCTGATACTCTTCATCCCGCTCCGGGCTTTCGCCCACCCCGGGCAGATCAACCAGCGTCACCTGGCGTTCACCTGCCTGCAGCGTAAAACGCTGTGGCTCACGGGTACACGCAGTGGTATGACTGACGGCCGAGACCGTGCTGCGAAACAGTGCGTTACACAGACTGGATTTACCGGCACCGGTTTTACCCAAAATGCCAATCACCGGCTGGTAGCAGATAGTTTCGTTAAGGCGTTTCATGACTTCTACGGCAACATTTTTTGGCAGTAAATAAAGTGGAGAGTACATTTTCTTTAATTCATCATTGTGTCTCATCATTTCCTAATTCCTCTGATGGTTAAGCAAACTTGCTTGGTTCAGGAGCATGATATATATTTGAAGTAAATTTAAATTTTTCATGAGGAAGTATGAAAGGGAATAAACAATCAAAACCTAAAGATGAGATAATTGAATTTATCAGAAAGCATAAGAAAATATATGCAAACTTCACATCCTCCTTCACAAAAGAGGATTTAGTAAATGCATTTTATTGCAGGAAGTTGTTTTTTGATTGTGAAAGTGCAGTCAGGAGTGCGGAGAAAAACATTTTTGATTTTGACGGTAAAAAAACCTCAGATAATAAAAAACGAATAATGAGAAATAAATTCATGAATAACTCTGACCACAGAGATACGCTTGAGACATTGTCGGCACGCATTGAAAACTTGGAAATTTTAAAGTATACAAGCAATGATCTTATTTCTTTTAGGCCAACCACCAGACAGGTAGTAAAGAAGTTGACGTTTCTTGATGTTTTTAATGCATCGAAAAGTGCACATAACACTACATCCGAGCTCTTTAGTTTTTTCAATCATTGCAACAAATATATTGATTTCACCCCTGACGATTTCCCATATAGCAGAAGCGTTAACCCTGAAATGATGGAAGAAATAAAAAAAGCCAATAATTCAATTATTAGAGCTATCCCAGAAAACTATCCTTATGCAGATGATACTGTCGCCCTATCTAACTTGTGGCTTAGTATAGATCTTCGTTATTCTGATGAGATCATTGTCAATCAACTGAAAGAGTTAATTGAAATTGAAAGAAAAAAATACCCACACGCTGTACAAAATAATATAGATAAAATATTAGCAATTGAAAACATTAAGAGAAAGTTAAATGCGCTGGATGTTTTTATTATAATTGATGCTATTATACTCAGCGCAAACAAAAATGAAATACTCACAAATACTGAAATAAATAATGCACTTGAGTCACAAGATAACGACACTCGCAATGTAAAAAACGCAATAGATTATTTCATGGACATACTTAACGGTAATCTTGATGATAATAATATCGCACCTTACCAAGATAGTTTTTAACGTATCCACCGTGGGTAGCCTTCATCAGAGATATAAGAAGGTTTAACTGTAAAAAACTTAGCATATACAGTTAATATTGTCTCTTTAGTTGATGCCAGGTCAGCACTAGATATTGAGAAATATTTCTTACAGTACCGTCGTGATATGGCAAGCACAGAAAACAGTGCGCGTACTCTTCGCATTGTTGTTTTCCCATTGTCCATCGCCCTCACAAAATCTTTAAATTTAGACAAAAAACAATCAGGATCTCCTCGCAGATATGCATGAAAAAAAGCAAGTGAAATCATATCAAGATAACATGGAAAAAAAGTAACTGTTCTCCCTCTAAATTTTATTGTTTTATTTCTTAGAAGTTTATCAACAAATTTAAGACAGTAAAGATAATCTTTTAGTTCTAAACGCTTGCATTCTTTTTTTAATAACTCAAAAATAATAACCTGATTAAATGTATCTGCGACGTCTAGGTTTCTTTTTTGACCATTTTTTAGTCTTGGCAATTTTCCTATTTTATAAAACATCGCATTTATCTCATCCTCTGAATAATTTTTAGTGATGGCGTTAACAAGACTACACCGAATATCTTTTCTTTTTTTGTTTGCACTTTTACCATTAAACTCTTGAAATGCATTATTTTCAGGAATTTTATCTTTGTTCATTTTATTTATAAATGAAGGGGCAATCATGATATTTCCCACCACATTCATCCCACCTTTGGAATTCGGATATTTATGGCTTAAGTCAATCTTAATAAAAGGAATCAGTTTATGTTCGTTTTTTTTATGTTTAGATAATATTTTCCTCCCCAGGAAATGGCTACATGCGAACTGCAACCGAGATTTAAATTTATATAAATTAATTATTTCTGCCATATCCTCTAAGCTGTTAATTGAGTTCAATTGCAATGGGTTGTTTTTAATAAAACACTCTACGTTTAGCCAGTAAGAATGATGGTAAACTTCTATTTTTTCAGCCTCCTTAAGGATTCGCATACCGATCCCTTTGCATTTGTTGGAACAATATTTATTGTTTCTGGTTTCAGAAAAGTCAGCACCACAAACTTTACAACGAATTTCTTTCTTTACGTTTCTTCTATGACTCAGCTCCTTTCGTTTATTAAAATGAATATAACAAAGTCTGACCTTGTGCTCGTAACTGACAGGATCTATATTTAAATTGCATCCTTTTCTGCAACATATTGCCATCGTACCCCCTTCATATTCACATCACACGACTTTCCAGCCATTCGCTTATGTCACACAACCTCCAGCGAGAGCTTCTGCCAAGTTTTATTGGCTTCATAAATTTTCCATCCTGGATTTGCTTATAAATCCATTTATCAGTGACTTTCAGCGTTGCTGTTATCCACTTCATATCGACAAGTTGCATATCATTCGTTTCAATTCTTTCCACACCATGCTCCCTACACGTTGACCTTTTGTCAGATATTGGCCCCGCCAAACCAGAAAGTGCAGACAAAAGATCGACGCCTGAATTGTCTTGACAATTTAACGTGAACATGAATTAGAGGCGAAAGGTGGCTGGCTATGTAGTCTTTGTAAGATGATCTGACAAAATGGCCTAAATTGATCATGCAAAAACACCAAATAGAAGGCTTTCTGTAAGCAAAGCGACATGCCACAAGCGGCTTTGTTATAAGGAGGTTGCTAGTGTTTTAATCTTAATTAATGGACAATATTAAATTATAAATCTATTAAACAAATATTCAGTAGATTATTAAATAAAACGTGGTTCACATGCACGAAAGAATACTCAGTCAAAAGTAGAACCACCTCGACAACGATTGCTTGGATAAAGTTATCAACCACATTGAAGATCCGGAAACGTCTGTCGCAGACCAGCGCATCATGCATAAAGTCTATCGACCAGCTTTGACAGCGACAACTTCATCTGTAAAGACTGTGGCAACACGTTGAAGTTGACGACTAGCCAGAAGGGGTTCCGCCAGTTTGAGCATACCTTGCATGACAACATCGCCATTGCAAGAGCGGTTCACTGTCCATGGCTGCCCCGCGAGCGTATACGCACGCTGCAACATCCCACAGTGACGAGAAACTGGGATTGCGGTGTATTAATCAACGGGGAGCAGGTCACCGCTCATGGGCACCTCTCTTTAAGCCATCTTAAATGACTCTGAGGTGTCTGTTAAACCCGTGGCGATTCACAGGTCAGGGCTATTACAATTACACCGTCTGACATACTCAAGGTGTCGTTCTCTCTACTATTTCTTGCGTTATTGCATCATATCGATAGTTGACAATATCACCTGTAATAAGCATTTGTATTGCCTGCTTTATGCATTCTAGGGGAGCAATAAACCACTCTCTCGGGGTATGAATAATTCCTTTATGATCAGTCAATTGTACATCCAAACAGGAATGTCCAAAGAATGTGTGTAGCAACCCTTCAAACTTATGTGTTCTCATGTTGTAGCACTCAAACTCAGACACTAACTGAACTGATGCCATTAAATAAGTTGGTTCCTTTTCCGCATTAGCAATACGCTGCATTACAGGAGTGGTGGAATAACCAATCTTGTATAAATTATTCACACTACTAATCTCTGGTTCATTACTTAGAGATTTGAGAATATAAATGTAGCCTGACTTTTTATCGTCACGAGTGATGTTCAGCAATTCATCCAACTCTTTATCACTTTTAGCTAAGATACGACGACCTGTTTCATCTTTATACAACTCAGTAGCTAGTGAACGCAGCAGCATGTCTGATTCTGTACCGTTCTCAAAAACTAGATGCAATCGAGCGTTTATCTTACCATTCTTCCTCTGCCTCTCTTCCATATCAGAGACATAGCAAGTTACCCCGTGAAGAATGAAGAACATACCCTTTTTAATTTGCTGCTCACCTGTGAATTGAACAGCCTCCATTTCACCAGTCTTAAGGTCAGCATGACATTGCCGAAACAGAGGCTCATATTCATCGAAGTTGGCACACTTCTTACGCTTGGCAACATGATGAGGCATTCCCAAGGTCTTCTTAACGTGTTTTAAATTGAAGATGCTGTCATCTGGCAAATCCAATATCCCTAACATGTCATCGGCAAGTATCGCTTCAATAGAAGACAGCTTAGGTTCTTCAAATCGTGGCAAAAGTCCATGAATATCGTATTGTTCCAACGCACGACAATGTAGTTCGTTACTGCGGATAGATTCTAGGCTTTTGCTGCGCATCAGCTCAATCGGATTGCTACGATTAGCTTGCGGCTCTCTCCCATGCTTATCAAAAAATTCATTAATTTGCTTAAACTTAGCAATTAAGTGGTCATCGGCTGTTTGTGCCGATGATTTAGGCTTTTTTTTCAATAGGCCTTGTGTATCAGAAGCTAGAATCTCGTTTAACCAATCTTCCATTTACATAGCCTCTTTTTGAGTATTTGCTGCCTGCTCCTGTGCAAGACGACGCAGATAAATAATACACTGAGCCAACTCACGCTCACGCCCATTACGAGAATTGAGGTCTGGAGTTCGATTGTTATCTTTTACAAACTTTTGAACTTTCGGCCACAACGCAATGGCCTCCTCTTTAGACATTTGCATACGAGTCGATTCAATAGAATCTTGAATCAACCTAAGTGTGTCAGTGTTAATCGCTTTTGACAGTATCTCAAACGCTCTCTGGAACGGGTTTACTTGGTCGATAAGGTCAATATGTAGCTCATCAATATTGATGAACTTATCTGCCATACGAACAAACTTCTTGCCCCCCTCTTCTTTAATTTCAGAGGTTGAGATCGCTGAGTCCACAACAACTCGCTGACGAATTTCCTCAATCTCACCTTTAGAAAGGTCTGGATACTTTTTCTCAATAAGCTTAGGGATCAATATTTTATTAATAACTTCAGGATCATGACCTGCTGCTGAGGCTTTCACGATATTGTCATCTTGAAGAATAGAAGCTTTTAAATCATCAAGGTCTGTTTCTAATATTTGCTTTGTACGTTTGGTACTTGGCTCTTTTAAACCACCAATACTTATCACTCCTGGCGGCGTTGGTTCCTTATCTGCTGGATCTTTTGCTTTAAACTTAAAGTTTGGTGCCAGCACTTGTTCCATAAGAAGAGAACAAGTGATTGCCTTGAGCATGTTATTCACGGCATAGTTAACTTGATCACTTGAAGCATCAGGCTCCGCAATTAAGTTAGTAAACTGAGCGTGAGTCTTATTGTAACTATCACGAGTACAACGACCGATAATCTGTACGATTTCCGTCAAAGAGTTGCGATATCCAACAGTTAATGCATACTCGCAAAAACTCCAGTCAAAACCCTCTTTCGCCATTCCTAGCGCAATAATGATATCAATATCATCTTCATGCTTTATGTCACGTAAAAACGCTTGGGTTTTTTCTCTGTCCTTTTCATCCCATACAAGGTCGGCAACTTTTATAATTTTTCCATCTTCTTTACGCTTGATATGAATGATACCAGTCTCAGGATCAGTGAATTCATGTTCACCAATGATGTCTAGGATAGCTGCAACCTGTTCATATTTGTCATCTTTTCCTGACTCTGCAGAGTTTACGTTGGGGATATGGACAATCGTTTTCTTATCAGTATCTAGCACCTCTTCAATTGCAGTGAGGTAATGACCTTTATAGAAGTGGTAACCGATACCCAAAGACTTAAGGTGCTGATAGCCGTTCAGTTGCTCGTAATAGTTAAAAGAGACCTTATCAAACTTCATCTCATCTTCTGGTGTCAGGATTGATACACTATCGCCACGGAAGTAAGAACCTGTCATCGCAACGATGTGTGCGGTACTGTTTTCAATGAGCGCACGCAACACATCACCCAACACGTTGTCACCATTAGCAGAAACATGATGGAACTCATCGATTGCCAATAAGATATTGTCAAAAGCGGAGTCTTCTAACTCTTGATATGCAAAGCGCAAGGTAGCGTGAGTACAGATTAAAATACGCTCATCACTATCTAAAAACTCTTTAAAGGTTTTAACTTTGCTTTGATTGCTGGCAGACGTACAAAGATTGTAATGCGGATTGATGTTCCAATCCGCAAAGAAACCAAATTTAGTTAGCTCAGTGTATCCAAATGAGCCACCGATAGAGCGTTCGGGAACGGCAACAATCACCTTATCGAGGCCTTGATTGTGAAGCTTATCCAAACCAATGAACATTAAGGCACGAGATTTACCAGAGGCAGGTGGAGCCTTAATCAATAGGTATTGGCTTGCGCGTTGCTCAAAAGCGCGAGCCTGCATGGCTCGCATTCCCTTATCATTGGTATTGGTACTTTCGCCAGTCTGGGCGTAAGTGACATGGACTAAGTCAGGCATTTTTTCCCCCTGTCATTTCTTGATGAAGGGCAAACAGAGCTTTTAATCTATCATCATCCGATTCAAAACATTTGTTGAAGCAAGCCTTTTCAACAACTTGATCTAAGTGATAATGAGCGCTACGTAATTCACTAGGCATAGTGTCAGGATCATATAAATATTCAATGCATTGATCCGGGAAGGCTTCTCTCGCTTCAAGTACTGCGATAGATGCTTCCTCAATTGCATTTATTGATTCTTGATTTAATTTAGGTACAGGGAATGTGTTGTAACATACTTCCGCTGAATAGCGAATCCTTGTCTCTAATTGCCCACCAACAGAACGAACCCATAGAATATGTAACCCAGAGGAAATTAGACCAAACACATATAAATCAGCATCAAAGATTGCATTTGCTGAATTAGTAATAACTGTTCCTTCTGGCATAAACCCTATTGGTATATATTCTCTTCGTTCCGAAGTCGTAGATGGGATAATTATTGATGGCTTAGTTATGCACGTTCTTTGTGCGAACTTATGCGGTATTTTAGAATATTGATTAGTCGTTTTTGCCTCGGAGTTAATACGAAAATTATATACAGCCTCTATGCGAGAACGTATTTCTGGAATAGCGTTCGCGAGTGTTAGATCATGATCCTCTATCCACAATGCCCATCTAGGATTTCCTTTTATGAACTCTTGAGTACCATATAACTTTTTAAAAAGAGGAGATGCCTCAGGGTGATTAGAAATTAAACGATCCCTTTCCTGACTCGTTAAAATAAGATTTCCACCATCTCTAGCCATATTTCCAATTATCATTTTTGGCAAGCCGCTAAGAACTGATTTTTGCCTTCCAACAAAGTAAGATGGCCCATCATAAACGTAAGGAGAGATATTGTTTACTATTTTCCTTAAATTTTCTCGGCCTGAGAAAATAACTTTTTTATTAGGCGATTTATTAGCAACGCCTAAGATTACACATGTTACTCCAGCATTTGACTTTGCATTATTTTTCCATTTAAAGCTTTCATATGCAAATATAATTTCTTGTCCACGCTTAAATATTCTTGACCACAAGTAAGAAACTTGCTCACCTTGACAGATAGAGTTAGTAGATACAAACGCATAAAATGCTTTTTTATTCGTGATATATTTTGAAGCCAGTAAGAACCAACATGTTACATAGTCGGAATCCTTATAATCAACATGCCCATTAAATGCTGCACAAACATCTTTCTTTTGCTCTTGTGATTGGTTTCTGGCTCCAAGGTATGGCGGATTACCAAACAAGTAAACCTCGTCTTCCTCCTGTGACGGGCAAACCAATTCCCAATCAATACGAGTCGCATTACCCGCTACAATTCGACCACTTTGCTTCAATGGAAGTGTTGGTACCGTATAGCCAAATTCAGTTTCAAACACCATATTCATTTGGTGCTCGACTAACCAAAGCGAAAGGATTGCTATCTCATGTGCGAAGTCATCAAGCTCGATACCATAAAACTGGTCTAGGCGGATAGCAGAATGAGACTCATCAAATAACCCAGTCATTCCTGAGTCAGACATCCCCTCTAGCTCACGAATACGTTTTAGGATCTCAATCTCTAATTCACGAATTTCTTTGTACGTAATAATCAAAAAATTGCCTGAACCACATGCAGGGTCAAAGAACTTAATGCGGCTTAGACGAACCTGAAGCTTCTTCAGTTTGTTGATATTGTCATTACACTTATCAAACTCTTCATAAAGATCATTCAAGAACAGTGGCTCAATCACTTTCATGATGTTTGATACCGAGGTGTAGTGCATCCCCATTTTGCTTCGTGTTTCAGGATCGGCTACACCTTGAATCATCGAACCAAAAATATCAGGGTTGATATCTGCCCAATCTAACTGACCAGAATCAAGCAACATACGCCGAGCTTTGGCATCGAATGATGGCACTCTAATCTGGCGCTTGAATAACCCACCATTGACGTAAGGAAAATCATTAAGATACTTTGGTAAATCATTACGCTGATGCGCTGGCGTATTCAATACGTAAAACAAACGTTCAAACACGCCTTGTAGATCGATTCCATCTTCTTGGGTATGTTGATTCAGAAGGTTTGCGAATTGGTTCTTAGAGAAGATTTTTGTGTCTTCTGCAAAGAAACAGAAAAGTAGGCGGTTGAGGAATACTACCAAATCATGCAACTGTTCTTTCGTGGCATTCGCTGGATAGTTGGTTGCTTTGATATGGTCAAAGAAATCCGCCATCTTCTCAGCCGCTTTGACATCCGCCGGGTTTTCACCGCGATAAACCATTTTCTCCATACCCGACCACGGTAAGAAGAAATCAAAATGTTTCGGTAGCTGACCAAGCTCGATATCAAGCGTGTCTTGAGTCTTTGTATCAATAGCAATAAGCTGAGAGAAGTCAGTGATAACAACAAAACGAATCTTGTTGGTAGCAACCGTTTTGCTGTTTTTGAGAGCATCTATTTCGGCGAACAAGTTTGACGTACATGGTTTAAAGTAGAGGTGGCGCTTTAAGATCACCTCACCAGCGTCCTTAGCTAGGTTACGCTCACCAGACTTAACACGGTTGACTACCGACTTACGATGCCCGTATGCCAGCAACAGTTCGTAGACAAAATCATCTTTCGAAATTTTTTGGCTTGATACTTGTTTCACCAAACTCTTGACATTTTCTTCTATTTGTACGCTATTCATGTGTTTTACGACCTAAATTGCATTGGTTGAATTTTAATATGCACAGTCCATTCAAGCTATTCTTTAACTTGAATTGTAATTTTTGTAGTGGTCAACTAAAACTGTACCTCCTTATGCAGGGCAATGCACCCTCTCCATCGCACTCAATAACTATCTTCTTTCTCCGGCAGAACGCTCACGGTCAATTTTTGTCACCGGTGCATTGAGTTGATGTTCTTTCATTGCATGTTTGTGACCTGTTCCCCAGCATTAGATACAATCTTCAGTTAGTAATGTCGGTTGGTTTTTCTTCATATTTCCCGTTCCGCCAGCCCGCTGACCTGCTACCAAATGATTAACAAATATTCACAATAGCAAATCACCAAGCTACCAATCACGAAGGTCCGTTCCTCGCTGTGAGTTCAACTGATGGACGCACTGGCCAACGGTCGCAGGACCAAGTGCCTGACCTGTGTGGATGATTTCACGAAGGAGTGTCTGACGATCACCGTTGCTTTCGTTATTTCAGGCGTTCAGGTCACGCGTATTCTGGACAGTATCGCGCTATTTCGGGGGTATCCGACGACAATAAGAACCGATCAGGGCCCGGAATTTACCTATCGCGCGCTCAATCAATGGGCCTTTGAGCATAGTGTAGAACTACGGCTTATCCAGGCAGGTAAGCCAACGCAGAACGGTTTATTGAGAGTTTTAACGGACGATTTCGCGATGAATGTCTAAATGAGCATTGGTTCAGCCATATCGTTCACGCCAGGAAAGTCATTAATGACTGGCGGCAGGATTATAACGAGTGCCGTCCCCATTCTTCGCTGGATTACCAGACACCAGCTGGATTCGCAACGGACTGGCGAAACAGGAAATATGAAGAAAAACCAACCGACATTACTAACTGAAGGTTGTATCTAATCCCGGGGGCAGGTCAAAAGGGTTACAATCAGACAGAGACAACATATAATGTAATTTTCATAACCACTAAAAATTTTAATGATTGAAAAATCAATGAGTTAAGAGGACGAGCTTTATCAATGAGGGTCATAGACTTTTTCTGCGGGTGCGGTGGAGCCAGTAAAGGTTTTGAACTGGCCGGGTTTGATATCGCCTTAGGTATCGACTTCGACGAAAGCGCTGAAGCCAGCTATAAAGCTAACTTTCCTCAAACAAATTTTATTCGTGATGATATCAGAAATATCAAGATACGGGATGTTGCCAAGTTAGTGCCAGAAAGAGATAGTGCACAACTAGTATTCTGTGCTTGTGCGCCTTGCCAACCATTCTCTTCACAGAACAAAACTCGAAATGTAGATGATAAACGCAGAACTCTTCTAGGAGAAACCAAGCGCTTCATAAGAGCATTCCGCCCCGCCTTCATTTTTATTGAAAATGTTCCAGGCATTCAAAGTGTCAAAATTGCAGAAAATGGTCCTTTTGCAGATTTTCTGCATTTCATTGGCCGATTTGGCTATCAATATGATTTTAAAGTAGTATCTAGTGAATTTTACGGTGTTCCTCAACAAAGGAAACGCTTGGTTGTTCTTGCTAAATTGGGTGGATATCCTGATTTCCCGGCACCAACACACGGTCACGAAGAAAAGCCATTCGCAACAGTCAGAGACTACATTGGTGACCTACCCAGTTTACAAGCGGGTGAATGCAGCCCAGATGACCCACTGCATATTGCTGCTGTCATTACTCCCATCAATATAGAACGCCTTCAGCACACTCCAGAAGGCGGAGATCGAAGAAATTGGCCTGACCACTTGTGGCTAAATTGCCATCGAAACTATAACGGCCATACTGACGTTTATGGCAGAATGAGGTGGGATATGCCATGTAAAACTCTAACAACCAAGTGTACAAGCATTTCAAATGGCAGATTTGGACACCCTGATATCACTCAAAATCGTGCTATTACGTTTCGAGAGGCAGCCTGTCTGCAGACTTTCCCCAAAAATTTTATTTTCGAGGGGAGCAATATTTCAAAGTCTAAACAAATAGGTAATGCCGTTCCAGTACTTTTGGCACAGTGTTTTGCAGAAGCAATTCTCAAACAGGCTAAATTTTACAAGGAGACCGGGGATAGTTGACCCGATGTTTATATGGCAAATATTAGAACTAAAGCTCGTGCTCTTGACATGCTTGGCAGACAACAGATCGCCGGTATTCCCACCGCATTAAGTGAACTTTTTAAAAATGCTCATGATGCCTATGCAGATAATGTTGAAGTAGATTATATACGGAAAAAAAACCTATTAATTTTACGTGATGATGGCCTTGGGATGACTAAGGAAGAGTTTGAGGAGCGCTGGCTCACTATCGGTACTGATAGTAAACTAATCGATGAAGATAGTATCGATATGCCAGAAGTTGATACATCTAAGCAGTCTCGGCCTATTATGGGAGAAAAAGGTATTGGTCGATTAGCTATCGCTTCAATTGGCCCCCAGGTAATGGTAATAACTCGTTCACGCAGGAACGGAATCAGCGGTAAAATTGTCGCAGCCTTTGTCAATTGGACACTTTTTTCTTTACCTAAGTTAAATTTAGAAGATATTAACATTCCAATAATAGAAATTGCTCAAAATGAATTTCTTTATAAATCACATGTCGAAAAGCTCATACAAGAAGCAAAAGAAAATGTATTAAACTTAAAAGGTAAAATTTCACAGAAAAAAATTGATTTAATTATATCGCAACTAGAACAGTTCAACTATGACCCAGAATTCTGGGATGCTAGTTTAAATAGTCTCGATGATAACCTTAACCTAAAGCGTGATCATCTTTCTCTAAAAGGCAATCGAGGGGGAACCCATTTCATTATAACACCTGTAGATGAAATTTTAGCCGATGATATTGAGACGCTTAATACTACTAGACGCACAGATCAATCTTCAAGACTTGAGAAATCATTGCTAGGTTTCACGAATACAATGTACGAAAATTCGCATCCTCCGATTATGGCTCGTTTTCGGGATCATACTTTACATGGTGAGTGTATTGATAGAATCAGTGAATCTGTTTTTTTTACACCAGATGAGTTTGCTATTGCTGATCATCACTTTAATGGTGTATTCAACGAATTCGGACAGTTTTCAGGAACGATAAGAATCTATGGTGAAGAAAAAAAAGTAATTATCCCATGGCCTGAAGGCAGTAACAAAGAAACATTATGTGGATCATTTCGACTTAACTTAGCTTATTTGCAAGGCCTCCAAAGAGATACAAAAATTCCTCCAGAAACATGGAGAGAACTGAGAGATAAAACTGACAGAATGGGAGGGTTGTATGTCTACAGGGACGGCATACGTATTTTACCATATGGTGATTCAGACGTTGATTTCCTTCGTATTGAGCAACGTCGTTCTAAAAGCATGTCTGAATATTTTTTCTCATACCGAAGAATGTTTGGAGCAATAGAATTAACTAAATCAAACAATGCTGAACTGAGAGAAAAGGCAGGGCGAGAAGGCTTCATCGAGAATAAAGCATATAAGCAATTCAAAGCCATTTTGGAGAATTTTTTTATTCAGGTCGCGGCGGATTACTTTAACGATAAAGGTGACCAGTCAGCAACATTTATAGAAACAAGAGCGCGCCAACAACGTGAAAATGAATTAATTAAAAAACGCGAAAGCTACAAGGCTTCTAAACGAAAACGTTTTTCGGCTTCTCTCGATAATTTCTTTACGAAGCTTGATAATGGTAATTTCGAAAAAGCAATTCAAATTTTAAAAGAAAAATCACAATCAGTTTTCGAAAATTTTGATCCTAAAAACTTATCAGTTGATGACCTTGCTTTTAATGTGGAGAAAATTAGACTTAACGAGTTCGGAAGATTACTAGAAAGTATCGAGATTACCAAACCATCTGGCGTTGGATTAAATAAAGAACTAGCTGATCGTTGGGATCTATACCAAGTTAAGAAAAATGAAATCGTTATTAACATTGAAAGATGTAAGGCAGATATTGGTGCTAGATTAGTAGACTACGAAGATCGATTTGGTGACAGGACAGGTTTACGGCATCGTTTTAATGATTCTCTTTCTTTACTTGAAGAATCTCAAAGAAAACAACTTAATGATGCATATAATAAAGCTAATAAGGTGCTTGAGGAACTGCAACAACAAGCGCGACAGCTATTAAATCAAAGCAGGCAACAGTCTAAACAGAAGACAGCTGAAGTTTTTAAAGATTTCAATTCAACCAGTTTTCAAGGCGTCACAACAGAACAACTCTATAAGTTGAAAACTGATTTAGAATCAAGAATAGATAATTCTTCAAAAGCAATATTAGATAATGTAAACCTCATAATCGATAGACTCGAAGCAGCAAAAGAAGGTACTGACCAAAATACTACGTCTTCTACCGAGTTAGTTTCTATTTTAGAAACTGAATACGAGCTTTTACGTGAACAACATGACAAAAATTTACATCTTGCTCAATTAGGAATGGCTCTTGGTATTCTTGGACATGAATTTAATAGCAATATTTTATCACTTCGTCGGGCTTTAAATGAAATGCAGCCTTTTGCAGCTCGCAACGAAAGATTTAAAATAATTTATGATAGAGTTCGCATCGGATTTGATCATCTTGATGCATATATAAAAACCCTAATTCCATTAACAAGACAGACTGGGCGTAGGCGTACACTCATAACTGGCAAAGCTATTAGTGAATTTATTATTTCTGTCTTTGAAGAACGTTTAGAAAAAGAGCAAATTGTTATTAATTTCACTGAAGGTTTTTATAACCAAAGTGTAGTTACTTTTACTTCTACTATATATCCAGTATTTATCAACCTTATTGATAATGCCATCTATTGGGTAGCAAAAAGTTCAGGACAAAAAACGATTACTCTTGATTCGTGTGTTAATGGTTTTCTTATCAAAGACTCCGGCCCAGGTATTCCGACAATTGACCAACAAAATGTATTTGAATTTGGATTTAGCCGTCGGTTGGGTGGACAAGGTATGGGTCTTTATATCGCCCATCAAACCCTTACACGCGAAGATTTTGAACTCTCTCTTGACCCATATGATCCCAATACAGGTGCAGTTTTCCGGATTGTAAAAAACGAACATAACGACATTGATGTGGAGTGATATTGTGCGTACAGGATTATTTTTTGAAACCTCACAAAGTATTGTTAAGAGCTTTTTGAGTAACGTAATTGCAATTGATGATAAGTTGTTTTTTGGTAATGCTATATCTAATAAGGAAGAGGTAGCCTCTGCTGCTAATAAAGACCCCTTTGCTTTTGGCGAGGAAGAAAGTGGTTCAAGTGAGGAGGATAGTGGTTTAGGTGTGGCAAATATTAGCCTCGCTTCGTCTACAATTAGGGATAGATTAGAAAAAGAAGTTCATAATTTAGATTATCAAGACCTATCTTTAGCTTTCGCTGAATATGGAATAAATTGTAGTGGTTTTATTCCTGACGTCCATAGATTCAAGACAATTGAAGATGCAGCTGAGAATATCACACTGAGTGCAAAACGTGTAGATGCTACAATTCTTGATTGGCGCATGGATGAAAACTTTGGTGCTGAAATCGGAAGCTTAGCTAAGGCAAGTATTTTAAAAATATTACAACATGATAAAAGTCAGCATGGAAGATTAAGACTAATTGTGATCTACACCGCAGAACCGAATATCGCAGAAATTACTGGAAATATTGCACAAACATTACAGAGCGTAGATTTCAGTGTATTAACGAATGAAAATAACATTAATTTTGATAATGCAGATTTAGAATTCTGTCAAATCACTGTCATAGAAAAGAAAACAACCGCAAAAGAGTTACGAGAAGAAGTCGTCTCATTATTTACCGAACTAACCATCGGACTTTTACCCAATGCAACCTTATCCACGCTTAGCGAGTTGAGAGATAAAACCCATCATATTCTTCATACTTTTAGTAGAGATTTAGACCCTGCTTATTTGTCGCACGTAATTGGATTGCTATCGTCACCAAAAGTTAGAGAAAATGCTGAAGAAGTTGCTCTTGATTATGCAGCTGAATTAATAGCTGAAGAATTAAAATCCATGATTCAAATAAGCCACCCCTTAAAGTTAAGCTTAGAAAAAAATAGAATAATAGACTGGCTTAGTCATATAAATATGGAAAATGACGATGATTTCTTCGAGATTGTAGTCGGAGATGAATCGGGAAAAGTTGGCTCATGTAGAATGAAAGAACTTATTGAAGCCACAGAGAATGAACAAATTGACGCGATACTACAGTCTGAACCCAAAATAATTAGTAAGGGTCAAGATTCTCTCAGCTTTTTTGAAAGAAATAGAATTCAAGTAAATTTAAAAAATGGGACTATCGATAGCCATGAAAAGTTATCAATTATTGAGTGTAAGCGTCGTGACGGCCTCTCTCTTACGAATTTAGCATATGCTCCAAATATTAAACTCGGTTCAATAATAAAAGATAAAAAAGGTAAGTATTATATTTGTTTACAACCATTGTGTGACAGCGTCCGTCTAAGTTCAGATGCGAGTTTTCTTTTCCTTGCAGTTAAAGAAGTTAAAGAGCCGACAGGGAAGTTCACCCATGTGATCCAATCAAAAACTGGTGAAAATATTCGTCTGATGGCTAGATGCTCAACTCAATGTATCCGCAAATTTGATCTTAAACGCAACACAACCACCCGTACAGTAAAAGCTTCTAACCAAGCCGGTAGCAATGAATATATAATTCAGTGTAAAAAAGAAAGTGGAGGCATTGAGGAACTATTTTGGGTTGGTGAGCTTAAAAATAATGTTGCCCAAGCAATATCAAATCAGGTGGCTGCAAGTATTTCTCGAATTGGTCTAGATACAAATGAATGGTTGCGTTTAAGCTCATCTATAAGTATTGCATAACCCTCAGCCCTCCAGGCATATTTATAGCTGGAGGGCTTATTAAGGTAAACAAGAGAATTTACTTTGTATACCCAATAAACTTGAAGTTGCATGCTCAAGCAACAATGCAGACCAAGCCTTATGAGCATGAAGCTACACGGGCAACATGCAACTTGAAGTATGACAGGTATATATATACATTCATAGCTTATTATATTATTTTTTTAGCATCACTTAAAAACAATTATCACATAAAAAATAAAGAATTTTTAGTAGTCCCCTTCTCAATCTAAAAGACTATATCTAATATTATAAAGCTTTCACATTGGGCTTAAATTACACCACAAAAATACTGGAATCACATGTAAAAAGTTATCCTTTAAAAATGAACCTTTAAATCAAGAAACTATTCAAACGTTAAATAACCTGCTGCGTTCTTTTAATGCCAATTGGCTTGGATGTTGATGCTTAATAGCAGGCAAATAAATTTTCTTACCATCATAAAAGTAGTACTCTGATTTATTTAACTTTTCCGAAACGCTTACTGTAAAATCATTATTCAGGTAAATAAGCCCCATGTCGAATAAAAGATGTAAATCTGCACGCAATAATAATCCATTACTTACCTCATTCGTTGCCTGCCCCATGTACGGATAGATATGTGCAGCCTGAAGAGTTTCAACAACCATTGTGCCACTTATAGCGCATCGACCTTCATAAGCCAATAGCAAATTTTTTCTAAATGATGCTTGACCACGTCTTATTGAGACTAATCTATTAGCCACCTCTCTCTTAGCATCTATTTCATCAATATTGAATCCTATTTTAGAAAAATTTTTTTCCATAGAATTCCCATGAATTATTGACAACCATTCACTGCTATTTAAAGATGTATTGATCAGTATTCTTTTTGTCCCATTCCCGCCTTTAGCATTTATATTGGACTTAAACGATTGCAGAGCGTGACTTATTTTCCTTCTTAAAGTGAGTATGTCATAGTTACGGATATCTATTTGAGATTCACCATCAATTATTAAAACCCTTTCTCTTGCAGACCACGTGTTAATTGATTTTGATGATACTAATGTCACTTCTATATATTCAACATTGCAAATCTGAAGTCTGGATAATATGGCATCTAACGCAATTGTATAATCGGAATTTCTCTCATTACTTTTACCTTTTGCTCCTCCCCTTGATTCAAGTACTAATCCGAATACTCCATCTAAAGTTGTTATAGAAACTGTAGCATTAAGCTCTTTATTATCCTCAGAAATAACTTTCATTATAAAACCCTTAAAGTAAACATCAAATAGTCTAATGTTAATAACTAGCAATAAGCCGAAAAACATATTTTATTAAAATAAATCCTTATCCAGTGTTCTTTTTTGCATAGTCAAACGGACTTATCCCCCTCTCTCGATTCGCATCCAGATAATCAGCCCACCACTGCCGCATCAACCTTCGCTCCCCACGATGTTCCGCCTTATGGATATAAGCCGCCCGTACTGAGCTACGTTCCTGATGACTCATCTGCCGCTCTACTGCATCCCTCGACCACAATTCCGATTCAATCAAAGAACTACACGCCATCGTCCTGAAACCATGCCCACACACTTCCGTTTTCGTGTCATAGCCCATCACTCGCAAGGCCTTGTTAAGCGAATTCTCACTCATTGGCTTACGCGGATCGTGATCACCAACGAAGATCAGCTCACGGTTTCCACTCATGCTTTTGATCTTTTCCAGAATGGTGAGAGCTTGTCGAGATAAGGGTACAAGATGTGGAGTCCGCATCTTCGAACCACGCTGAGAATACTTAACTCCCTCCAGTGGCTCACGTTCTCCTGGAATCGTCCACATGGCAGTATCAAAATCCACTTCTGACCAGCGAGCAAAACGCAACTCGCTTGAACGGATGAAAACTAACAATGTGAGTTCAACCGCCAGTCGGGTTAACGGCCTGCCAGAATAGTGATAGATGCGTTGAAGCAATTCAGGAATGCGGTTAAGTTCCAGAGCAGCACGATGCTGTCTTTTCGCCGTAGCAACCGCACCAGCAATCTCTTGAGCGGGGTTGTAGTCGATTAACCCACTCTGTACAGCAAAGCGCATAATCGCGGTAGTACGCTGCTGCAAACGAGCAGCGACTTCGAGACGCCCAGACGACTCCACCGCTTTGATGGGGACAAGCAGATCCCGAGTCTTCAGATCAGCAATGTTCCGCTTACCGATAGCAGCAAAGAGATTATCTTCGAGGCTTTTCAATACACGAGCGCTATGCGATGCAGACCACTTCTGATTGCTGGCGTGCCACTCTCTGGCTACCACTTCAAACGTTATCACCTCTTGCTCATGCTCTGCCTTAACAGCTTTCTTGTTCTCACTAGGATCGACGCCGTTAGCTAACAACTTACGGGCTTCATCCCGGCGACCTCTGGCATCGGCCAGCGAGACTTCAGGGTATTTCCCCAGCGCCAGCATCTTCTCCTTACCGCCAAAACGATAACGAAGCCGCCAGTATTTGGAACCGTTAGGTTGAACCAGCAAAACCATGCCTTCACCGTCAGTTAGTTTATAGGCTTTTGCTTCAGGCTTAGCCGAACGAACCTTCACATCACTTAGAGCCATGATGAGTATCCTTTCAAGGATTCTGTGTGGGTACAAACATTATCGAACTGGGATATACCCGCAGTTGTACCCGCATCAGTAAGTTGACGTAGATTGAATCAGGTTGACTTAGGTTGAGTGGAAAAGCGAGGAAAGCCTTGCGGATACTGGATTTCAGGCACAAAAAAAGACGTCCGTTGACGTCTATTGATGTTCCGATGGTGCCGAAGGCCGAACTCGAATCGGCTCTTCATTAACTAACTCTGGCAACGTTTCCATCCAATCGCAATCCATCCAAATAGTCCCCATACCACTGCATCATCTCTTTCCTCCCTTCAAGATACTGCGCATGGTTATAGGTCCCGCGAATCGCGTTCTTGTCCACATGCGCGAGCTGGGTCTCAATCCAAGCAGTGTTGAATCCTTCCTCATGCAAGATTGTGCTCATGGTGTGACGAAAACCATGTCCGGTTGCTCTCTTATCGTAACCAATCCTTTTAATAACCATATTGATGCTGGCTTCGCTCATTGGTTTGTTAACATCGTTTCGACCTGCAAAGATAAACTGGTAAGTACCGGTCAATTGCTTTAGTTGCCTAAGTGCTGCTAAGGATTGAGCAGAAAGGGGGACTATGTGGGGTCGCCTCATCTTCATTCTACTTTTCGGTATTTCCCAGATATGGTTTTCGAAGTCGATTTCACTCCATTCTGCCATACGTAATTCGACGGTTCGTAAGCCCGTAAGCATGAGTAGTCGGGTCGCCAGAAGCGTTACTAGACTGCCGGTGTATTGTGAAAGCTTTTGTAAAAACTCGGGTAGCTCAGCAGCAGTAAGAAAGGGCTAATGTTGTTTCTCGTACCCCTGTAACGCCATACAAAAATAAGCCGCAGGGTTGT
>ENA-OQKF01000604-OQKF01000604.1-human-gut-metagenome-genome-assembly--contig:-NODE-604-length-20424-cov-21.548554_pt1 | contig 20424 bp, 15 predicted proteins | sample MGYA00242617_ERZ504784 | MGnify/ENA primary metagenome ERZ504784 (study PRJEB26092, sample SAMD00036364) | human gut metagenome | host: Homo sapiens | study: EMG produced TPA metagenomics assembly of... | reverse complement strand
ATAACGTCAAGTTAGTAAGACCCCTTGAAGACGACGAGGTAGATAGGGCAGAGGTGGAAGTGTGGTAACACATGGAGCTGACTGTTACTAATAGGTCGAGGGCATAACCAAGCAAGGTGATAGGAAATGGATGATTCTTTGTATGCAGTTTTGAAGGTACAGGATATATAGATGGAATGAGAGAGCAGCACCGATAGGTGTTGTTTTTTTATGTTGTTACTGTTTCCACGAATCTTTTGCTTTAAAATGACGAAATTTGGCGATAAGAAGACGGTGACTGGGATGTATATTAATGCTATAATGAAGAAAAATAAGAAAAGGAGTAGAGAACTTATGAAGAATATGGGGAAAAAGATACGCTACATAGCATTTTTTATCGGAGTATGTGTCTTGCTTGCAGGATGTGGGAAGAAATTTGATGCCAGTGGTTATACCAAGGCAGTTTTGGATGTAAGTTATAAAAACGAAATTCAGAAGTATGTAGAATTAACAGGGGCGGATGAAAAGGAAGCGGATAAAATATTTGAAGATAATCTTCAAAACAACATGGATATAATGCTACAAGAATTTTCCGGCTATGAATTGCCGGATGAGTTGGAAGAAAAGTATCGAAAGTTGTTTAGCGATATGATGAAGCAAGTAAAATATACAGTTGCAGAGGCAAAAGAAGTAGAAAACAAAAATTTCACGGTAGATGTAAAAGTAGAGCCTATGTTAATCTTTAATGATACCTATCAGGAGCTTCAGAAACAGACAGAAGATTATGCTACTCAGGTTAGTAATGAAGTGATGAATGGAGCATCCTTACCGTCTGAGACAGATATGCAGACACATGTTTTTGAAATTTATCATGATATTTTGCGGAATTATCTGGATCAGGGGATGAAATACGGGGATCCGGAGACGATTACAGTACATGTAAACAAGGATGATAAAAATGTATATACTATTGCTGATGAAGACATTTCTAAAATAGATGGGAAAGTGATGGCAATGGATGTAATTGAACAATAAAAACAGAGTGCACCTGACTTTTTGGGTGCACTGTTTGTTTGTAAATGATGTTAGAAATAAAATATTTTGAATTGTAGAAAAAATTCAAAAATTTTCTTGACAAACAGAGGAATAACAGGTATACTTAACGAGTATTCAAGAGATACATCATATAGGGGATTGGTCAAATGGTATGATAGGGGTCTCCAAAACCTTTGGTGGGAGTTCGATTCTCTCATCCCCTGTTCTTAGGAAGTCGTGAAAAGTTCTAGAAATAGAAGGTTTTACGGCTTTTATTTATTATCAAAAATATAGAGGCAATCAAAGTTCCTCTTGAACAGACCAACGATAAAAAGTTTTGACTTTTTTTTAAACATGTGATAAAATTTGTAAGGTTAAAATAAAGTGTGAATGATAAGTACATTTGCACTTTTTTTATGCCTTGAGAACAAAAGAGTGAAAGATACAAAAGAGAGGAGAAGAATTTTGCTTACGATTACAGATTATGTGAAAGCAAAGACTTTGGAAGAAGCTTACGAATTGAACCAGGCGAGAAACAGCCGTGTAATGGGCGGAATGATGTGGATGCGTCTTGGAAATGCGAGAGTAAAGACAGTAATCGATCTGTCAGAGCTTGGTCTTGATCAGATTGAAGAGACAGACCATGTATTTAAAATCGGGGCGATGTGTACTTTGAGACAGCTGGAGTTACATCAGGGATTACGTGAAATGTATGGCGACGGAATTGCAGAGTGTGTCCGCCACATTGTTGGAGTGCAGTTTCGAAATCAGGCGACAGTCGGCGGAAGTATCTATGGAAGATTTGGATTTTCAGATGTACTGACGGCATTATTGGCTTTGGATACATTTGTGGAGTTGTATAATGGAGGAATTATCCGACTTTCGGAATTTGTAAATCGTAAAAAAGATAAGGATCTTCTTCTCTCTATTATAATAAGAAAAAGCAAGCGTTCCTTCCGCTATGATTCAGTACGGCAAACCAAAACAGATTTTCCGGTGATTGCATGTTCTGTTGTCACTGGAATGGTCAACGGAGTAGAGTCCTGGTACTTTTCAGTGGGAGCAAGACCGATGAAAGCAGCACTGTTAGAAAAGCAGTGGGAGATTCCGGCAGATATTTCGGAAGAAGAAATCCGGGAATATGCAAAAATAGTAGCTTCAGAATTTGAGTATGGAACCAATATGAGAGGAAGTGCAAAGTATCGTCAGCATCTGGCAGAGGTACTGATCTTCAGAGAAATGCGTTCAATCATCACGGAGGGAAGAGCATGGAAGTAAGGTTTAAATTAAATGGAAAACAGGTATCGGCAGAGGTATCCGGAGATACCATACTTCTGGATGTATTGAGAAATTTAGGATGCTACAGTGTGAAATGTGGATGTGAGACAACAAACTGCGGACTTTGTACAGTCTGGATCAATGGAAAATCCAGACTTTCCTGCTCGATTCTGGCAGCAGGGATAGAGGGGCAGGAAGTGACGACTCTGGAAGGGCTGAAAGAGGAAGCAGAAGAGTTTGGTGCGTTTCTTGCACAGGAAGGTGCAGAACAGTGTGGATTTTGCTCTCCGGGATTCATTATGAATGTGCTGGCAATGGTGCGTGAGTTGGAGAATCCGACAATTGAGGAGATCAAAGAATATTTATCCGGCAATCTGTGCAGATGTACCGGATATATGGGACAGCTTCGAGCAATCCGGAAATATATGGCAGTGAAAAAGCAGAGTGAGAAAGAGAAGGAGGTGCAGGCATGGGGAACAGAGTGGTAAGTCAGGCAATTCCCAAGGTAGATTATAAAGCGCTGGTGACAGGAAAAGCAGTGTATACCGACGATCTGGCTGCAAAAGACAGTCTTGTTGTCAAAGTACTCAGAAGTCCGTATGCACATGCACTGATTGAGGACATCAATCTGACAAGAGCAGAACTGGTTCCGGATATTGAATGTATTCTGACATACAAAGATTGTCCGGACAAGCGGTTTACGATGGCGGGACAAACATATCCGGAGCCGAGTCCTTATGACAGACTGATTCTGGATCAGAGAGTCCGTTTTGTAGGAGATGCAGTTGCGATCGTTGCCGGACGGACAAAAGAAGCGGTAAATAAGGCGTTAAAATTGATCAAAGTAAAGTATGAGGTATTAGAGCCTGTACTTGATTTTCATAAAGCCAAAGACAATCCGATTCTGGTGCATCCGGAAGAAAACTGGAAGAGTCTGTGTCCGGTAGGGGCAGACAACAAGAGAAATCTCTGTGCACATGACAGCTGTGAAGAGGGAGATATAGAAGCGGTTCTGGCAAACTGTGAGTATATCATTGATCAGGTGTATCATACAAAGGCAAACCAGCAGGCAATGATGGAAACATTCAGAACATATACATATCTGGATACGTATGGAAGACTGAATGTCCTTTCGTCCACACAGGTTCCGTTCCATGTACGGCGGATTCTTGCAAATGCATTGGATATTCCAAAGTCGAAGATTCGTGTAATCAAGCCAAGGATCGGAGGCGGTTTCGGGGCAAAACAGTCTGTTGTTTCAGAAGTTTATCCGGCACTGGTAACATGGAAAACGGGAAAACCGGCAAAGATGATTTTTACAAGAGAAGAATCTATGATTGCATCCTCTCCGCGGCATGAGATGGAGGTTCATGTCCGTCTTGGAGCTGATAAAGACGGAATTATTCAGGGAATAGATGTCTATACGCTTTCCAATACAGGAGCGTTTGGGGAACACGGACCGACAACAGTCGGACTTTCCGGTCACAAATCGATTCCTCTGTACGGGAAGGCGAAAGCATTCCGTTTTGCTTATGACGTGGTATACACGAATGTAATGTCAGCCGGTGCTTATCGTGGATATGGTGCAACACAGGGATTGTTTGCAGTAGAGTCTGCAGTCAATGAGCTGGCAGAAAAAATGAATATGGATCCGGTCACGCTGCGTGAGAAAAATATGGTTCGTCAGGGGCAGGTAATGCCTGCATATTACGGGGAGACGGCAAACAGCTGTGCCCTGGATAAGTGTATGGAAAAGGCAAAAGAAATGATGAAATGGGATGAAAAATTCCCGAGCCGTGATATGGAAAATGGAAAAGTCAGAGGTGTCGGTGTGGCAATGGCAATGCAGGGCTCAGGTATTTCCGCTGTAGATACAGCATCTGTTGGAATTAAAGTGAACGATGATGGATTCTACAGTCTCTTGATTGGTGCTTCAGATATGGGAACAGGGTGTGACACGATTTTGTCACAGATGGCAGCAGAATGTCTGGACTGTGAGATGGATGAGATTATTGTGCATGGAGTGGATACAGATTCTTCTCCTTATGATACAGGTTCCTATGCATCAAGTACTACATATGTGACAGGAATGGCAGTCGTACGTACCTGTGAAACACTAAAAGACAAACTTTGCGAAAAAGGTGCACAGTACCTGGGATGTGATGTGGACGATGTGGATTTTGACGGACAGTGTGTTGTGAATATCAAAACAGGTACATCCATTTCGAGAGCGGAAATCGGAAACCGTGTGATGTGCAACAATGAAGAGGCGCTCTATGCCAGTGAGGCATACAGCTCACCGATTTCACCGCCGCCGTTTATGGTCGGAATGGCGGAAGTGGAGATTGACAAAGAAACCGGAGAACTGGAATTGATTGATTATGTGGCAGTAGTAGATTGTGGAACGGTAGTGAATCCAAGTCTGGCGAGAGTACAGACAGAGGGAGGACTTGCACAGGGAATCGGAATGGCCATGTATGAAGATGTCATCTATAATGCAAAAGGAAAAAATTACAGCAATTCCTTTATGCAGTATAAAATCCCAAGCCGTCTGGATGTGGGCAATATCCGGGTGGAATTTGAAAGCAGCTACGAGCCGACAGGCCCGTTTGGAGCGAAATCAATAGGCGAGATCGTGATCAATACGCCGTCCCCTGCGATTGCAAGTGCAGTCAGCCATGCGGTCGGAGTAAAAGTGAGAGAACTTCCAATTACCGCAGAAAAAGTGTTCTGGGGGATGCAGGAAGAAGATTAAGAAAAATCTCCATGTCCGATGAAAATTGGATGTGGAGATTTTTTAGAAAGTGACTTTGTGAAAGAGTAACAAAAACAAGAAAAATAGAAAAAACAGCTGTACTGCTCTACAGAAGCATGTTATAATCATCTACATCAATAAGAACAAATCTGGTAAATTCTTATTCTTATTAATCTGCATACATTTCTTAATGTTGTAAAAATCTCAGTCAAATAAACAATGCATTGCTTATGAAAATATGTTTCCAAAAAACAATATAAAAATAAAAGAAGGAGTTTATTGTATGGGTATGACAAATGAACAATTGCTGCAGTCTATCACTACGGTTATTGTAGACCGTTTTGATATGCTGGATGGAAGAATCGAGAGGTTGGAACAGCGGGTAGATAAAATGGACACCGAGTTCCGACAGAAATTTGAACAAATAGATCAGAAGTTTGAACAGATAGGCCAGAAATTCGAACAGATAGACCGGAAGTTTGAGCAAATAGATCAGAAGTTCGAACAGATAGATCGAAGATTAGAGGATATGAACCAAAGACTAAAGGGTACGAATCGAAGATTAGATGGTGTGGAGCAAAAATTAAAGGATATGGAGCATACGATCATAGAAGTGGAAAGCAATGTCCTGTCAGAATTGGATACAGTGCAGGAACATGCGAACAATCGATCTGAGCGTATTGAAAACCGTTTGGTGTGTCTTGAACGCAATGGCAATAGTGCGCCAAATTGCGCACTTGCTTTGCGGACAGAAAAGTTGGAAGAGCGAGTAGAAGCTTTAGAACGAAAGGTATCATGAGGATAAGTTTATTTGCTGTCCTGTTTCTGATAAGCAATTCGGCTTGATCCATCTTCTGTCAGGATGGTTCCGCATTTTTTGAAATCCAGTTTAGCGAGAAGACTCTGCATGACGAGATTATCCTGATGGGTGTCAATTTTCAGATTGTGACATTGTGAGAATGCCCAGCTTAAACAAAAAGAAGCTGCACCTTTTACTGTACCGTCAGAAGCAATTCGGTGAACGACTCCGTAAGGTGCGTCATTTAACCAGTTCCCGTCGTAGATTGTGGTATAAGTGACATCATTTTCAAATGCATAGTAAAAAACAGCAATAACGCGATTGTTTTCTTCGCAGACATAGGCGTTGCCCATCCGGATATCATGTTCTATCATATCAACAGGAGGATATGTGGTTCCCCATTGAGTCGGATTTCCATGAGACGCCATAAAAGAACGGGCATGTTCATAAATGCGAAGGATAGAATCTAAATCTTTTAAAGTAGCAATTCTGATTTTCATAAGTGCAATTTCCTTTCCTTGATATATTAGATTTTATTGTAAGTGATAAGAAGAAAAAATGCAAATTGAAGAAAAAAATAGGGGGGGTAAAAATGATGGTAGAAGCTGGAGAATGTGAAAAAAATATGGAAAAATTGTGAATAAAATGGATGTAAAGTGTTGACAAACTGTGCTAAAAGGAATACCATGATAATACCAAATAGAGGGATTATTAGGCTTACCAAGCCTAAGTTTATACACGTTTGAGAGTATAAATATAGGCACGACTAGAATTTGTAGCTTAGAAAATGAAAGGGAAAAGTCGGAATTGTGCTGTTTGGGTAAAACTTATTAATTAAGAGAATGTTTAGGAGGAAAGAAACATGTATAGGAAAAAGTTAATGCGCGCATGCTTAACAGGACTTATGGTTGTGACTGTTGCAACAGCAAATGTAGCGCCAGTATTTGCAGCTGAAGCACCAGCAGGAACAGAGACGACAACCTCAAAAGCATCTGTTGTAAAAGCACAGTTTGTAGATGCAGCAGGAACAGTCGTAGCAGGTGGAGACTACTTTGTAGATGCAGATGGAGATGGAATTTTCAACGTGAGTGAACTTCCAGTACCAGAAGGATACAAAGCAGAGACAGTTGGAGATTTCTTTACAAAAGATTACGCAGACACAGCACTCCAGGTAACGGTTGACAAAATTGCAAAAGCATCTATTATTAACGTACAGTTTATGGACGGAAATAAAGTCGTAGCAGGTGGAGACTATTTTGTAGATGCAGATGGAGATGGAATTTTTAATCTTAGTGAACTTCCGGTGCCAGAAGGATATGAATTGTCTTTGGCAGGTGATCAGTTCGTAAAAGATTATGTAGGAAAAACAACACAGTTGAAAGTGAAAGCGGTAAAGGCTGCAACTATGAAGGTGGTGTACAAAGATCAGACAACACAGGAAGTAGTTGGAGAAGAAACATTAACAGGTTCACGTCAGGATGCAGATGGAAATTATGTATTTGATGCAGCAGTTGATTTTAATATCCCATTTGGATACCAGCTGGCAGTAGATTATCCTGTAGAGACATTGAAAGCGGGAGAAACTAAAACAACAGAATGTCTGGTAACAGCAAGAGAAACTGTTCTTCATATTACATTTGAAACACAGGATGGAGAAGTAGTAGGAACAAAGACAGTATCTACAACATCTCAGGGAGCAGACGGAGAGTGTTGGACATTCATGCTGGGAACAGATTTTGACCTTCCAGAAGGATATAAACTGGCAGAAGGAGTGGATCAGATCACAAACATCCAAATTCCATTTGGATCCACAGGCGGATTTACAATGATTGTAGAAAAAGAAGATAAATCTTCTATCGTAAAAGCACAGTTTGTAGATGAAGCAGGTGTAGTACTTGCAGGCGGAGACTATTTTGTAGATGCAGACGGAGATGGAATCTTTAATGTAAATGAACTGACAGAGTGGCTTCCTGAAGGATACAAACCAATGGTTCTTGGAGATTTCTTTGTAGCGGATTACAAAGACTGTCCATTACAGATCAAAGTAGAGAAGATTGCAAAAGAATCAATCGTGAAGATTCAGTTTGTAGATGCTGAAACAGATGAAGTCGTAGCAGGCGGAGACTATTTTGTAGATGCAGACGGAGATGGAATCTTCAATCATACAGAAGTATTAGAGTGGGTACCGGAAGGATATGAATTACAGGAATTTGGAGATTTCCAGGTAGAGTTTTATAAAGAAACTCCATTGCAGCTTAGTGTGACAAAGATTGCAGAAGAGCCAGAGAATCCAGATCCGGAAGATCCAAACAAACCAGAGAAACCAGAAGATACAGGAAAAGAAGACACAAATAAAAAAGACGACAAAAAAGAGGATACTAAGAAAGAAGATAAGAAGAAAACTTCTCCAAAGACTGGAGATGAGACAAGTGCAGCAACCGCAGCATTACCTGTAGGTGTGAGCCTTGCAGCAATTCTTGCAGTATTAGTGAAAAAATTTAAATAATCTGAAAAACGCATAGACGGATTTAGGTTATAAAAAATGGAAATATTGCCAAAAATGCATTGCGTTTTTGGCAATATTTTTCTATGGGGAGTACATGAAAGACAGGGGTATAAGCCAGGTGGCGAAAGGAACAAGGATTACAATGAGAAAATACATAAGATTGGTATTGATGATATGTATATTGGGAATTCTGACATGTGGATGTGGGAAAAAAGATAAGGAAGAAAAAACAGTACCGTTGACAATATATGAACAGCTGAAAGTTACAGAGGAGTCCCTTCCAGATGAAGAAACAAAAGTAATACAAAAAGGTGTCAATAGTTGGGCAAAAGCATTTTTGGCGGTAAATAGTGATGCTCAAGATAAAGAAATAACAGATCAGAGTTTGTATCAAAGTATTGCAAATACAGAACATAGAAGATTATTAAAAGAAGAAAGAGATGCTTTTTATAAAGAAAGCGTGGTTAATATCAATGAAGTGTCTACACAAGTAAAAAGTGCAAAGAAAGCGCAATATGGTAAAACAGATGTAGGTGTTGTGGAATGTGATATAGATGTGAAAGGCACAAGAAATGACCAGGCATTTGAAAAGATATATACTATGCAGATGGTAGTCAATTATCAGACAAATGTTGTATCAGTGTATGAGGTTGAGGATATTACGTGGGAATAAGAAATACCGGTAAAGGGATATCAGTTTTGGAGAGATATCAGGTTACCGGTATTTTTTATGACAAAGAATATAAAAAATGCAGCAATTTTTCATAGAATATTGGAAAGTATTGACAAAAAAAAGATTCGAATATACACTAGAAGTGTTTAGGTAGCAAACGTTACGGAAATTTGAAATGGTTTGTTATTTAAGGGGAAACTAAAAGTTATAATAGGAGGAAAGTAGTATGTACAGGAAAAAATTAATGCGCGTATGCCTGACGGGTGTTATGGTTGTTTCAATTGCAACAGCGAACGTTGCACCAGTGTTTGCAGCAGAGCCAGTGGAAAAGGTGGAGACGGAGAGCGATAGTTGGGATAGTATTTCTGGTGAAATTAATTTTAGAGATACAGACAACAATGAATCTATCTTTGTGCAATTTAACAATGAAAAAGTGGAGGATTATCGTTGGGGTGATGATCCGAAAGATACATATGAAGTATTGCCGGCAGAAACTGTGAAAAAATATCTTCCAGAAGGATATGAATTGGTAGAAGGTATCTATTCGGTAGCAGGTGGAGAGACACAGGATTCTTATTTTGTATATGCCGAGGTAAAGAAAGTACTTGTCGAAGAAACACAGGATGTGAAAATCAATTATTATGATGAAGCAGCTGGAAAACAGGTAGCAGAAGTGCCGGTACAGGTATCAATTGATACATCGTGTGTAAATATGGCAATCCTGACAAGATACCTGCCAGAAGGATATACACTTGAAGGTTCTGATTGTATCATCAGAGACGGATATGTATATGTATCCGTAGCGCCAGCAGAAGAAGTACAGAATGTAAAAATCAATTACTATGATGAAGCAGCAAAGAAACAGGTAGCAGAAGTACCGGTACAGGTATCAATTGATACATCATGTGTAAATATGGCAATCCTGACAAGATATCTTCCAGAAGGATATACAATCGAAGGTACAGACTGTATCATCAGAGACGGATATGTATATGTATCCGTAGCACCAGCAGAAGAAGTACAGAATGTAAAGATCAATTACTATGATGAGGATGCTGAGAAACAGGTAGCAGAAGTACCGGTACAGGTGTCAATTGATACATCATGCGTAAACATGGCAATTCTGACAAGATATATGCCGGAAGGATATGCATTAGTAAGTTCAGACTGCATCATCAGAGATGGATACGTATATGTTTCTGTAAAGAAAGATGTAGAAATCAGAGAAGCAGTGCTTCACATTACATTTGAAACTCCGAACGGAGAAGTTGTTACAACAGAAACAGTAACAGCAGAAGGCGCTGATGGAGAAGACGCGGTATTCAGACTTGGTGTGGACTTTAATCTTCCAACAGGATACAAGCTGTCCAACGACAGAGATCAGGTAACAGAAATCAAAATTCCATTTGGATCCACAGGCGGACATACAATGGTTGTAGAGAAAGGTGACCTTTCTTCCATCGTAAAAATCCAGTTTGTAGATGCTGAGAATAATGATGAAGTGGTAGCAGGTGGAGATTACTTTGTTGATGGAGACGGAGACGGAATCTTCCACACAAGAGAGATTACAGAGTGGGTACCGGAAGGATATGAGTTACAGGAAGTTGGAGATTTCCAGGTAGAGCTGTACAAAGAGACACCATTACAGCTGAGTGTAACAAAGATCAAAGAGGATAAACCAGAAACTCCGGATCCAGAGGAGCCAAATAAACCGGAGAAACCAGAGGCTCCAGATCAGGAGAAACCAGAAAAACCAGAAAAACCAAACAAAGAAGACGATAAAAAAGAAGACAAAAAAGACGAGAAGAAGAATTCTCCAAAAACAGGAGATGAGACAAATGCAGCAGCTGCAGCATTACCGGCAGGTGTCAGTCTTGCAGCAATCCTTGCAGTATTAGTAAAAAAATTCAAATAATCTGAAAAACGAATAGACGGTTTTCGGTTATAAGAAATGAGAATATTGCCAAAAATGCAGTGCGTTTTTGGCAATATTTTTTTAAAATTTTCAGATTGTACTAAATCAAATACAAACGAGAATCATTCCTGTTTTCTCTTGTCTTTCTTTTAACATAATGGTATACTAAGACCCGTAAGAAAGAGAAAATTATTCATGTACATTGAAGGAGGATTTTAAACGATGGCACAGTTTGAACAGTGGTCAGGATTTAACGGAAGACTCTGGAAAGAGGAAGTTAACGTTCGTGACTTCATCCAGAACAACTACACACCATATGAAGGTGATGAATCTTTCCTGGTTGGACCTACAGAGGCAACTGACAAATTATGGGGAGAGCTTCAGAAACTGCAGAAAGAAGAGCGTGCAAAAGGCGGCGTTCTGGATATGGAGACAGAAGTAGTTTCTGGACTGACAGCGTATGGCCCGGGATATATTAACGAAGAAATGAAAGATTTAGAGCAGGTTGTTGGTCTTCAGACAGACAAACCGCTGAAGAGAGCATTTATGCCATACGGTGGTATTAAAATGGCTGAGCAGGCTTGTACAACATACGGATATGAGCCAAGCCCGAAACTGCACGAGATCTTCACAAAATATCATAAAACACACAATCAGGGAGTATTCGATATCTACACACCTGAGATGAAAAAAGCCCGTCACAGCAAGATCATCACAGGACTTCCGGACACATACGGAAGAGGACGTATCGTAGGTGACTACCGTCGTGTAGCTCTTTACGGAATCGATTACCTGATCGAGCAGAAACAGAATGATTTTATCGAAGGTGAAAGACACGGAATGAAAGGAACAGATTTCCGTCTTCGTGAAGAAATCGCTGATCAGATCAAAGCATTAAAAGAAATGAAAGAAATGGCTGCTGTTTACGGATTTGATATTTCCAAACCAGCTACAAACGCAAAAGAAGCTGTGCAGTGGCTGTACTTCGGATACCTTGCAGCAATCAAAACTCAGAATGGTGCTGCAATGAGCGTTGGACGTATTTCTACATTCCTTGACATTTATATTGAAAGAGACTTAAAGAACGGAACACTGACAGAGACAGAAGCTCAGGAACTGATCGACCACATCGTTATGAAGTTCAGAATGGTTAAATTCGCAAGAATTCCATCTTACAACGAGCTGTTCTCAGGAGACCCGGTATGGGCTACACTGGAAATGGGTGGTATCGGAATGGACGGACGTTCTATGGTAACAAAGAACGACTATCGTTTCCTTCATACACTGGAGAACATGGGACCTTCACCAGAGCCAAACCTGACAGTATTATATTCTTCTAATCTGCCAGAGAACTTCAAGAAATATTCTTCTTATATTTCTATCAAGACAAGTTCTGTACAGTACGAGAACGATGATGTAATGCGTCCGGTATGGGGAGATGACTATTCTATCTGCTGCTGCGTATCTGCAACACAGACAGGAAAAGAGATTCAGTTCTTCGGAGCACGTGCAAACCTTGCAAAATGTCTGCTTTACGCAATCAACGGTGGTGTTGATGAGAAGACAAAAACACAGGTTGCTCCAAAATACAGCCCAATCACATCAGAGTACCTTGACTATGATGAAGTAATGGACAAATATGACCAGATGATGGAATGGCTGTCTAAACTGTATGTAGATACATTGAACATGATTCACTACATGCACGACAAATACTACTATGAAGCAGCAGAGATGGCTCTGATCGATACAAACGTAAGACGTACATTCGCTACAGGTATCGCTGGATTCTCTCACGTAGTAGACTCTTTAAGTGCGATCAAATATGCAAAAGTTAAAGTAATCCGTGACGAAAACGGACTTGCTGTTGACTACGAGACAGAGGGAGACTTCCCAAGATACGGTAACGATGATGACCGTGCTGACGAGATTGCTGTATGGCTGTTAAGAACATTCATGAGCAAACTGAAAAAATGCCACACATACAGAGACTCTGAGCCAACAACATCTATCCTTACAATTACATCTAACGTTGTATATGGTAAGGCTACAGGATCTCTTCCAGACGGAAGAAAAGCTGGGGAACCACTTTCACCAGGAGCAAACCCATCATACGGTGCAGAGCAGAATGGTCTGTTAGCATCCCTGAACTCAGTTGCAAAACTTCCATACGAAGAAGCGCTGGACGGAATTTCTAATACACAGACAATCAGCCCTGGAGCACTTGGACATGATGACGATGAGAGAAAAGTAAATCTGGCTAACGTAATGGACGGATACTTCGATCAGGGAGCACATCACCTGAACGTAAACGTATTCGGAACAGAAAAACTCATCGATGCTATGGAGCACCCAGAGAAAGAAGAATATGCAAACTTCACAATTCGTGTATCAGGATACGCTGTTAAATTCATCGACCTGACACGTGAGCAGCAGTTAGACGTAATTGCAAGAACATGCCATAAAGCACTGTAATTTGTAATTCACAGGGACGTAGTACAAACAGGATGCTACGTCCCTTTTTAAATATCAAGAGAAAGGGAATCAAGCAAATGAAAGGATATATACACTCAACAGAGAGTTTTGGATCCGTAGACGGACCGGGAGTCCGTTTTCTTATTTTTGTGAGCGGATGTCCAATGCGCTGTCAGTTCTGCCATAATCCGGATACATGGAGTATGCAGACAGGAACGCAGATGTCTGCAGATGAATTGTTGGACAAAGCGTGGAAATACCGCAGTTATTGGGGAAAATCCGGTGGAATTACAGTCAGCGGAGGCGAGCCGCTTTTGCAGATCGACTTTTTATTGGAATTGTTTAAGAAAGCAAAAGAAAAAGGAATCCACACAACAATCGATACAAGTGGAGCACCTTTTACAAGAGAAGAACCGTTTTTTAGTAAGTTTGAGGAACTGATGAAATATACAGATCTGCTTCTTTTGGATATCAAACATATTGACGATGAGCAGCACAAGATTTTGACTGGTCATACGAATCAGAATATTCTGGATTTGGCGAGATATTTAAGTGACATCAATAAACCGGTGTGGATTCGTCACGTACTGGTTCCGGAGAGAAGTGATAATGATGAATATCTGAAAAAGCTGGATGCATTCATTCAGACACTCTCCAATGTAGAGAAAGTGGAAGTACTTCCGTACCATACATTGGGAGAGTATAAGTGGAAAGAACTGGGGATGGAATATCCGCTGGAGGGGATCGAGCCTCCGACAGAAGAGCGGATCCGCAATGCGAATGAATTGCTTCATACAGGAAAATAAAAAAGAAATCGCTCATCATCCGCCTGAGATGATGAGCGATACTTTTTATGCATTATTCTGTTTCAACAAATGCGTCTTTTCCAAGTCCGCACAGTGGACATAACCAGTCTTCCGGGATATCTTCAAAAGCTGTTCCAGCCTCTACACCGTTGTCTGGATCGCCTACTTCAGGATCATAAATGTATCCACATGCTTCACATAAATATTTTTTCATAAAAATAGTCCTCCTTTAATTTTTAACGAAAGCATTTAACATATGTATTATAACCAAAACAAAACGATAAGTCTACTAAAAAATAGAAATTTGTAATTAATTATAATAATAGTAATTGTTATTGATATAAGAAGAGCTAATAAAATAATGAAACAGTAACAGAATGGAGTAATAGGAGCATGGTAAATAGAAAACAATATTGACATCCATACAGGCTGTCCATATAATATAATTAGCAGTTGTATCAAAGGGTTCTGGTTGTTGCAGGACCCTTTCTTATATTCTGGAGGGAGAAATTTATTATGAATAAAAAAGAAGTATTAGAAATCCGTAAGCAGTTTACACCGGCAAATTGCGCGATCACAAGAATTGCCGGCTGCTATGTGGATCATGAGAAAAATAAAAAGATGGAATCAAAATCGGCATTTTTATCTTTGCCTGAGGAAGAGGCGTTTAAATATTTTGACATTTTTAAAAAGACACTTTCCGGGACGATGGGGAAAAATATGTTGAATATGGAATTCCCGATCGACCAGGAGATGCCAGGCGGGACACAGGAATTTTTAATGAAACTAAAAGCCAGTAAGCTGGAAGATGACATGCTCCTGGAAGAATTTTATGACAAAGTAATCGCTACATATGAGTATGCGGAGAATTATTATATTATTTTAATCCATGCAATGTATGATGTGCCGGGCAGATCGTCTGACAATATGGAGATGTTTGACGCATCCGATGAAGTGTATGAGTATTTGGTGTGCAGTATCTGTCCGGTTTCGTTGTCAAAGGCAGGATTAAGTTACAATGCAGAGAGCAATTGTATTCAGGATCGTATCCGGGACTGGGTGGTAGATATGCCGGACAAGGGATTTTTGTTTCCGGCTTTTAATGACAGAAGCACGGATATTCATGGAGTACTCTATTATACGAAGAAATCAGAGGATTTGCAGCCGGAGTTGATTGAGCAGCTGCTGGGAGCAAGGATGCCGATGTCAGCCAACACGCAGAAGGAGACATTTCAGATGCTGATCGAGGATACTCTGGGAGAAGACGGAGATTATGAGACGATCCGCAATATCCATGATACTTTGAATGACATGATTGAGGAACATAAAGAAGAACAGGAACCGCTGCAGTTGGATAAGACCGATGTACGCAAGGTATTTGAAAAGAGCGGCGTTTCTTCGGAAAAAATGGAGTGTTTTGATCAAAATTATGAAGAGACAGCAGGGGAAAAGACTTCTCTTCTTGCAACCAATATTACGGAGACAAAAAAGTTTCAGATTGAAACGCCGGATATTGTGATTAAAGTCAATCCGGAACGGGCGGATCTGATCGAAACGAGAGTGATAGATGGAAGGCAGTGTCTGGTCATTGCTGTAGATGATCATATTGAAGTTAATGGAGTAAATGTAAGGACTCTGAAGCGCAAAAAAAGCACAGAAGAAGAGGAATAAAATAGAACATAACGGGATTTTTATCTGGCGGTCTCAGATGTTGATCAGAGACTGCTTTTTTACGAAATGAAAATAATTAAACATCTAACTAGTTTATTGGCATAAATATTAAAAAAATGTGAAAAATTATATTAATGCTTGATTTTTTTGGAAGATAATACTAATATATCGATTAGATATCTAACTAATTAAAAAGGAGGTATAGCAATGCGCTGTGATCTGGATAAGGTTCCAAGTGTCGGACTCTTTGGGATGGTGGTTCATCAGGGCGGACTGCGGGCACAGAAGATGTTTGACAAGTATGGGCTGAATAAGAGTCAGGCAGGCATCCTGTTTATGCTGCATCATGAGGAAGCTGTTTCTCAAAAGCCTCTTTCTCAGAAGGAGCTGGCAAAAAAGCTGAATGTGACGGCGCCGTCTATTACATCTGCGATTCAGAAGATGGAGAAGGCTGGATTTATCAAACGACAGCCGGACGAAAAGGATCAAAGGATCATGCGTCTGTATCTGGATGAAAAGGGAAAGGCTTGCATTGAACATGTAAAGGAAGTAGCCATGCAGATGGATGAAATCATGTTCCGAGGCATCAGTCAGGAAGAGAAGCTTCTTTTGCGAAGAATTATGATTCAGATTTTTGACAACTTAAAAGAAGAACCAAGGTTTCATACATCAGGAGAAAGTAAAACAGAGAGATAAGGCAGGAAAGGAGAGCGTATGAAAAATTTATTTAAGTATATTCTGCATTACTGGCAGGCGGTGATCGCAATCGTGGCGATTTTGATCGTACAGGCATATTGCGATCTGTCGCTTCCGGCATATACGTCGGATATTGTCAATGTCGGAATCCTACAGGGCGGAATTGAAGACAAGGCACCAACAGCAATTTCAGAAGAAGAATGGAATAAGCTAATGCTGTTTGTGTCAGAGAATGATTTACAGACCGTGAAGGATGCTTATCAAAAAAATGAGGATTCTTATGACAAACCGGCATTTGTGCTCAAGGAAGCTGTGAAAGAAAATGAGACAGAGCTTAAAGAAGTGGAAGACGCATTGGCGCTTCCAATGATGATCACTTCCGGATTTGAGTCCGGAAGCGAGAAGACGCAGGAAGCGGAAGAGATGTTAAAACAACAGATTCCGAAAGAAATGCTGACAGAAGATACGACAGTATTTGATATTTTGCAGATGCTGCCGTCAGAAGCAAGGGAGGAGCTGACGAAGGAACTTCAGAAAGAAATGAAGGATATGCCGGATATGATCCTGGAGCAGGCAGCGATGAGTTATGCAAAAGGGGTTTACAAGGATCTGCGAATTGATGTGGAGGGACTACAGTATCACTACCTCTTTGCTACAGGAGGAAAAATGATCGCATTGGCACTTCTTGGAATGGCAGCAAGTATTCTGGTCTGTTATCTGGCAGCCAGAGTGGGTGCCAGAGTGGGACGCGATATCAGAGGAAATGTGTTCCGAAAGGTGGTCGGATTTTCCAACAATGAATTTGACCATTTTTCTACCGCATCCCTGATTACCAGAAGCACGAATGATATTCAGCAGGTACAGGTACTGTCAGTGATGATTTTGCGGATGGTTCTGTATGCACCGATTTTGGCTATCGGAGGAGTGTATCAGGTATTTCAGACGAATGTTTCTATGTCCTGGATCATTGCATTTGCGGTTGGTCTGATTGCATGTGTGGTATTGGTGCTGTTTGTAGTTGCAATGCCAAAGTTTAAGATTTTACAGAAATTAGTCGATAAGCTGAATCTGGTGACAAGGGAGATTCTGACAGGACTTCCGGTGATTCGGGCATTCAGTACGGAAAAGTATGAGGAAAAACGATTTGATGCGGCAAATATTGATCTGACGAAGACCAGTCTGTTTGTCAATCGTGCGATGACGTTTATGATGCCTACCATGATGTTCATCATGAATGGAATTTCTGTGCTGATCGTATGGAATGGAGCACATGGAATCAGTGACGGCCAGATGCAGGTTGGAGATATGATGGCATTTATTCAGTACACGATGCAGATTATCATGGGATTCTTGATGATCTGTATGATCTCGATCATGCTTCCAAGAGCAGCGGTATCTGCAGATCGTATTGAAGAGATCTTGACAAGCAAATCTGTAATTGAGGATCCGAAAGAAGCCGCAGAGTTCCAGAAATCGGAAAAAGGTGTCCTGAAATTTGAACATGTATCCTTTCGATATCAGGGAGCGGACGAAGATGTGCTTCACGATATCCATTTTACAGCAAAGCCGGGAGAGACTACAGCGATCATTGGAAGTACCGGAAGCGGAAAATCTACGCTGGTTAATCTGATCCCGAGATTTTACGATGTGACAGAAGGATCGATCACTCTGGATGGTGTGGATGTCCGGGAAGTATCCCAGCATATGCTGAGAGATAAGATCGGATATGTTCCACAGAAGGGAGTTCTGTTTTCCGGAGATATTGCTTCTAATATTTTATTCGGAAATCCGGATGGTGGCGAAGCTGTGATGAAGGAAGCTGCACAAATCGCACAGGCGGAAGAGTTTATTGAAGCAAAATCGGAGAAATATCACAGTCACATTGCACAGGGCGGTTCCAACGTATCTGGCGGACAGAAACAGAGATTGTCCATTGCAAGAGCGATCGCGAAACATCCAGAGCTGTTTATCTTTGATGACAGTTTCTCGGCGCTGGATTATAAAACAGATGTTATCTTGAGAAGAGCATTGAAAGAAAAGACAAAAGACAGTACGGTTTTGATAGTGGCGCAGCGAATCAGTACGATCCTGCATGCAGATCAGATCATTGTGCTGGACGAGGGACGAGTTGCCGGAATCGGAACACACAGCGAACTTCTGGAAAATTGTGAGGTATACCGCCAGATCGCGGCTTCACAGCTTTCGGAGGCAGAATTGAATCTCAGTGGGAAGGAGGCGGGAGCAAATGCCTAGACATGGACATATGGGTCCGCAAGGAGCGGATGAAAAAGCAAAGGATTTAAAGGGAACACTTAAGAAATTGCTTCATTATATGAGTGTATTCAAGGTGCAGATGCTGTTGATCGTGATCTTTGCAGTCTGCGGAACAACATTTACGATTATCGGACCAAAGATTCTTGGAAAAGCAACAACGGAAATTGCCAACGGTCTGATGAGCAAAGTATCCGGCGGAAGCGGGATGGACTTTGAAAAGATTGGACAGATCCTGCTGCTGACACTTGCATTATATCTGGTCAGCACATTGTGCTCGTTTATTCAGGGATATCTGATGACGGGGGTTTCTCAGAAAACAACATACCGTTTGCGAAAAGAAATCTCAGAGAAGATCAATCGTATGCCGATGAACTATTTTGATACAAAACCAGTCGGAGAAGTGTTATCCAGAGTGACCAATGATGTTGATACACTGGGACAGAGTCTGAACCAGAGTGCGACACAGATGATTCAATCCGTGACAACGCTGATTGGGGTGCTGATCATGATGCTTACGATCAGTCCTTTGATGACACTTGTGACACTGATTATTCTCCCGATTTCCATGCTGCTGATCGGATTTGTCATGAAGCATTCTCAGAAATATTTCCGCGGACAGCAGGAGTATCTGGGAAATGTGAATGGACAAGTGGAAGAAGTTTACAGTGGTCACAGTATTATCAAGGCTTTTAATAAAGAAGAAAATGTAATTGATGAGTTTGATGCAACCAATGACAAATTGTATGACTCTGCATGGAAATCGCAGTTCTTTTCAGGAATGATGATGCCGATCATGCAGTTTATCGGAAATCTTGGCTATGTAGTCGTTGCGATTCTGGGAGGATTTCTGACGATCAAGAAAACGATTGAAGTGGGAGATATTCAGTCTTTCATTCAATATGTCAGAAGTTTTACACAGCCGATCCAGCAGATTGCACAGGTTGCAAATATGCTGCAGATGACAGCTGCGGCGTCCGAGAGAGTGTTTGAATTTCTGGAGGAAGAAGAGGAAGATCAGACTGTGGAGCATCCGGTATCGGTAGAAAATCTGGAAGGAAATGTAAGCTTTGATCATGTTCATTTTGGATACAATGCGGATAGGATCATTGTCAATGACTTCTCAGCAGAAGTAAAAGAGGGGCAGAAAATTGCAATTGTAGGACCGACCGGAGCAGGAAAGACAACGATGATCAAGCTTCTGATGCGATTCTACGATGTAAACAGCGGTGCGATCAAGATTGACGGACATGACGTCAGAGATTTCAACAGAAGTGAACTGCGTGAAATGTTTGGAATGGTGCTGCAGGATACCTGGCTGTTCAATGGAAGTATCCGGGACAACATCAAATACGGAAAACTGGATGCAACGGATGAAGAAGTGATCCAGGCAGCCAAGGCAGCTCATGTGCATCAGTTTGTGAAGACACTTCCGGGTGGATATGATATGGAACTGAATGAAGAAGCAAACAATGTGTCTCAGGGACAGAAACAGCTGTTGACGATCGCGAGGGCAATTCTGGCAGATCCGAAGATCCTGATTCTGGATGAGGCGACAAGTTCTG
>ENA-OQKF01000597-OQKF01000597.1-human-gut-metagenome-genome-assembly--contig:-NODE-597-length-20524-cov-2.861842_pt1 | contig 20524 bp, 23 predicted proteins | sample MGYA00242617_ERZ504784 | MGnify/ENA primary metagenome ERZ504784 (study PRJEB26092, sample SAMD00036364) | human gut metagenome | host: Homo sapiens | study: EMG produced TPA metagenomics assembly of... | reverse complement strand
TGTATGAGTGTTGTAGGTGGTAGAGAGTGGGCTGATTATGTTGCTGTCCTAATTGCAAAGACTACTTTGATTGATTGATTATATGTTTCCACAAGATGGTGTGCTAATGCGGTTACAGTAATGAAAGTTTCATGATTTGAGGCATTGTAAGCTTCTCCCTTTTTACCTTTAAATAGCACCGTAAAAATAGCAGATATAGCATCTAACGAATACATCATGCATTTCTTGGTAAGTCCATCAGATTTCATGATAAAATCCTTGTTTTCAACAAGACATCTTAACAATTCATTCACAACACGTGGTTCTTCATAGCGTTGAAATAAACCATGAATCACAGTAGGACGAATAATCTTAACATCAATTCCATATTCTGCTGCTGACGCATGACAAAGAAATTCAGAAGCTTTTTTCCCTAATGGATAACAACTTCTTAAATTTAAGCTGTCAATAGCCCCCACCATATCCTCAGTCATTGCCGGTGAGTCATCCGTTGGCAAGCCATAGATTTCTTCTGATGAAAGGTATATCATAGAACATCCATCGTTTCTCGCAGCTATATCAAGCATCTTCTCCACTCCATCAACATTGATTTTAAATGTCTCAATCGGATGCTGCATATGATACTTATTCCCAGTGGGAGAAGCAGCATGTACTATATAATCTATCTTCTCATCAATAGAATTCTCTGTCCCATGCTTGACATATTTTATGTTATCAGACTTTTCTATGTAGTCTGGTAAATCATTGGGATTCCTAGTAGATGCTAGAATTTTAGTATTGGTTCCCTTGAGTTGATTTTGAAACAAAATCCATTTTACAAGACCCGTTCCAACAAGACCTTTTGAGCCAGTAATCAAAATTCTTTTATCTTTAAGGTATGAATCGTAATCAAAAAGTTCTATATAATTAGTTAGCTCTTTTTTTTCAATATCAGTAACCTTCATCTTGCACCTCACTTCGAAATATTCAGTATATCTTCTACTATCAATTCTGGAGTTAAGTGATTCTTTTCCATTAATTCAGTCGGTACGTATCTGTTAGGGATATCCATTGAAAAGCCAAAGTTCATAACTTTAGTCGAACTAGCAGAATAATACTGTGAGATTCTTGCACCAAATCCCCCACTGATAATCCCATCCTCGATGGTGACAACTATATCATGCTTCGCGGACAAAGAATCTAATGTATTGTTATCAATACCGGTTATAAATCTTGGATTAATTAAAGTTGGCTGAATTCCTGTTCTTTGTTTGTACAGTTTTGCCGCTTTTTCTCCAATCTGATAAAAACCACCTAAAGCCAAAATTGCAACTTTAGAACCATTTTCATTAATCAAATATTTTGTTCGGCTATAATCAGAATCAACTTCTTTATTCGTGTGATTAACACCAGTCCAAGGCACTCTAATAGCCACCGGAGTTTGATTCTGTTCAATGCTCCACTCCATCATAGCAATATATTCTTCCTTATTTGTAGGTGCAAGATAAACAAGTCCTGGTATATTTCCAAGTAAAGCTATATCTAAAAGACCATGATGTGTATCATTAGCATGACCAAAAACAGAAGCGTGCGTTACAATCATTGTCACTGCACACTTGCTAATACACATTTCCTGTTCAATCTGGTCGTATGCACGCTGATAAAATGTACTATTTGTTGCAAAAACAGGTTTACATCCATTCTTTACTAAACCTGTGCTAAACGAGATTGCATTTTGTTCAGCAATTCCTACATCTATAAATTGCTTACCAGCTTTTTTTCTATTAGATTCATTAAAGCCAATACATAAAGGTGTAGAAGCTGCAACAACAACCACACTAGGATCTTTTTTTATCTTATTAAGTAAAAACTCCGACGCAATTTTTCCGTAGTTTTCTGTAGGTACATTACTTGTAAATTCGCCTGACTCAACGTTAAAGGGATGGGCCCAATGCCATTTCTCACTATTGTTTTCAGCAAAACTGTATCCCTTTCCTTTTTGAGTACGGATATGAACTACAACTGGATGGTCTGTTCCCTTAACCTTTTCAAATGCAGAAATCACAGAACATATATCATGACCATCCTCAACAAAAATATATTCATAACCAAGAGACTTGAAATAATTATCCTCTATGTTTCCATTGTTATCTTTTAATGCGTTGAGACGATTGTTGAGTATACCATGATTTTCGGGAATAGACATGTCGTTATCATTTACTACGATAATCAATCCACTTCCCATCTCTGCCCCATAATTCAATGCTTCAAATGCTTGACCTCCGTCAAGAGAAGCATCACCAATTACAGCAATGACATTCTCTCTGCCATCAGTTAAATCACGAGCTTTTGCAATTCCACATGCTAAACTGATAGATGTAGATGTATGACCTATATTAAAGAGATCATATTCACTTTCATTAGGATTACTATATCCGCAAACGTCCTCATATTTATCTGGATAAAGAAATGCGTCTTTTCTGCCAGTCAGCATCTTATGACAATATGTCTGATGTGATACATCATATATAATCTTGTCATTAGGTGCATCAAAAACTCGATGCAGGCCAATGGTTATCTCTACAATGCCAAGGTTGGAAGCTAAATGACCACCACATGCACTAGTTTTTTTGATTAACGCATTTCTCATTTCTTTGGCTAATACATTTAACTGATTTGTTTCAAGCTTTTTAATGTCTGCGGGCCCGTTAATTCTCTCGAGAATCATCTCATTATCCTCCATTACCGTTATTTCCAATTCGGATTTAGAATTGGCGTTAATTCAATTTCTTTTCCTTCTTCAATATCTTTAATTTGTTGTATTCTAGCGGCCTTATGTTTTAAACCACTGAATGGAGTAGACACAAAAATATCAAATCTCTTCTGAACATCCTTGTAACCCATATGATCTTGACCAAAGGCAATAATATTTGCATCATTATGTTCTCTCATCAACCTTGTTTCTTCATCACTATACCCAACTCCGCACATCGCTCCTTTAATTTTATTAGCAGCTATCGCAATTCCAGTCCCAGTGCCACATATCAAAATGCCATAGTCACACTCTCCTGAGGAAACTAGTTTGCCAACTTTAGCAGCAAAGTACGGACTATCACATGGTATATATTCCTTTGTGCCTACATCAATTACTTCAATCCCTATTTTTTTTGCATGTTCAATTAACTTGTTTTTATATTCCAACCCATTTTTATCGCATCCAAATGCAATCTTCATTTTTATGTTCTCCTTTACTTTCGTAACCATTCCGGTCGTGAGGATTCAAGTAAAGCTGTAAATATTTCAATATCTTCTGATGTTGTAAGCTTTATATTTTTCTCCTCTCCAAGAGACAGATATAACTCACGTCCCAATTCAACATACAAAGAGCATGATGCAATTGAGTCATTTATTCCTTTTTCAATTGCTTCTTTGTGAGCCGCTAAAATATCATTCAAATAAAAAGTCTGTGGCGTTTGTGTAATCTTTAAATTATCTCTAGGAACTTGATCGTTTGATGTAATACTATCCATTGTTTTCAGCATTACAGAAGTGCAAGGTACAACAGTAATTGCATTTCCCTTTTCACGACAAACACGAATATTGTCAGAAATAATATCAGGGCTAACCATTGGTCTAATTGCGTCATGAATTAGGACAATGTCATCATCATCATGATATCTTTTTTGCAGATCATAAAGACCTTTTCGAATCGACTGAAGTCCTGTTTCACCGCCACTAACAATATTTTCAAGTTTAGTAATGCCAAACTGTTTTGCATATGCACGTAGGATATCATGCCATACATCAAGACATACAACCTCAATAGCATCAAAGTTCGGATGTTTTTGAAACTGTTACAGTGTATAAACGATACCAGGCTTCACATGCACATGTATAAACTGCTTAGGAATGTCCTGATGCATTCTAGCGCCAACGCCTCCAGCAATAATTAAAGCAATATTTTTCATAAATATCCCTCTCATTCACTCTATTTTGGACAATGCAAGTACTCTTTCGCATTGTTTTCCATCATTAAATGTATTGACTAATTTATTAACTTCTTTTCTTGGTTCTTCAAATTTATCTATGCCATTTTCTATGTCAACAATAAAGTTCTTAAAATCTGCTTTGGTTTTAATCTTATAACCGGGTGTGAGATAATCAGGATCTTGTACAGCGAATCCTCTGTTATCTTTGTAGTCATCATAATCATCCACGGTGAATGCCATAGGACGATTAAGAAGCATAAAATCATAAAATACGGAAGAGTAATCCGTAATTAAAGCATCACTCTGACCAATAAGTCTATATAAATCCCATCCTTTGGCAACAAATTCCAGATGGCTTAATAAGTACAGATTACTTAAATTGAGGTTCTCAAAAGAAGAAATATCTTGCATAGGGTGTAGCTTAACTAATACACATACCCCTTTTTTTCCAAGCCAATCATTTATATCTTTAAAATCATCACTATTAAGTATGGGAATTACCAAATCTCTAGAAGTATTCGAATATCCCATAAGTGTTGATTTTCGAAATGTCGGCATCCAAATAACAATTTTTTTGTATTTTTTTAGTTCCTTATATATAGGGTTATTCTTAAACATAACATCCGTACGAGGTTGTCCACATATGGCGATATTTTCTTCTTTAACTCCATAATACTTTTTTGCAATATCATCAAAATAATGCGATGACATAAGCAAATATGTATAATAGGATTGCTTCGATACGGTTGCTTTCTGCCATTCATCAGCATCTTTAAAAGGTGTACCATGCCACATTTGTATGACTATCTGATGCTTACTAGGATAAATTGGAAGCTTCCCAAAGCAATAAAAGACATGACCAGCTCTTAAGAAATATAATATTCCCTTTGTATTACTTACCACTTTAACATTCTTAGGAATGATTTCACGGCATTTATCATTTTGACTTCTGATTATTTTATACTTTTTGTTGTATTCATTATCGATTAGATGATTATATAGATATGCAACATTATCCCTAAATCCTAAGTTTGAATAAAGAAGAATAAGTTGATTATCTTTAGGAATGGCTTTATTAATAGCAGATATTACACGAAATACGGTATTTGTTAAAACCATTTTTATTCGTTGTTTAGTATTTATTTTCAAAGGTCTTACCTCACCAACTCGTCTACGATTTTCTCAAACTCCGCACAGAAATTTTGATTATTACTACTCATTTCATTTCTACAATGATGGCTCAAGTCATTGTAGAAATTTATAGTCTCATCTAGTTTGAGTACATTCTCAACTACAATGATGTTCCCTTGCTGTTCTTCTACTTTCCGACAAAAATCAATCTGATGGTTATTGACATGTTCATCAAACGCATGATTGCGAGGAACAACAATTGGAATTTTTCCAATCTGAAGAGGCATGATGAAAGAACTCGGTCCACCATGCGTAATCACAATCCGAGCATTTTCTACAATATCTATCATAGTTTTATAAGGATATAACTTACTCCATGTAGCTTTCTTCGGCTTATATGTAGAGAATCCAGTTTGTATAATAACTTCTTCCTCATGAGTAGAAGCCCATCTATCCATATATTCTACAAGTCGATTGAATTGCTGTTCATGTTTACCCACCGTAACAAATATCATTTCCTTTTATCCTTTCATGCACTCAACGTGGAAAGTGTTCTTAATAAAGTGCTTTATCCTCCATTAAGATAAGAAAACAAAAAAAATCAGAATATGGATCCCAAGTTTATGGCTTTCGGATACACTTTCTTCATTTCTTCCCACTGAACAATGAATTTATCTGTAACTGGATAGCAAAGTTTGCCGGAGATTGTTGATTTATCAATTCGATCAAACACTTCGATATACACTGTCTTAGCTCCCATCAATTTACCAATCCAGAAGAATGGTATTGCTGGAGCAGCTCCTGATGTAATGATGAGATCAGGCCGTTCTTTTTTCAGAATTTTAATGGCTCGGTAAGTGTTGATTATTAAAGCTTTCAAAGAGCGATTTGAAGGGAAGTATACAGGATAAAACTTCTCACCAACAAGTAAAGATCTAGCATCTTCTTTATCGAAGGTACACCAGAATCGCTCTTTATCTTGCCAGAAAGTTTTTAACATATACAAATGCGTTAGATGTCCTCCCGACGATCCGACAAAACATATTTTCATAAAATAAACCTCACTAATGGCTATAAAATAAAGCCGATAATCGCACATTTCAGCAACTATCGGCTCTAACATCCAATCATTCATTTTCAAATATTATGTCTTATTTATTAGGTCAAATCCCACCCCTTAACTCCAAATAATTGCTATTATTTGGACCTGACCTGTATAGATGATTATTGCTATACATAGCAGCTTAAATAGTTGTCTTATCCTCAAAAAAAGGCTATACTAAGTTCATAATTAAGTTGCATAGAACTGGGGAAACATAAGGAGATTGCGATGGGCAATACATTTATGACTGCATTAAATATATACAATGTTCGTCATTTGAAAGATATAATAATTCCGCTTTCAAAAACAGAATGTAAATCCTTGATCTTAACAGGAAAAAATAGAAGTGGAACATTTAAGAGCACATCGGGGAACGGATAGAGATCTCATGTTTGATTGGAATAATCTGTTTCTATGCTGTCCGCATTGTACCGAATATATTTTAAGGAAGGAGTTGAAAGAGAGTGGGAATGTTTTTAAATCCAGATAATTCAGCATTTCAGGCAGTATTGAACGCAAAAATTTATGTTGATAAAAGTGGTTTGCTTAATTACACTAATAGCGTTTTGGCATCTACGGATGCTTTTATATGTAACAGTCGTCCGCGGCGTTTTGGAAAATCAATTACAGCAAATATGCTTACCGCGTATTATAGTAAGGGCTGTGATTCCGAAAAGATGTTTTCTGAGCTTGAAATCAGCGAGGCAGAGGATTTTAAGAAACATTTGAATAAGTATGATGTGATTCATCTGGATATTCAATGGTGTATGGAACCGGCTGGAGGACCAGAACGGATCGTTTCTTATATTTCTGAAAAAACGATTCAGGAGTTGCGGGAATATTATCCTAATGTATTGAAAGAATCAACAACATCATTACCAGAAGCATTGGCAATGATCAATGCGGAGACAGGAAAAAAATTTATTATAATTATTGATGAATGGGATGTTTTGATTCGTGATGAGGCAGCGAATCAAAAGGTTCAGGAGGAGTATATTAATTTTTTAAGGGGAATGTTTAAAGGAACAGAACCTACAAAATATATACAGTTAGCATATTTAACAGGTATTCTACCAATAAAGAGAGAAAAAACACAGTCAGCACTGAATAATTTCGATGAATTTACGATGTTGAGTCCAAGTATTTTGGCTAAATATATTGGATTTACGGAGGATGAGGTTCAAAAATTAGCAGAGGAATATCATCAAAATTTTGAAGAAGTAAAGCGGTGGTATGATGGCTATTTGCTGAAAGATTATCAGGTTTATAATCCACGAGCAGTTATAAGTTTGATGCAGAAGGGGGAATTTAAAAGTTATTGGTCTGAAACTGCTTCTTATGAGGCGATTGTACCTCTTATTAATATGGATTATGACGGTTTGAAAACAGCTATTATAGAGATGCTTTCTGGTGCAGCAGTGAAAGTGAATACTGCAACGTTTAAAAATGATATATTAAATATTCAAAGTAAAGATGACGTATTGACGTATATGATCCATTTAGGTTATTTAGGATATGATCAAACCAGGAAAATGGCGTTTGTACCGAATGAAGAAATACGACAGGAATTGACGATTGCAGTAGAAAGCAAAGCGTGGAGTGAGATGCTGGGATTTTGGAAAGAATCAGAAAATTTACTGGATGCTACATTGAATATGGATGAAGATACAGTTGCAAGACAGCTTGAAAAAATTCATGGTGAGTATGTTTCAATTATTCAGTATCACAATGAAAATTCCCTGAGCAGTGTTTTAACGATTGCTTACCTGAGTACAATGCAGTATTATTTTAAGCCGATTCGTGAGCTGCCAGCAGGGCGAGGTTTTGCAGATTTTGTTTTTTTGCCTAAGCCAGAGTATAGAGGTGACTATCCTGCATTAGTTGTTGAGTTGAAATGGAATAAGAAGGTGCAGACTGCGATGCAGCAGATCAAAGAACGTAAGTATCCATTATCTATTTTGAATTATACAGGCAACATATTGCTTGTAGGAATTAATTATGATAAGGATAATAAAGAACATCAGTGTCTGATAGAAAAATACGAAAAAGAAGAGTAATAAGTGAAATCCCACTGGCAAAAGATATACAGTATGCCAGTGGGATTATGTTTATTCCATCCCCAATCGGTTCCGTCCGTTATATTTCATCAAGACTTCTTTTTTTCGCGCAGTGGAGATTTCTGTATAGATCTGAGTGGTGACAATACTGCTGTGTCCCAGCAATTCCTGGACATCCCGTATACCGGCGCCATTGTTTAAAAGCTGGGTTGCAAAGCTGTGTCTCAGATAGTGGGGTGTGGCATTTGGGTTGATATTGGACAGGTCGCGGTATTTATAAAATATGTTTTCGATGCTGTAGATGCTCAGGCGATTTCCATACCGGTTGATAAAGAGGGCAGTGGTAGTGGGGGACATTTCCATACGGGTCTGTATCCACAGGTTTAATTTCTGGCATACAATGGGAGATGAGATGAATAACAGCCGTTCCCGGCTGCCTTTTCCGCGGATCAGGATAGTACAGTCTTCCTGGCAGTAGTCATCCAGGTTCAGGGAAGCGGCTTCGCCAATGCGAAGTCCCAGGCAGAAGAGCAGTTCGATGATACACATATTGCAGGTGTTCAGGCGGCGCTTGTAGTCGGAAATGGACTCCTGGTATTCTGCTGCTGAACCGGATATAAGGTTTTTGATTTCCTGATTGCTTAAGGTTTTTGGAAGATTTCTGGGGATGTGGAATGTACGGGATGTAAAGCGGAAAAAGATTTCGTTGATAGTGTATTCCAGTTTTAGGAAATGGAAGTATTGGCCTAAAGCGACGTATTTCCGGCGGATGGATTTTGCCTGCAGGCTGCGTTCTTTTTGTAAGTACAGAAAATAGGAAGAAATAGAAGAGTCATTGATATTTGTAAAATTTTGGGAATCAAACCAGGTCAGAAGGCCGTTTATATCACAGCGATAGGCCAGAAGTGTTTTAGTGGAGAGATTACGTTCTACAGAGAGAGCATTGAGAAATCTGGATGTGTAAAGCTGTTGTTGTTCAAGATTGAAGATCATAAGAATGTCCTTTCCTTATTGAAATGTTTTTTAATCATTATAATAAGGAAAGGAACTATTTGATGTAATGAAATATTTAGCGTATTTTGGCGGCTAATTCTAATTTTCCATAGCCCATGGAAACTAAAATATCATCTAAAGAATTGAGTAGAGATTCTCTAGCCATTGGAACAAGAAATTCCTCTGCAATTTTATCATAATCTTCAGGAGTGGAGCTTAATTCGAATATAATATTTGCAATTAATTCTATTTTAAGGGCTTCGTCTTTAGAAGAAATATTTAATTTAACTTTAAGCAGAAGGGTTTTTTCTTCTTCATTTTTTGGGGGCCTTAATTCTGCCTGATATTTTACAGTCAATCCAAATTTTTTTGTTAAGTCCTGTGATATATTAATATTAGTATTCGTGATTTGTTGTTTTAAAATTTTGGCATTAGTTTCCTGCATATTTGAAACTCTCCTTTTTTGACCATGTTGGTTCATTTTTGTATAGTGATGTAAGATTTGTGTCTGAATACCCATGCCATATTGATTGTTTCAATTCATATGGCATGTAGATGATCATTTCTTTAGTTGGTTCTTTTGGTTCAAAGGATTGTTTGATTGCCTGTGTAATGTATTGGTTTAAAGTTATTTTTTGCCTGGCAGCTTCTAATGCGGCTTTTTTATGCATTTCAGGGGATATTCTTATGTTAAAAGTTCCCTTAAATTCTTTGTCAGGATTTTTCCCTATTTTTTCGCATAAACTTAAGTAATTGTCAATAGATTGATGGAACATCTCTTTTAATTCTTCTACGGATGAACCATGAAAATTTAAAGAATCAGTAATGCCAAATACTTCTCCCACAAATATATTATCTTCTGCATCATATTCTACAGATGCGTGGTACCCTTTATATTCTAGCATCGAACTCATATTTATACCTCGTATGTATGGTGTATTCTGTTTTCAGTCAAAATCATCAAAATCATATAATAAAAATTTATTAGTATTAAAAATATATTCGGACTGTAAAGCATTTATGAATGAAAATAGCCATTTGTATTATATAGAATCATCATTTCATCATTGTGCTGCTGCGGATCATATGGGGAGTTCTGCAGCAGTTTATAGCTATAAAATTGTTTTAAGGATTATTATTTGTTATCTCCTCAATATCCTTTAAGAATTGTATCGTTTTTTTGATCTGGTATTGGTACAATTCATTTCCAGGATGAGGCTGGTCAAATTGTAGTATTTTTAAGGTTTTGTTATGTACAAAACCAATTCCAGAACCTCTTGCGCCAGAAAATTTCTCACAGTCACACAGACGCATCAATGCATCAAGTTCTCTGGTAGTGAAGTTTTTCGGACTTGGTTTTCGACATAATTTTTTTAATAGGTCATCTTTTTTAGACATTTACAATGGATCACCACCTTTATAATTACTGCAACTAATATTCAGTTGCAATGATTGTAGCACGAATCGGAAACTAAATCAAGATTATTTTTTAAAGGAAAAATATCTGGGAAATCTGGAAATATTTAATTTCAAAAAAACACAAATTTAAGGGAATATACATTTCTTTTTGACTGATATATGTTATAATACCCATGTTTAACGCAGATTTTGGTGTTTTGACGTAATCTGCAGGTTATAGAAAAACAGGGGAGAAGAGTTGAATGTACCAAAAGCGAAGAAATATGGAAAATATGCTGATCTGGCTGATCGATATTTTCTGCATTTTGTGCAGCGGTGCTCTGGCTTTCGGGATCCGGTATGGAAGACTATATGGAGCCTTTCAGCATGGAGACCAGGTATGGCTGGTAGTGACCATGTGCCTGCTGTACATATTAATTAACGTATTTGTAAATTTTAATCATCACTTTTTCAGAAGAGGCTATTTTGATGAACTGGTAAGTGTAGTCAGGCTGGAAATAGCATTGTCTATTTGCTGGATCGTCCTTCTTTATGCGATGCATAGAAGTACGGAGCTGTCCAGACTGGTATTTTGTTATTTTGTTGTATCTGATACGATCCTTATGTATATAGGAAGGATCTGCTTCAAGCAGTATATGAACCGTGTTTATAAATACAGCAAATACAGTAGCCATCTGCTGCTTGTGACCAGCTCTGGCAAAGCAGGGGCATTGATCGACAATCTGATCGCTTATAAGGAATGGAACCGTATGCTCAGTGGCCTGGTATTTCTGGATAAGGATGAAACCGGTATGGAGTTTATGGGTTATCCGGTGGTGGCTTCGAAAGAAACGCTGCTGGATTATGTGATCCATAATGAGATCGATGAAGTATTTATTGCTTATACAGATGGGATCAGGAGTGATATTTTAAAGGAATGGGTTTCTGAATTGGAGCAGATGGGCGTTATTGTAGATGTAAATATTGATGCCTTTGATCTGTTAAGCCATGGAAATAAGAATTTAAACCAGGTAGGAAAATATGCAGTCGTTACCTTTGCCAGAAATGTTATTTCTACAAGGCAGTTGATCATGAAGCGGCTGTTGGATATTGCAGGTGCGCTGGTTGGTATGGTGATCCTTGGAGTTGCTACTATTCTTGTTGCACCGGCTATTAAATTGGAATCTCCGGGGCCAGTATTTTTTGGGCAGACCCGTATTGGAAAGAATGGACGCCGTTTTACGTTTTATAAGTTCCGTTCTATGTATCAGGATGCAGAACAGCGCAAGAAGGAACTGATGGCAAAGAATGAAGTTCATGGCCTGATGTTTAAGATGGAAAATGACCCCCGCATTACAAAAGTGGGCAGATTTATCCGAAAGACCAGTATTGATGAGCTTCCGCAGTTCTGGAATATTTTAAAAGGTGATATGAGCCTGGTGGGAACAAGGCCGCCGACCGTGGATGAGTTTGAGCGTTATGAAGCAAAGCATAAGTGCCGTCTGAGTATGACTCCTGGACTTACTGGCTTATGGCAGGTAAGTGGCCGCAGTGATATTAAGGATTTTGGTGAAGTAGTGCAGCTTGATATGCAGTATATTGACAACTGGAGCATTTTAAAGGATATTAAGATCCTTTTGCTGACAGTGGGAATTGTTATTACCGGTAAAGGTTCCAGATGACAGAAAACGGTGACTATGAAAATATATATTAAAGGAGAACGTAATGTACACAGAGGACTATGAACAGGAGATCGACCTGAAGGATTTATTATTTGTATTGTTATACAGATGGCGGATCCTTCTTCTGGCAGCAGTGATCGGCGCAGCCCTTTTAGGCGGATATAAGGCGGTAAAGGGAAATGCACAAAATGCAAAGCAGACGGATCTGCCTCAGACAGAAAGCTATCAGGAAGAACTGGACAATTATGAAAGGGAAAAACTGGCTATAGAAACGTCCATTGAAAATCTGGAAAACAGTATGGATGAACAGAACCATTATCTTGCAGAGGCACCTTTGATGCAGATCAATCCGTATAAAGAGGCGTTTTCTTCAGCGGATATACTGGTGGAAATTTCTGATATAACAGACCGAGGAATGGGAAGTCTTTTAAAGGCGTATGAATATGGCCTTGAGAATGGGGATTATATTCAGCAAATAGCGGAAATGAACGATTCACAGGAGCGTTATGTACGAGCGACGATCCGTTCAAGCAACAGTTTAGGGACGTATGAAAACAGTGAAGCAGGCTTTGTGTTTGCAATGCAGGATGCAGCGGCAGCAAGAGGCATTCTTCATATTGAGGTTATTGGGGCTGATAGTGAATATACGGAACAGGTTTTGAAGGCTGTTTTAAATCAGGCAGAGGAACTGCATGGAAGATTTGCAGCTGAACTGAAAGCCCATGTGATCCGTCTTCTTGGCCAGTCAAACGGTGAGCAGGTAGATAAGGATCTTTTAGATCAGCAGCAGTCTGTACGTAATAATATAGCCATTCTTCAGAAATCTGAGAAAGATCTTAAGACCAGTCTGGATGGTCTGGAAAAACCAGTAGCTGAAAATGCAGTTGCCGGTTCTTCACAGGGACTTGCGAAGTATGTGATTTTAGGATTTTTGGCAGGTGGATTTGTTTCTGTATGCGTGATAGCCGGTATGTATATCATGGGAGATAAGGTTACTTCTGATAAGGAGATCGTTAATCGTTTCCGTATTAAGAGTCTTGGGGCATTTTCTGTTGTTCCTGAGAAACGGGTATTTGGCTTTATTGACAGCTGGCTGCGTCGTCTTGCCGGTGGTGATAAGATCTGGCCGGATGCTGTGGTCTATGAGATGATCGAGGCGAATGCTGCTAACTATGCAGAGGGAAAGAAAGCTTTGTTTGTAACAGGTCTGGCATCTGAGAAGCAGATGGAACAGGTATGTGGGCATCTGAAAGCAGCACTTCCACAGACACAGATCGTATGTGAGCGGAATCTGGTGGAAAGTGCATCTGCACGCAGAAAGCTGGCTGAGGCAGAAGGTGTGATCCTGGTAGAGGAGAGAGGAAATTCTAAATATTCTGTTATTGCCCAGGAAATTGAACTGGCTAAAAATGTGAATATAGATGTGATCGGTGTGATCGTGGTATAAAGAAAAGCACTGCGGGCAAGACTGAAGGGTTTAGCTTTGCAGTGCTTTTTAGCAGGTATGAAAAAGAGGGTTGCAAATGACAAGGAAAACAAAGACAGTATTATATAGCGCAGTATTTATGATCACATCCATTTCTATGGTGGTCTTATGCTATTTAAAGGGGATCGTCCCTTTTGGAAGCAAGGGATCTATGGCGATCATGGATGCTCAGATCCAGTATCTGGATTTTTTTGCATATTTAAAGGATGTGTTAAATGGAACTCAAAAAATAGGCTATACTTTTAACCGGACATTGGGTGGAAATAATATAGCTGTATTTGCCTATTATCTGTCTTCTCCGTTTAATCTTCTGGTAGCTTTTTTTAGAAAAGATCAGCTGCAGGCATTTTTTACTGTAATAGTAATTTTAAAATTGTCTATGGCTTCTATGACCTGCAGTATTTTTTTAAGAAATCGTTTTAAAAATCTTGAAATTGCAGTCGTAATGGCATTGTCCCTGGGATATGGCATGATGCAGTATAATATTGCACAGGCAAGTAATATTATGTGGCTGGATGGCGTGTATATGCTCCCATTGATCTTATTGGGAGTACACCAGCTTGTAAATGAAAATAAAAAGGCACTTCTTATGGCTGCAGCAGGAATTGCTTTGGTGTTTAACTGGTATTCCGCTGCTATTGATTTTCTGTTCTCTGTTATCTGGTTTATGTATGAGGTGCTGCTTATAACACCTGTTGAAAGATCAAACATTAAAAAGATGGTGGATCATATCGTTCGCTATTGTATTGCTATGGGAACTGCTTTAATGATCGGGGCATTTCTTTTTCTTCCGGCAGCGCTGGCTATGTCAGATGGAAAAGGCAATGTAGAGTGGATCCCTATTTTGGGGATCTATGGATGGGGAAATATTTTCTCTTTTATCCAGAGATTTGAATTGGGTTCCAGAAGTGAATATGGAAGTGTTTCTTTATATTGCGGAAGCTTGGCTGTGATCGGCTGTATAGCTTATATGTTATGCAAAAAGATTGATAGAAATAAAAAAATTCTTCACAGTATACTGATCGTATTTGTATTATCATTATTTTATATTCCGGTGTTTGTCTGGGGATTTAGCCTGTTGAAGGTAGTAGGAAGCTATTGGTATCGGTATTCTTATATTGGAATCATTACGCTGATCGTGATAGCTGCTGAATTTTTTTCTGTTAAAGATCAGGAAACGAATACAAGGGCATTGATGTGGAAGGCAACAGCAGTGGCGGTTCTTGTATTATTTTTTATGGAATATGTGAAACCGCTGGGAAAACCGTTTAATGTCTATATGACAGTGCTTGCTTTTATTGCAACAATGCTTTTTACAGATATTCTTTTCTGGACGAAAAGGGTGTCTGTTAAAAGAATCGTGATATTTTTGATGGCGGTCACTGTATCTACGGAACTTGTCTATAATGCTAAACTGATCATGACTTTAGATGGTGGAGTAGAACACTTTACCCAATATGCGGAAGATGAGATGAAATTGATCGGCCAATTGCAGCAGCAGGATGGAGGCTTTTACAGAATAAATCAAACAAGCACGAGAGATGTAGATGGAAATAAACTGACTGCCAATTATAATGAGGGAATTGCATACAATTATAAATCTATTTCCGGTTATACTTCAGATCCAGATCGAAATCAGCTCCTTTTTATGAAACAGATGGGATATGCTATTGGTGGAGATGTTATGAATGTTGTAAATACATCTGTTTTGGGAGCAGACAGTATTCTGGGAGTGAAGTATGTACTTTCATCTTATGATATTCCTGGATTGAAAAAGTTAGAGAACATTGAACCGGGAAATGGAAAGTCTGTGTATTATAACCCTTATGCATTGCCTGTGGCATTTACATATGAGTCATCTAATATGTTACCGGATTCAGAGGAAAAGGATGAGTTCTTGTACCAGAATCAGCTATTTAGTTATTTGTCAGGACAAAATGTACAGGTAAATAAAAGAATCGAGGCAGAGCCAAAGGCAGATTCCAATACGGTAGGTTATGATGTGAAGCATATGGATGATCCGGTATATGGATATTTCAATATGAAGGATAAGGATGGTGGTAAGGTCTATGTAGATGATCAGTATGTGACTCTTTACAATACCTGGCTCTGTCCAAGAGTTGTATATATTCCTCAGCAGCCGGATGCACCTTCTACTCATGTGCATATTGATGGTGACAATATGGAAAACCGGGTGGAAAGTGCCTGCTTTTATTATACTGATCTGAATGAGCTGGAAAAGGTGATACAAAAAATCCAGGACAGAAGGGAAGATGGCTTGCTGATCCAGGATGGCTCTATTACAGGAACAGTTAAGAATCCCCAGAATCTGGACCGGTTATATTTATCCGTTCCTTATGATAAGGGATGGTCTGTTAAGGTAAATGGGAAGAAGATAAAGCCGGAACTGGTTGGTAACTGTATGATGTCCTTACCATTAGAAAATGGCGAAAATACCATTGAGATGAGGTATCATGTTCCGGGCTTGAAGGCGGGAATCTGTCTTTCTGTTGTCGGAGCAGCTGCATGGGCGGTTATATGGTGGAAGGAAAGAAAAAATAATATAACTGAAAAATAACGCTGGATAGGTTATATTTTATATATGGGAAAAGAAGTTCACATATCCAAAGCGTGCGACTATAGGGAAACGTTCGAAGGAAAAGCCGGATATGTTCCGGCCAAACCAGAACTATCTGACGTACTTTCCAAATGCAGAGCTGCCAATCTCTGATTACCGAAGCACAAGAAGCAGTTGTCTGCGTGCCGGTGCTTTTATTGTGATGAGAAAGATTATAAAGGACTATAAACTGGAAGAAATACTGGGAATGTATTTCAAGGATCGTGATCTTGGTCTTTTTCTGGATCTTGCAGTGTATTCCATAATTACAGAAGATAATGCAAGTCAGTATTATCCGGATTACGCTTACAATCACCCGTTGTTTACACAAAATATGAAGATATACAGCGATTCTACAGTTTCTGCTTTTCTCCAGTCAGTCACGGAAGATCAGAATGCCGGTTTTCTGAATGAATGGAACGGTTCCAGAAATCATCGTGAAAAAAAATATATATCCTACGATTCCACAAACAAAAACAGCCAGGCTGGTGATGTCGAGATCGTAGAGTATGGAAAGCCCAAGGTTGATATAGGATTTCCTGTATTTAACTATGCCGTGGGATATGATGTGAATAACCGGGAACCCTTATTCTATGAAAAATATCCGGGTAGTATTGTAGATATATCGCAGCTCAAACTGATGCTGAATAAGGCACAGGGATATGGATATAAGAAAGTTGGTTTTATTTTGGACCGCGGATATTTCTCGAAACAGAACATCGAGCACATGGATAAATGTGGATATAGCTTTATTATCATGGCAAAATATTTTAGTACCAGACTCATTGATTACATTTTTGCGAGATCGATTGGAAGAAGAAAAAAGGATGAAAGTTATCTCACCAGGAAGTGTAAGTAAGACGGCGGATGGAGAGATTATTCTGATTAAACCTGATTTAGAAGAGGTAGATGGATGGGAACGAATTCTGAAGATTGCAGTAAATTTTAAACAATGCAGTGTTACAGATCAAGAGGTACTGGAATTTCCGTTTCTGGAGGGATGCGATATGGATCGGCTGCGTTCGGTATTTAAATTATCTAGGAATCAAATTGATGCAATGATATTAGCAAAACGAGAAAAGGCCGTTTATGTCTGTGATGATCTGTTCCTCAGAAAGATAGGAGGTGCCTGTGGAATTACATGCAATAATAGTTTGTTTTTGTTAAAGGCATTATATCAGAAAAATCCAGTACAAGCTGCAAAAGTTTTAAAGAAAATCTCCAAAAGTGATTATAATGCAGTTGGGGAAAGACTTATTATAGATGTATGAGTATATGTGGGACTCAAAAGTTTTAAATTAGACTTTTGGGTTCTATTTTTTATTATAAAATAAAGTGAAAAAATCACATTTGCAGTAGAATTTATGGCTAAAAATGGTTATAATATTATAATAAAAACGAAAAAATAACTTTTAACTAGAAGAGAAAGGGAGAAATCATGCTGATCAGATTTAATGTAAAAAATTTCTTGTCATTTGCTGAAAGAGAAGACGGTGGCTCAGAAGAGTTTTCTATGATTGCAGGAAAAGTAAGGAATAAAAAAGAACATGTATATGATAATGAAAAAATAAAGTTATTAAAATTTGCAGCAATTTATGGGGCAAATGCTTCAGGAAAGTCCAATCTGGTGAAAGCTATGGATTACATGAGGCGAATAGTTTTATTTGGATTCCCTGTAGGATACACAGATATGTATTGTAAAGTAGATGAGGCAAATAGGGAAAAGGCAAGCTATTTTGAAGTAGAAATCATGCTGGGAGATAAATATTTTGCGTATGGGTTTGAAACGATTTTAAACCAAGGCAAATATATTTCAGAATGGTTGGTGGAGCTTACAAGCGATAATCGAGAAAAGTTGATTTTTAGCAGGAATATTGAAGATGGAACGTTTGAAATAGGAGATACACTGCGGGATAAGGGATTAATTGAAAAATTGAAAATGTATGCTGAGGATATTCAGGAAGATAGTGAAGTATTATTCCTTTCTATTATGAATAAGAATAAAAAAACATTGTATCAACAATATGATGAAGCAGCTGTTTTCCAAGATGTTTACAGATGGATAAAGGTTAATCTGGATATAAACTATCCAAATACTTTGATCTCAGATTATTCATATTTGGCAGAAAGCGAAAATGTTGAAGAAATTTACAGAATGATTTCTGCATTTGGAACGGGTATTACAGGTTTTAAAATGGTAGATGTGGCACCAGAGAAAGTGTTAGGAAATATTCCAAAGGCTATTCGTGAGAGTATACTTTCGGAAATTGAGAAAAAAACGGTAGAAATGAAGAATGATGAGAATGCTAAGGGATTTAGCGTTGTAATGCGGTCCTCAAAAGATTTTTTCATACTGACTATAGATAGGAATGAGAAAGTTGAGTGTAAGACGATAAAGTTTTCTCATGGAAAAGAAAATGTTTTATTTAATATATCTGAGGAATCGGATGGAACAATACGTATTTTGGATTTATTAGTAGTTTTGCTTTCAGAAGAGAATAAGACATATGTGATAGATGAATTAGACAGATGTCTGCATCCAAGTTTAACGTATAAATTTGTAGACACATTTTTGCAATTAGCGGCAAAGAGAAATATACAACTAATAGTGACAACCCATGAGTCGAGACTATTGGATTTTGATCTGCTGCGACGTGATGAAATCTGGTTTGTAAATAAAAGAAATTCAGGTGAAAGTGATATTTATTCTTTGGAAGAATATAATACACGATTTGATCAGAAAATTGATAAGGCCTATTTAGAAGGCAGATATGGAGGTGTTCCGATATTTAGTACGGTATTTCCTGTTAGTGAAAGGGGATAATGTATGCGAGAAAAGAGAACATTTGCAGAGAGAACAAAAGTATTAAAATCAGATGAAGTCAGAAAGCAATATTTTCTTATATATGAGGGATCGGAGACGGAAGTTATATATTTTGATGCAGTTCGCTCATTGCGTGGTGATATTGGAATAAACCCATTAATAGAATTAATTCCATTAATTCGTAGTTTTAGTGAGGATGGATGGAGCAATCCGAAGAAAATATTGGATAGGGTAATTGAGAATTTACGTGAAAGCAGTCCATCATCTTCATGGAAACAGTACGGAAAAAGTGAAGGCATTTGCCTATACCTGTAATATCTGCAGTGAGATATATTTTTGCAGAGAATATTTAAAGATGAAGAAATGGCATATTTTGCCGTTATATTGGTATCGAACCATCTTGTATGGGTTGAAAATGATTAAATATCAGGATTTTAGGAAATATGTAGGAGAATATCTGAGGAAGAGCAAAAAAGAATTACGAATGGCATTTTAAATGTGAAAGGGGCGCAAAATGGGGATTTTCGTAAATCCGGATAATGCAGCTTTTAGAGTAATGCTTAATTCAGAGATTTATGTGGATAAAATAGAAAAAGAATAACATGTATCAAAAAGCAGTTATCTGAAAAAGTAAGTAGTGTTCCAGACAACTGCTTTTAAAATATTAGATATGCAAGAATAAAGCTTTGGCGCTGATAAGATTACCCGATCAACTCCCGCAGTTCCTCCTGGCTAAGGCTTCCAAGGTTTCCGTTTTCACCCTTTAGGATCTCATCAGCAAGGTCTTTTTTGGCTTCCTGTAGTTTGAGGATCTTTTCTTCAATGGAGTCTTTCATGATCAGTTTGTATACAGTGACGGTTTTGGTCTGGCCTAAGCGGTGGGCGCGGTCAGTGGCCTGGTTTTGGACTGCCAGATTCCACCATGGATCGTAGTGGATGACGATGTCCGCGGAGGTAAGGTTTAATCCGGTTCCACCCGCCTTTAAGCTGATACAGAATACCGGAACATCATCGTTATTACAACTTTCCACCATCTGCATACGTTTTTCCATATTTACAGCACCGGTCAGAAGATAGTAGTCGATTCCTTCTTTTTTCAGGCGCTCTGTCAGACGGTCTAACATGGATGTAAACTGCGAGAACAGAAGGATCTTGTGTCCTGCTCCTACTGCGTTTACGATCAATTCCATACACATGTCGGTCTTTGCGGATTCTCCATGGTAATCTTCCAGTCAAAGTCCCGGATCACAGCCGCGCTGACGCGGT
>ENA-OQKF01000589-OQKF01000589.1-human-gut-metagenome-genome-assembly--contig:-NODE-589-length-20854-cov-3.564143_pt1 | contig 20854 bp, 22 predicted proteins | sample MGYA00242617_ERZ504784 | MGnify/ENA primary metagenome ERZ504784 (study PRJEB26092, sample SAMD00036364) | human gut metagenome | host: Homo sapiens | study: EMG produced TPA metagenomics assembly of... | reverse complement strand
TTCAATGGTATCCGGGTCAAATGACTAAATCAAAACGGATGATGCAGGAAAATTTAAAATTGATCGATCTTGTGATCGAATTGGTTGATGCCAGAATTCCGGTGAGCAGCCGGAATCCAGACATTGATGAGCTTGGGAAAAATAAGGCGAGGCTGATTCTTTTGAATAAGTCAGACCTTGCGGAAGAAAAACAGAATGATGCCTGGGCAGAATACTTTAAGGAAAAAGGATTTTCAGTTGTAAAAGTAAACTCCAAAAGAGGAGGCGGAATCAAGTCGATCCAAGGCGTAATTCAGGAGGCATGTAAAGAAAAGATTGAGCGTGACAGAAAGCGCGGTATCTTAAATCGTCCGGTGCGGGCAATGGTTGTCGGGATTCCCAATGTCGGAAAGTCGACATTTATCAATGCGCTTGCAGGCAAAGCATGTGCGAAGACTGGAAATAAGCCAGGGGTCACAAAAGGAAAACAGTGGATCCGTCTTAATAAAAACGTAGAACTTCTCGATACACCGGGAATTCTCTGGCCAAAATTTGAAGATCAGACAGTGGGACTTCGGCTCGCGTTTATCGGTTCGATCAAGGATGAGATTTTAAATACAGAAGAACTTGCGATGGAGATGATCACTTTTCTGACAGAGAAATATCCGGGTGTTCTGGAAGAAAAATATAGCATAGAGATCAGTGAAGACTCCTATGAGTGTCTCAGAAGAATTGCAGAAAGCAGACATTGTCTTGTGAAAGGAAATGAACTTGACACAAATAAGGCCGCAATCCTGCTGATCGACGACTTCCGGAGTGGAAAGCTTGGAAGGATCACGCTGGAATTTCCGGAAGACTATGAGTAGAAAAGCGGAAGGAAGAAGGCGGTAAGAAATGAAAAGCGATGAAGAAAAGTATTTAGCAGAAGAAAAAAATATTTTTAAGGAACTTCTTGGCTGGCTGGTATATATACTGATTATTTTTGGTCTGACGTATCTTGTGATTACATTTGTTGGACAGCGTACGCGTGTTACCGGTTCCTCGATGGAAACGACCTTGAGTGATGGTGACAATCTCATTGTGGACAAAATCTCTTATCGGTTCCGGGATCCGGAGCGGTATGACATTATTGTCTTTCCGTATCAGTATCAGGAAAATACATACTATATTAAGCGGATTATCGGAATGCCGGGGGAAACCATACAGATTATCAATGGGGAAGTCTACATTGACGGAGAGATACTTGGTGAGGAGTATGGAGCAGAAGTGATGCAGGATGCAGGGATCGCCGAAGTGCCGGTAACACTTGGAGAAGAAGAATATTTTGTACTGGGTGACAACCGGAACCACAGCATGGACAGCAGAGATTCCAGAGTTGGTATTTTAAAGAGAGAAGATCTTGTTGGAAGAGCGTGGGTACGGATCTGGCCATTTTCAGAGTTTGGAGTGATAAAACATGAGTAAGAGCATTCGGGAAATACAGCAGGAATTTTCTCGGGCAGATGACTGTGAAAGAAAGGTACTGTATGAACAGTATGCAGAAGATCCGAGGGCAGGCGTGACTGCTCTGATCGCAAAATACAAAAAGCAGGAAGAAAAGCTTGCGGCGGAGATTGCCCGCATTGAGGCAATGAAATCTTATGAGAACAAATACCGGGACGCAGCGTTTATCTGCGGGATCGATGAAGTTGGAAGAGGTCCGCTTGCAGGTCCGGTCGTGGCAGGGGCTGTGATTCTTCCAAAAGACAGCCAGATTCTTTATCTTAACGATTCCAAAAAATTGACGGAGAAGCGCAGGGAAGAACTCTATGAGGTGATCATGCGGGAGGCAATAGCTGTTGGGATTGGAATTGTAAGTCCTGCACGGATTGACGAGATCAATATTCTTCAGGCAACGTATGAGGCAATGCGGGAGGCTGTAGGGAAGCTTTGTGTGGAGCCGAATGTCCTTTTAAATGATGCGGTTACAATTCCGATGATCCCTCCGCATATTGTTCAGGTGCCCATCATCAAAGGAGATGCCAAAAGTGTTTCGATTGCCGCGGCAAGTATTGTGGCGAAGGTGACAAGAGACCGACTGATGACAGAATATGAGGAGGTACTTCCTGGATATGGATTTGCATCGAACAAAGGGTATGGCTCGTCAGAGCATATCGCAGCATTGAAAAAATACGGACCGACACCGATCCATCGTCGTAGTTTTATCCACAATTTCATCTAAAGAGAGGGAAGCATTTTATGGAGAATCAGCGACAGATCGGAAGGGAGTATGAGAAAATGGCAGCAGAGTCTCTGGAAGCATGTGGTTTTCAGATACTTTCCTGTAATTATCGGTGCAGCTACGGGGAGATTGACCTAATTGCGAAGGACGGGGAGGTGCTTGTATTCTGTGAGGTTAAGTACCGCTCGGATACGAGAAAAGGAGAACCGGCGGAGGCAGTCGGAATCAAGAAGCAGCAAACAATCTACAAATGTGCGGCAGCATACTTGCAGGAGTATGGGATAGGAGAAATGCCCTGTCGCTTCGATGTGATTAGCATTTTAGGACGGGAGATTTGTCTGATCCAGGATGCATTTTGAGAACTAGGATAAATATGGTGCACAGATGTTTGACGAAAAATAAAGGGAGGAGAGAGTATTGGAGAATCGTTGGAAGAAAACAGACGAAAGAAACGTATTGGAAGTAAAAGAAAAAGCGGGAGTAACCTATCTGTCCTACCCGCTTTTAGAACATACGAAGTGTGTGAGACACGCATTTTCTACAAGACTTGGAGGAGTCAGTGAGGGAATCTATGCCTCGATGAACTTAAGTTTTTCCCGGGGAGATGATCCGGAAGCTGTGCGGGAGAATTTTTACCGAATGGCAGACGTGCTTGAGATTTCGCCAGAGCAGTATGTCTTTTCTGCGCAGACACATACAACGAATGTGCGGAAAGTAACAAAAGACGATGCAGGAAAAGGATTTTTATTTCCGCAGGCATGTGTTACGGGATGCCCGGAAGGGTATAAGGATGTGGATGGGCTTGTGACAAATGAGCCCGGACTTTGCCTTGCTACTTTTTATGCAGACTGTGTGCCGCTTTTTTTCGTGGATCCGGTAAAAAAAGCGATTGGGCTCAGCCATTCTGGATGGAGGGGCACGGTTGGAAAGATCGGAAAAGTGACGGTGGAGAAAATGACAGAACTGTATGGAACAGATCCAAAGGATGTTGTCGCGGCAGTCGGACCGTCGATTTGTCAGGATTGCTATGAGGTCAGCGAAGATGTTGTTGAGCAGTTTTGGGAAAACTATGATGAGAAATACTGGGAAAAATTATTTTATGAAAAAGAAAATGGGAAATACCAGTTAAATCTCTGGGAGGCAAATCACATTGTGCTGCAGGAGGCAGGAATCCCGCAGGAGCAGATTGCAGTGACTAATATCTGTACTTGCTGCAACAGTGAACTCCTGTTTTCGCATCGGGCATCACAGGGGAAGAGAGGAAACCTTGGGGCATTTCTTATGTTAGAATAAACAGTAGAAGATAAACTAAATTTACAGCGCGAAAGAGGAGGTCATCTATGGATATGGAAACAGCAGCAGAAAATGTAGAAGAAGCAGCAAAAGATGTAAACCGGTTGGTCGAATATGTCAATTCTCAGATTCCGAACATCATTAATTTTGGTCTGAAAGTAGTGTTGTCATTGATCTGCTTTTTTATCGGAAGAAAGCTGATCCGGTGGGTACAGAAATTAGTCAGAGCATCTTTAAATCGGGCAAACGTAGATAAAGGGGTAGAGCAGTTTGTAGATTCAATGTTAAAAGTGGTGCTTTATTGTATTCTGATCTTTAGTCTTGTGGCAAATTTCGGAGTAGATACGACATCGATCGCAGCGCTCTTTGCTTCCGGAGGTGTTGCTATCGGTCTGGCGCTCCAAGGAAGTCTTTCAAACTTTGCGGGAGGAGTTTTGATCCTTCTTTTGAAACCGTTTGTAGTGGGAGATTATATTATTGAAAGTGGAACTGGAAATGAAGGAACGGTAAAGGAAATTCAAATTTTCTATACAAAATTATCGACGGTTGACAATCGGATGATCGTTATTCCAAACGGTGCGCTGTCTAATAATAGTCTGACAAATGTGACAGCAAAAGAGAAGAGGCGCTTGGAGATTAAAGTAGGGATTTCCTACGAGTCAGATTTGCGGAAGGCAAAGGAAGTGATCGAATCTCTTCTTCTTGAAGATGAGAGTATTTTAAAAGATGAAGAAATCATAGTGTATGTTGATGAACTGGCAGAAAGTTCTGTTGTGATCGGGTCAAAGTCCTGGGTGAAAACCGATGATTATTGGCCAACCAGATGGAGATTGTTGGAGGAAATCAAACTGACGATGGATGAACAGGGGATCAACATTCCTTATCCGCAAATGGATGTTCATATTCAAAAAGAAAGCTAATAGAAAAGCAGTATAAGAAAGGCGGCAAAAAGTTCCCAATTTCCTCCACTTTTTGCCGTTTTTTAATAAAAAAACTTGACTTTTCAGAAAATTTTTATTATACTATAATTCGTAACAACTTGCAGAGAAAAGTAAGTTTGCAGAAAATAAATATAATATATCATATCGTGCTGAAATAGCTCAGTCGGTAGAGCACTTCACTCGTAATGAAGGGGTCGTCGGTTCAAGTCCGATTTTCAGCTGAATGGCAGGCAGATATAGGTGAGAGTCTATATCTGCTTTTTTATTACAGAACAAAACGAAAGAGGGAGTGAGGGAAATGAAACAAATGTGGAAAAAATTGTTTACACCGACAGACATGACAGAAGGAACACCATGGAAAAAGATTGTCCTGTTTACGATTCCGATGTTGATCGGAAATATTGCGCAGCAATTATACAATACGGTGGATAGTATTATTGTGGGACGCTATGTCGGAGATAATGCTCTGGCAGCCGTGGGAAGTGCCAGCCCGATTTTGAACTTGCTGATCGTACTGTTTATTGGAATTTCAGTTGGGGTGAGTATTATGGTTGCCCAGTATTTTGGAGCGAAAGAAAGGGAAGAATTATCATCTACGATCGGAGGATGTGTGACGCTGACAGCGATTGTTGCAATAGCTCTGATGATCGTTTCTCCATTTGTCGTGCGACCGATGTTGGAAATGCTCCACACACCGGCAAGCATTATCGACTGGTGTACTTCCTATCTGATTATTATGATGGTCGGGATTGCAGGCATGGCTTATTATAATATATTGAGTGGTGTGCTGAGGGGTCTTGGAGATTCTGTGTCGGCACTCGTTTATCTGCTTGTTGCAACGGTATTGAATATTGGTCTGGATCTTTTATTTGTTGCAGTGTTTGATATGGGAGTAGCGGGGGTTGCCCTCGCGACAGTGATCGCTCAGTTTGTCTCTGCGGTACTTTGCTTATGGAAATTAATGCATATGAAGGAAATTTTTGAGTTTAGAAAACATCACTTAAAAATGAGCAGAGAACATACGGCACAGATTATCCGCCTGGGACTTCCTTCCGGATTGACACAGGCAATTTTTTCAATGGCAATGATTATTGTGCAGTCATTGACAAATAGTTTCGGGGAGATGTTCATTGCAGCAAATGTAATCATTATGCGCGTTGATGGGTTTGCGATGATGCCAAACTTTTCTTTTGGAACAGCGATGACGACTTATGCCGGACAGAATGCAGGAGCAAAACAATATGATAGAATCAACCGGGGAGCAAAGCAGGGAACTCTGATTGCAATGGGAGTATCGGCGGCTATTACCGGGCTGATTTTAATCTTTGGGAAATATCTGATGGGGATTTTTACAGAGACTGAGGAGCTTGTTGACCTCAGCATGCGGATGATGCGTATTCTTGCGGTTGGCTATATTGCGATGGGGGCAACTCAGTGCTTGTCCGGAGTGATGCGTGGGGCAGGTGATACGATGACGCCGATGTGGATCTCGCTTGTGACGACAGTGCTGATCCGTGTACCGGTTGCCTATGGAATTTCCTGGATCACAAGAACACCAGAATTGCCAAATGGACGGTCTGAGTGCGTTTTCATTTCGTTGCTTTGCTCTTGGGTGCTGGGTGCGTTGATTACATTTTACTTTTACAAACGTGGAAAATGGAAGAAAAAAGCATTGGGAAGTATGGAGAAATAACAAAAATATCCAATGATGTTTGAAAAAAAGAGGGAACTTTCTCGAAAGGCGAGAGGTTCCCTCTTTTTCGTCTTGAAAAGGGGCTCTTTGCAATAGTAGTGATCAAGAGTGGCGTTTTCCGAGGTATAGCTTTTCAAGCAGGTTGATGCAGGCATATAGGAACATTGCGAGAATGCAAAGGAGGACGATAGCCATCAGGAGCCAGTCGAGCTTAAAGAGGTGAAGGGACAAAAAGATAAAATGACCATCGTAGCATGCACTACTTTTTGGCGTAAGTAAATCAATAAGAGATTCTTTGTTTAATATATGCAATTAGGCAATTCTTAGGAATTTTCCAATCTTTCCCTTCTTTAAATCCTTTTAATTGCCCAGTACGAACAATCTTATATGTTTGAGAGGTACCTATTTTGAGAATATCAGAGACCTCTGGAATGGTTAAAATATCATCGTAGGCTTCAAGCATGTTTCTTCACCCCCATTAGATTAATGTTCATATTAGAAGCTAATGCGTATATTTTTTTTAGGAAATCTTCGAATATGGAATCAGTAAAAGGTGGTGCATTAAGAAGATGACTTGTTGTAGAAATGACAAAATGTGTATGAGGATTATCTGTATCATCATGTAAAGCAAAACAGGTAGGAAAGAATTGAGAAATCAAGATAGCAACTTGATTTGAAAACTGTAAGAGTAAATCTACATGTTCAGCATCAGAATCCTTTATAGAAAAAATAAGGTGCTGTACTTGTTGTATACAGGTGTTCTGAGGAAGATAGCTGCGAAGAGCTTCATATAGATTTATGAGTTTATCTTTATCAGGTGGGAAGACACCATAAATAAAATGCATGCTGTTGTTTAATCTGAAAATATAATTAATTGTATTTTCTATGGTGTCGTTTGAAGCATAAGGTTTATCGACAATAAGCAAATTGACATTTAACATAATTTGTTCATCTCCTTCATAAGTCGTTCTTTTGATTTTTGTGGAATAGAAGAATCAATCGCAATAGTGTTGAACATAGCATTTTTAAAAATATGCTTATCTACCGTAGATGAAATAGAGGTAGCATTTGATGATGGATTATCACAATGGATGCAAGCTTCAAGATAACTAGTGATAATCGTAGAAACAGAGACATTCTGTTGTTTGGCAATTTCATTTATTTTTTCTTTTAATTCAGGAGTACAACGAGCTTTGAGTTCGGCAGATTTTGTTGTTTTCATAATAGATATCCTTTCTTGATGGTTGATTTTTTAAATTTTAAGTTGGTGATATTTTATAAAATTAATAGACAATATATACCATATATAGTATATAATTAGTATTATATATAAATATATAATCTATATATAATATATTATACTATATATAGATTATCTTATAGATTGTATAGTATATAGAATAATATATTAGCAGGTAACCCAAGTGGTTTAGACATGAAAAAGTAGACGAATCGGAGTGCATTATTGGAGCATTCAGATATAAGTCTGCTTTTTTTGTGCCACAACCGCTTATGGTTACCATCGGTAACTTCGTTTCAATTGAATGTTAGTAGATTTTATTTTTTTATGTTAGATTTTATTAACTGTATATATTTTATGAAAAAGATGAACGCGTGTAATTTAATTAAATTACATAAAAAATATTGACAAGGGCATTGATTAGAGGTATTATAATAATAACTAAACGTAATTTAATTAAATTACATAAAAGAGGTGATTGAATGGAACAATATTTGGGTGAACTGATAGAGTTTACTCTTGGAAAAAATCAAACTCGTATTCTGGATTCAGAGCAGAATCTATATACGCCAGATGATTTGGAGCATGATTTGCATAGTATAGAACAGAGTGTAGAAGAAAATGATTGTGTGATTAATTTAATCAAATCGAAAGCGGCACCATTATCAAAAAAAACAAAAGAAAAATGTTTGACATCGAATTTTCTCAAATGTTCATTTGATGTAAATATTTTAGATCCCTGGTTCTTTTGTTATCAATTTAATGAAAGTAAGATAGTGGAAGAACAGATTAGCCGTTTACATCAGGGAAATACATTATGTGTAAAAAAGCTAACAATGAGAAGTGTTAGCGAAATTAAAATTCCTTTGTATGATATAAAAAAACAGCGTATGATTGGGAAAATCTATCGACAGATGATTGCTCATAAGGATTTGATGCTTCGTCAGGCTGAAAATATGGAAAATTTAACACTTGCTATTATCAAAAAAATTGAGGAGGATTAGGCTTATGGCAGATACTAAAGATTTATTACAGGTATTATGGAGTGGTGCAGATGTATTAAGAGGAAAGATGGATGCGAATGAGTATAAGACTTATTTGTTAGGACTTGTTTTTTACAAATATCTTTCAGATTCTTACTTAGAAAAGGCGTATGATTTGTTAAATGACGAGGCTCCTGAAACTCTAGAAGAAGCACAAAAGATGTATGAAGAAGTATATGATAGCGAAGATGCAGAAGACTTATTAGAAGAATTAAAATCATCCCTTCATTACACATTAGAGCCGGGTATGACATATGTATGCATGTTACGAGATGCAAAGAATAATTGTTTCAGTCGTGAAAAATTACAGGCAGCATTTAACCGTATTGAAGAGGCGGATGAATTGTTTAATGGATTATTTGCGGATGTAGATTTATATTCTAACAGACTTGGTACAGGTGATCAAAAGCAGAGTGATACCATTGCAGATGTTCTCAAGGTATTAGAAGGTGCAGACTTGATTCATGCAAAGGGTGATGTATTAGGAAATGCATATGAATACTTGATTGGACAGTTTGCATCAGAGACGGGAAAGAAAGCGGGAGAATTTTATACACCACATGGTCCAGCTCAGATTTTATGTCGAATTGCTATGCTTGGACAAGAAGGTAAAAAAGGATTACAGGTGTATGATCCATGTATGGGTTCAGGTTCACTAATGCTGAGTTGCAAAAATTATTCTGAAGAACCGGATTATATTAAATATTACGGGCAGGAAATCATGCCATCTACATATAATTTGGCAAGAATGAATATGTTCCTTCATCGAGTTCATCCTGAGAATCAGCATTTAAGAAATGCAGATACTTTAGATTCTGATTGGCCTACAGATGCAGATACAGAGTTTGATGTAGTGACTATGAATCCACCATACTCTGCAAAATGGTCTGCGGCAGAGGGATTTAAGCAGGATGAAAGATTTATGGATTACGGCGGTAAGCTTGCGCCGAAGTCAAAAGCGGACTATGCGTTTTTACTACATGGATTCTATCATCTGAGACAGAGTGGAACAATGGCAATTGTTCTTCCACATGGAGTTTTGTTCAGAGGAGCATCGGAAGGTGAAATTAGAAAAATATTATTGGAGAATGGCTCTATCTATGCGGTAATCGGACTTCCAGCAAATATGTTTTATAATACATCTATTCCAACTTGTATTATTGTGTTGAAGAAGAATAGAGCGGGTAGAGACGTGTTATTCATTGATGCTTCCAGTCAGTCTGTTAAAGAGAAAAAACAAAATGTGATGCAAGATGAGCATATTGATCACGTGCTTGAACTCTATAAAAACAGAAAACCTGTAGATAAGGAAGCGTATCTGGCGTCGTATGAGGATATTAAGAATAATGACTTTAACTTAAATATTCCTAGATATGTAGATTCTACAGAGGAAGAACCAGAAGTTGATATAAAAGATTTGACAAGACGAATGAAAGAAACAGAGCGTGAATTAAAAGAAAGTAATCAGTCATTATTAGATATGCTGAAAGAACTTCAGGGAAATAGCTCTGAAACAAATGAGGCTCTTACAGAATTTATTCAGTTTCTTGAGGAGGTATAAGAATGAGTGTTATACCAAAGATTAGATTTAAGGGATTTACTGATGCTTGGGAACAGCGTAAGTTGGGAGATGTGTTTAAAGAATACTCTGAAAAGAACCATACAGAGTTACCGCCTCTTACTATTATTCAGGGTGGAGGAACAGTAAAAAGGGAGAACTCTGACCGAAATTTAATGTATGATGAATCTAATTTGTCTAATTATAAAATGGTGCGGAAAAATGACTTCATAGTGCATCTTCGTTCCTTTGAAAGAGGACGTGAAAAAACATCAATAGATAGCATTATAAGCCCTGCATATCATACATTTCACAGCGATGCAGCAGATTCAAGATTCTATTATCCATACTTTCGATCTCATGAATTTATAAAGCATAAATTAGTGCCACATGTATATGGGATAAGAGATGGAAGAAGCATAGATATTGCTGGAATGAAGACTATTGAAATTCCGTATACATCAATGGAAGAACAGAGAAAAATAGGAGATTATTTGGAGTCTCTCGATCACCTCATTACTCTTCACCAGCGTAAGTGTGATGAGACTAAAGAATTAAAGAAATACATGTTACAAAAGATGTTTCCGAAAAAAGGAGAAAAGGTTCCAGAAATTAGATTTGAAGGATTTACTGCTGATTGGGAACAGCGTAAGTTGGGAGAGGTGTTCGAACAAACAGCACATTTTGTTAATCCTAATGAAGAAGAAATAGAGTTATGGAGTCTAACAGTAGAAGGTGGATTAACATCAAAAACCGAAAGATATAACCGAGAATTCTTAGTTAAGAAGGATAATAACTTCAAAGAAGTTCGTCCGGGAGAAATCGTTTATAATCCGATGAACATGACATTGGGGGCAGTTGGATATAATGGAATGACAAAAAGTGTAGCTGTTTCGGGCTATTACACAACAATGATTGCTAAAAATGGACATGATTCATATTATGTCAATACATGGCTAAAAAGTCCACAAGCTATATCCCTATATAAGACCTTTGCAACAGGTTCATTGATTGAGAAGCAAAGAGTTCAATATTCTACGCTTTCTGTCATTCCTGCAGCATTTCCAAAACATGAGGAACAGGTGAAAATAGGAAAACTTTTTTCTTCCCTAGACAACCTCATCACTCTTCACCAGCGTAAGTGTGACTCACTAAAGGAACTGAAAAAATTCATGTTACAGAACATGTTTCCAAAGGAGAAATAATATATGAGCGAATTAGAATCTATAATTGAAAAAAATTTAATTAACCAGCTGTGTTACGATGAATCACAGTGGACGCACAGACCAGATATTCGTACAGAGGAACAGCTTTGGGATAATTTTAAATACATCCTAGAGCAGAACAATAAAGCGCGTTTGAATGATACACCTCTCTCTGAGTCAGAATTTGCTAAAGTTAAGAATGATCTTTCCCATGCCTCTTTTTATGAGGCAGGGGAATGGCTTTCTGGTGAAAATGGAAAAGTATATGTGCATGTGCAGCGTGGAAATGAAACGTTACATTTGTTAGTGATGAACAACGAGCATATTGCAGGTGGTACAAGTGTTTATGAGGTGATTAATCAGTATCAGGCATTTGCTAAAGATAAATACGAGGATGAACGTGATAGAAGATTTGATGTTACATTGTTAATTAACGGTATTCCAATGATTCATATTGAATTAAAAAACAAAGATCATTCTTATATAGAGGGCTATAACCAGATTAAAAAATATATCGCAGAAGGAAAATTTCGTGGTATTTTTTCAAATGTGCAGATGTTTGTAGTAAGTAATGCAGTGGATACAAAGTATTTTTCAGCAGCTAGAGATACGGAATTAAAAAAGAAATTTATCACTGGCTGGTTAGATAAAGAAAATAATCCAGTCTGTAACTATTTAGATTTTGCAAAAGGAGTATTACGTATACCACAGGCACATGAAATGGTTGCAAAGTACACAGTGTTAGACTATGAAGCTAGGAAATTATTGATATTACGTCCTTATCAGATTCATGCTATTAGTGCGATGCGTGAGGCATCTAAAGCAGGGAAATCTGGTTATATCTGGCATACGACAGGATCAGGAAAAACTATGACTTCATACAAGGCTACTAGAAACCTTTTAATGGATATTCCGTCCATAGAGAAGACGATATTCCTGATTGATCGTAAGGATTTGGATACGCAGACTACAATGGCATTTCAGTCGTATGCACAGAATGATTCTGTTGATGTTGATGATACAGAACATGTAGGAGCATTGATTAAAAAATTGACAGACGGTAATAGACAGATGATTGTTACTACCCGTCAGAAGATGCAGACAATGATTAAAAAACTTAAAGAAGAAGATTGTAACTACCAGAAAATACGTAATCTTAGAGTGGCTTTTGTTGTAGACGAATGTCATCGTGCAGTAACGCCAGAAACAAAGCGAAAGATTGAGAGATTCTTTGGACGTTCCTTGTGGTATGGATTTACAGGAACACCTATCTTCGATGAAAACGCTTATGAGAAGAAAGGGGATCTTCCTCAGACAACAAAAGAACTGTATGGAGATTGTCTGCACCCTTACACCATTAAGGAAGCTATTCATGATGAAGCAGTTCTTGGTTTTATGGTTGAGAATCTAGGACCAAATAATGATAAAGATGATGATTCTATTTTTGATACAGAGACACACATGCGTAAAGTTTTAGAGGTTATCTTAAATCGGTCGGCTACAAAATTGGGATTGCATAGAGGAAAAGGAAGAACTTATGAAGCAATTCTTACTGTAAATTCAATTTCCAGAGCTCAAAAGTACTATAAGCTACTTAAGAAAGTGGTAAAAGGAGAAGATGAGCTTAAAATATCGGATGACATTAAGAAGGCTTTACCGGATTTTCCTAAGTTTGCTATAACATATTCTGTTTCGGAAAATGAAGAAGGTTCTAAAGTAAATCAGGATGAGATGAAAGAGTCTTTGAAAGATTATAACAAGATGTATAAAACTCATTTTAAGATTGAGGACATTAAGGCATACAATGCAAATCTGAATGAAAGATTGGCAAGGAAAGAGAAAAAATATAACGAAAGAAGCCAGCAGCTTGATTTAGTAATTGTAGTGGATCGTTTGCTGACAGGCTTTGATGCTCCATGTTTATCGACACTTTTTATGGACAGACAGCCTATGGCTCCTCAGAATATCATTCAGGCTTTTTCAAGAACAAACCGACTTTATGATGAAACGAAGACGTATGGACAGATTGTAACATTTCAGGCGCCAGATGAGTTTAAGGAAGCAATAAACAATGCCTTGAGAATATATTCCAGAGATCATGATGGAGATAAGATAGGTCTTTCTGAGAATTGGGATGATATTAAAAAAGCTTTTACAATATCTGTAAAATCAATTCATGCATTAGGTAGAACACCTGAAGAAATATCTTCTCTGTCAAGAAAACAGAAAAAGATATTTGTAAAATTATTTAGAGATTTAGATTATAATTTTGCACATCTGAAAGCGTTTTCTACATATACAGAAGATATGCTTGAAATATATGACTTCTCTGAACTGGAATACGAAGATTATGCAGCGATGTATAAAAATATTATGGAAGAACTTAAAGATGAAAAAGAGGAAGATGATCCAGTTGAAGAGGGAGATGAGCCTATTTTAGACGATTATGATTTAATAGCATACAATAAGCTTCGAATTGATTTTGAATATATTGTAGAGTTATTACAGGGCTTTGTAGATTCTCTTCATTCATCTTGTAGCAATCCTTCTGGTGAGGAAGAATTCGCAGATAAGATTAAGGAAATTCGTGAGATGATTCAGGATTTTGCAAAAACAAATGATAAACTGGGCGATTTGTTGAATAGGATTGTAAACGAAATTGAGGGAGATCGAGAGAAGTATATTGGGCAGGATATTTCTGTACTCGTTAATAAGCTACGTCATGAAGCAATTGATAAGGAAATTTCTAAGTTCTCTGAGAGGTGGTACATCGATCCAGAAGAGGTAACATATGAGGTATTTCATTTTAAAGATGGTAATCTTGAGAATGAAACAAACTTTAAGAAAAAAGCGGATTATAGTCGTTACAAGGAAGGAACAGAAAATCCATTAACAAAATTGAAATTCTATAAAAATTTGATTAAGGAATTTAAAACCGAATTGATGGATAAGATATCTCCACTCTTAATTTAATAAGATTTGTTGATAAAATATACATGTAAAAGTAGTCAATTTTGATAGTATAATATTACACGGTTGATGTATGAATAATGTTTCATTAGGTAAAATATAAAGAAAAAGAAGGGGAATTATACAAATGAAAAGATTTTTAGCACTAATTTGTACCATGTTGATTCTATTGTCTGGATGCACAGACATACAATCTACACCTGAAGACACGACCAAGGAATCTTCTGTTCAAACCGAAGTTGTTGAGTCAAATGAGGATGAGGAACAAGCAGCAGAGGGTACAGAAATATCAGCTGAAAGTGCTTCTATTGAGACAACGGAAGACGATGGATATAGAGTAATCGAAGTTGCTGCTGGTGACTTAAGTGGTTATCGTGAAGCAAATGTAAAGGTCGATATAGGATTTGGAGACCGTGAATATTGGGCATATACAAACGAGTATGGACAGTTAGTAAGAGTAACTGCAAAACAGATCATTTTACAGGATGATGCTACTGAGCCAGTAAATGCAAGCGGTAGATATTGCAACGATGAGGCAAAAGTTCCAGGCGTTGAGGATCCAGACCTTGATGAAGGACATGTTATTGCTGATAGCTTAGGTGGTGTGTCTAATGCATATAATATTACACCTCAGAACAGCACATTGAACCGACATGGTGACCAGGCATATATGGAAAAAGTTATTCGTGATGCTGGTGGATGTTCTGATTTTGAAGCTATTATTACATACCCAGACACTACAACACAGATTCCAAATCATTATAAATATACCTATACTATTTTAGGTAATGTAATCGTAGATGAGTTTGATAATGTCAATCCAGATGATGTAAATAAGAATCTGGCATCTAATTCTAGTCCAGCACCGGCTCCTGCACCAGAACAACCAGCCCAAACATCAACACCTGTGGAAGGATCTGTTTGGATTCCTGCGTCTGGAAGTAAATATCATAACAAGCCAAGCTGTGGAAGAATGAATCCAAGCACAGCCAAGCAAATATCAAAAAGCGAAGCTGAAGCGATGGGTTATGAACCATGTAAAAAATGTTATTAAGAAAATAGTATAATAGAGAATAAAAAGAGAGAAGACCATGACAAATTCTTGGACTTCTTTATTTTTGAAAACATATAAAAAAGTTTAGGATAGTCAGTCTGATACTTTTCATTTTTTATTGCTATTAGATTTATCGTGTTTATGATTCCAGTAACAACTAATGATAATATTGATGGAATAGCTTCTATTCAGCTAAAATTTTTTTTATGGGAAATTGAGAAATGATTAAAATAAAGGCGATTAACTGTAGTATTCAGTTAATCGCTTTACTTAAAAGGAAAAACAGGGGTAAAAGTGTATATTTTCAATTACATACTATAATAGTGAAACAATATCTGACAGAGCAGAATCATAACAGGTTCTGCTCTGTTTTTATGTGTAAAAAGGAGGTGGGTGAGTTATGAATGAAAATACAAGGGAAATCTATCATTTTTTACTGTCGGAGACTGATTTTTTAAAAGAAGCAGGAAAGAGTATTGAAAAGAAAGCAGAAGGTTTTCTGAAAAAAGATATGGTTTGTCTGAATGAAACGGAGTATGAGAAAGTCCGGGATGAATTATTTGCAGTAACAGAGTTTGCAGAAGAAACAGGGTTTATTAAAGGTTTTCAGTATGCAGTAATGTTGATGGCAGAGTGTTATACAGCAAAACAACTACTGTAAAGCCTTTATGATTTTCAAAATCTGTTCTTTTGTTTCGTTGCTGCAAGCGTGCAGTTCGTGAAGTATTTCTTGTTCAATGGCAGAAGAAGAATCAGTGTATTCTTCGGAAAGAACATAGTCAACGGTAGTGTCTAAAGCGTTGCATATCTGAACTAAAGTAGAAAGCGATACTTTTACACGGTTGTTTTCGATGTTGCTGATGTGACTGGTGTTTATATCAACTGCATTGGCAATGTATTCTTGTGTCAGATTTTTGGATAATCTTATTGTTCTTAGTTTTTCTCCGATTCGCTTAAAATTCAAATTGTCCATATATTAAACTCCTAACCGATATTTATCTCATTGTAATATTTGTTTAGTTGGAGTATAATTATCTGTAGATATAAAAATATTAGTTATAAAGGAAGAAGGGCATATGATTAAGTGTTGTAAGTGTGGAAATGAAGTCAAAGAAGGTACAAAGTTTTGCTCAAAATGTGGAAATAATATTTTAGAGCAACAAGAAAAAGGGAGTGATGAGATTTCGGGTGAAGAAAAGCAACCCATAAAGAAGTGCACTAATTGTGGAAATGAAATTGTTGAAGGAACGATATTTTGTCCCAAATGTGGTAGTAAGGTAATCGAGGATAATAATGAACAGCATTTCAGAAAGACAAGCCAGCAGAATACAGATGGTGCTAGTAGAGAAGAGTACAAATATACAAGACCTGAAAAAGTAAGGTTTTCAGAAAGATGGTTATTGTTAAAATTATTTATTATAGCATTTTTCTTAAATCCAGGAGTAAGTGAGGCATTTGCATCGTTAGCTGAGATGGATTATGCAGGAGCTTTTGGAATATCTTTAGTTTTGGGATTGTTGCTCTATTGGTTATATCGAAATTACAAAAACTATGCTGGGAATCCATATATGTTGAAATTTAATATGAAAGATGAAACTATCATAAGTATATCGAAAATATTAAAAGTTATTGGAAACGTAGTGGATTTTATAGTTTTCGCAGTATGGATTATTAAGGGAATTACTTATATTGATGATACAGGATTATTTAGTTTGATGACTTGGGTTGCGTTGCCGGCAAAATCTGTAGAACCATGGGTATTTCTCACATTTCTGTTGATGGAAGCAAGGTATATGATTTTAGCGCATAGACCATATCAATGGGCAGTTGATAGAGGAATTAATATTGATGAAGAAGATTAATAAATAAAATTTAAGAGGTGATATTTGTGTTTTGTGAAAATTGTGGGAAAGAGATAGGCGATAACGATGCATTTTGCCCAAACTGTGGAAAGGCAATGAAAGAGAAGAAAATAATGCAAGAAGAAAAAACATTGACGGAATCAGATGTGAAAAGTGAGAATACTAATACTGAACCGAAAAAGAAGAAATCAGGAAAAGCAATAGTTGTGCTAGGAATTGTAGCAATTGTCATAATTGTGAGCGTTTTTGCAATGAAAATGTTTGGAGGAAACTCTAAGGCAAAAGAAATTGTAGAAAAACTAAAAAGTTCTACGACGGTTAGTAAAACAGAGAATAGATATGAATTTAAGCATGATAACGCATGGTCATTATGTTATACAGAAGAATCCATGTTCGTGATTATGCAAAACTCCGTTTTGAGTGAATATTTTGAAGGAGTGCTGGAGATTTCGGATTTAGGTGATGACGGAACAGTTAGATATAACTTAGGAAATGAAAACATGAATGTGTACTGTGATGCAGAATTTGAAGGAGAAGACTTATCTGTTATTACATATGATGTAAAAAAAGATGAAGTTACATTTATTGTAGATGGAGAAAGGTATGAGCTTAAGAAAGGGTATGCAAAACAATTTAAGGATGATGATATTTCATCTGTATTAAAAGATGATATAAAGAGTTTTGAAGACGATTTGAAAAAAATGGATCTTACGAAAGATGATGTTGCAAATTTGACATACAAGGACATTAAAGCTAATGTGGATGATAAAGAATTGAAAATATTGGATCAGGAAGAACCAAAACCTCAATCAAAAAATGAAACGGTACAGAAAGAAAACACGGAATCATCAACAGATAAGTCACTTGGTTGGAAAAAAGCTTATCTTGATTACTTAAATAAGATTGAAAATACCGAATATGGATATAGCCTTGAGTACATAGATGGGGATGATGTACCAGAATTGGTGATTGACTACAAGATTGCCGCAAAAGGTATTTCTTTGTGTACATATGATGGTTCAAAAGTTGTTGAAACTCCAGTAGGAGAATTTTTAAGATATAAATTGAAAGAAAATTCATTTTGTGTGTCTGGTGGTAGAATGGATTACTATTATGACATTATTTATAAGATTGTAGATGGAGTTCCACAAGAAGTCGCAAAAGGCGAATATGGTATATTAGATCCGGATAATAAAAAATATGATGAAGCAGGTGACATAATATATCAGTATTTGTGGAATGGAAAATCTGTATCAGAATATGATTATTCTGATTTTACACAACCTTTTAATTTTGAAGATAATACAGATGTTGTGTGCAGTGCAGGAAGCGGATATTTTTATGATATTATTAAGGTGCTAGAGCATCCATTAGATATAGTTACAATCAGTCCTTATTTGAATGATAATGGTTATGATAGTTTGTTAAACAATTGTAAGGTGCTGTTTGACGGAATAGAAGGAGACAAGATTCACTTTTCTGTGACTTATGAAGGCGAATTAGTAGGATCGGCATCTGCAACAATTATTGATTCTAAGACAGCAGAGTATAAAAATCCGAAATGTGAATTGAAAATAAAATTTAATGAAGATTGTAAAAAACTTGAAATTGAAGGACATATGGATACTATTGATTTAACAGGAAGTTATGTCGGAGCATGGGGCTAAGTTCTTATTAGAAAAGTAAAAATTCCTTTTTTTAATGATATATTATTACAATGAAACAATATCTGACAGAGCAGAATCTTTCGGGGTTCTGCTCTATTTTTATGTAGAAACGGAGGTTGATATTAAATGGGGAAGATCTTAATCGCAATCTTAGGCGTCATTGCAGTGGCAATTGAAGAAATAACAAAGGAGGACTAAAGAAATGGCAAAGAAGCAATTACAGAGTGTAGTGGAACTGGAACAGAACAGAATTTCAATCATACGGACAATCGCAGTACGTGAAAAATCATACTGGAACAAAGCAAAGTGCTTTTGTTGTCCAGAGGATGCTGCAGAGTTTGCAAAGCCTTTGTTTGAAAGTGCAGACAAGGAATATCTAGTGGTGTGCTGTTTGGATGGAAAGTCACAACCAGTCAGCATGGAAGTAGTCGCAGTAGGAATGGTGAATCAATGTTTGGTAGGAATGAGAGAAGTGTTTAAAAATGCTATTTTGAGCAATGCAGTTTCTATCATTGTCTTTCATAACCATCCATCTGGAGACAGTCATCCAAGTAGTAGTGATCTGGAAATTAGCAAGAAATTAAGACAGGCAGGAATTTTGATTGGGATTGAAGTATTAGATCATATTGTTCTGGGAGACGATGAATTTCATAGCATTGCAAATATACTGAACTGGGATAGTTGGAAAGAGAACAACGTGATCATAGCATAAATTATTTTTAATATAAGGAGGTAACAAAATGGCAGCTAATGTTGAGAACATGTTTTACGTGCGAGAAACACCATGGCATGGATTGGGAACAAGGGTAAATGAAGCATTAAATTCAAAGGAGGCACTGATAGCGGCAGGATTAAACTGGAATGTGGTTCAGGAACCGATTTATACAGAAATAGAGGAATTGGTTGAGGGATATAAAGCAAATATCAGAGATGTGGATCGCAAGGTATTGGGAGTGGTCACTGATCGATATAAGATTGTACAAAATCAGGAAGCTTTTGCATTTACAGATGAACTTTTAGGAGAAGGTGTTCGATATGAAACTGCTGGTAGTTTGCAAGGTGGAAGAAGAGTATGGTTACTGGCACATCTTCCGCAAGAGTATATTATTTCTGGCGAGAGAATTAGTCCGTATTTAGTGTTTTTTAATTCACATGACGGTTCAGGGGCGATCAAGGTGGCAATTACACCGATCCGCGTCGTATGTCAGAATACTTTAAATTTGGCATTGTCTACGGCGAAACGCTCTTGGTCTATGATCCATACGGGAGATATTAAAGGGAAGATGCAGGAGGCGAAAGATACTTTATTCATGGCAGAAAAATATATGGATAGTCTTGGAAAAGAGTTTGAAACACTGCGCAGAAAGAAACTGACAGATCAGCAGGTCTTGGATTACATTGAAATTTTATTACCGTTGGAAGAAGATTCTACCCCTCAGCAGATAAGGAATATGAAACGTCTTCAGGAGGATATGAAAATGCGGTATTTTGATGCACCGGATTTAAAAGACGTGGGCAAAAATGCGTATGCGTTTGTCAATGCGGTCAGCGATTTTGCTACTCATGCAGAACCGTTACGCAGGACAGCAAACTATAAGGAAAATCTGTTTGCAAGAACGGTAGAAGGAAATCCGCTGATTGATAAAGTATATCAGATGATGAAAGCAGCATAAGGAGAGAAAAAATGGAAGAAGAATTAAGAGAGCTGTTTTGTATCAAGATTGGATTGGAGAACGCCCGATTTAAAGAGAGAATGTTAAAGCAAAGTGCAGAAGTATTGTTTGAGCGGGCATATCAAATAGATACGATGATTAACCTATATGAACTTTTAATGGAGATGAGCCAAAAGATGGAACCGGACGTATTAAAAATACTTCTTGTGTTTCCTAATCTTTTGGCTTTTCTTTATGACAGATGGCTAAAAGTGAAGGATTCCCATATAGAAGAATTGCAGGATGCTCTTGAGAAAAATGTGGGTAAACTTCAAGAGAAGTATCAGAAAGTAACAGAGGTAGAACAGGAGGAAGTGGCATGAAAGAATTAGTATCGACGTTGACACTTGATAAAACAGAATGGCAGAAATACCGAAAACAAGGCATTGGCGGTACGGAAACGGGGGCAGTAAGTG
>ENA-OQKF01000583-OQKF01000583.1-human-gut-metagenome-genome-assembly--contig:-NODE-583-length-20946-cov-47.980691_pt1 | contig 20946 bp, 12 predicted proteins | sample MGYA00242617_ERZ504784 | MGnify/ENA primary metagenome ERZ504784 (study PRJEB26092, sample SAMD00036364) | human gut metagenome | host: Homo sapiens | study: EMG produced TPA metagenomics assembly of... | reverse complement strand
CGCACTGCCGCTGTTTGGCCAGTACTACAACGACATGCACTTCGACACCGACAACCTGGTTGTCGTCTCCCCCGACGTGGGTCGTGCCAAGGCCGCCAAGAAGCTGTCCGACATGCTCGGCTGCGACCTGGCCATCGCCCACAAGGGCCGTCCGCGCCACAACGCCGCCGAGGTCATGGGCATCATCGGTGACATCAAGGGCAAGACCTGCATCATCAACGACGACATGATCGACACCGCTGGCACCCTGTGCGCCAACGTCAAGGAGCTCAAGGCTATGGGCGCTGGCGACATCTACGTCTGCGCCACCCACGGCATCTTCTCCGGTCCGGCCATCGAGCGTCTGAACGACGCCCCGATCGTCGAGTGCCTCGTCACCGACGCCATTCCCGTCGAGGTCGGCGGCAAGATCAAGACCATCTCGGTCGCCGAGGAGTTCGCCCAGGCCATCTCCGCCGTTTACCACGAGGAGCCCGTCTCCACGCTCGTCGGCGGCGATTTCGCGCTGTAGCCTGCCGCGCATCATCTTTGATGCTTTTAAAGGGTCGGAAGCGAGCTTCCGACCCTTTTTCTATCCCTCGCCAACCTTCCCTGGACAATTAGTTCAGATACGTATTTTTTTAAAGCTCCAAAGGACCGTTCGGAGCCTTCTGAGCTCCCCAGCGGATGCCATGCCGTCCAAATCTCATCGTTCTCGAGTACAACCGCTGCATATTTACCCTCAAATCGCCCTCAAGGGCCTTAGACACGCCTCGAACGCCCGCCGCCTTATACGTATCTGAATTAACCGTCCAGTAGCTATCGTCAACCTTCGCGGCAGAGCTCAATTTCCTGCAATCCCCTCAACCGATTTCATAACACCCAGCCGTTCATGGCGCGCAGCGCCCCGCTGAGCGAAAAGAACGGTATGGGGGTCGCATTCTGCCGCCAACTTAGTACGTTATAGCTATGACGACCGTGATTTCACATTTCTCCGCCCTCCGCGCAATTCGTCGCGCACGACGGGCGTACTCTGCCCTATCCTGGGACTCCGTTGATAGTGAACAGCAAGCACAGGCCTTGGCTAGCTGCATTCCCAATAATGACGCGATAGACTTTGGCGCACTTTCGATACTCGATGCCTGGAATGAAGATGATTCCGAACTACTCGATCTTCTCGTTTCAGACGAAGACAACAGACGCCCCGACAAGCGGCTTCTTCAGCATATTCTCACCGCTCCGCTTCCTGAAGGTGCAATTATGCACGTCGAGGCCGACATCTACGCAACGTCTCCTGCCGTGACAGCCATGCTTTGTTCCAAAAATGAATCAGTCGCCAAAACCTTGATGCTTCTCATGGAACTGCTCGGAACCTACTCCCTTCCTCCCGGGGCAACATACCCCATTGCCCATGACGACATCTGGCCCAAGGGCGATGGCTGCGCAGCGACGGGCGATCTTGATTGCTTGGGCAACCAGTCGGTGGTCGAGCAACAGAACGAAACCCGCTATGAACAGGCACACTACAAATGCGAGCCCGCCACAACTATCGAAGAGCTTGAGGCGGTTGCACGCTTCGCCAAAAGTAGCTCATACACATCGTTTCGCACGGCAGTCAAACTTGCCCGACCCGGATCTGCATCCCCAGCCGAATCCCTAATGTTTGCCGTTCTCGGAGCGCCCATGCGCTTTGGAGGATTCGGATGTTGCAGTCTGCCCATGGGAGGCCTGCTACTCAACTATCGAATCGACTTCGACACTCTTGCGGTCAACATGTCCTCGGGCATCCCCTATGCCATCTGCGACCTATATTGCCCGGCAGCCGGAGTCGACAACGAATACAACGGAATTGGGCATGAGCTTCAAAACGCTCGCATCCACGATGGCAATCGAAATAATGGCCTCAAGGCAATGGGCATCCACGTCCTGGTTATCAATCGCGACCAAATGAAAGACCTTGTTGCACTCGAAGCCTTCGCCCAAACGATGCATCGACTCGCGGGAGTCCGATTCCGATACCGTATCAAGGGCTATCGCAAGCGTCAGGCCGCTTGGCTCAACGCTCTGCGGGCCGGAATCGGCCTTGCGCCGGTCTAAACGGCGAATCACCCGCGCGCCGCCGAACAGGACTGGACAGTTAGTTTAAATACGTATAAATGGACACATTGAATTAGGCTGTTTTGCAGCTATCTCTATACCATTCGCCCTATTTGAAGGCAGGGTAGACTTCAAAACAGCGCCATATGGACTAACTAAAGCTCCAAAACAACGTATCGGCATTGAATTGAGCACTTCGAGTCCTCAGAACTTATACGTATCTGAACTAACTGTCCACCTCTGATTTCGACGGCCGTCCAAACGCCCCTAAACGCCCTCAATTACCCTCCATTTGACAGCGGCAACAGGGTCGCTCACCATAGCAGGCGACAAATCAACGAAAGGATAAACATGGCAGCTGCACAGCCGCTTAAGATTCGCATGGTTGCCGGGCTTGGCAACCCTGGCGAGGAATATGCCGAGACCCGCCACAACGCCGGCTTTAAGGCGATCGACGAGCTGGCCCGTCAGGCCGGCGTCACGTACTGGAAAAACCAGGCCGGCGCCGAGGTCGCGCTCATCAACATCAACGATCCCGAGGAAGAGGGCGGTAAGCGCCAGATTGTACTGGTCAAGCCGCAGTCGTATATGAATACCTCGGGTGGCCCCATCTCCAAGCTCTGCCGCGAGTACAAGATCAAGGCCGAGGAGCTGCTCGTAATCCACGACGAGCTCGACATTCCCGCCGGCGACGTGCGCGTTAAGGTGGGCGGCGGCCACGCCGGTCACAACGGCCTGCGCTCCATCATCGACAAGATGGGCAGCCGCGACTTCAGCCGCATCCGCACCGGCATCGGCAACCCTCCCGGCAAGATGGCCGTCGCCGACTACGTGCTCAAGCAGCTGCGCGCCCGCGAGGCCGAGGACTTCCAGGACACCTGCGCCCGCGCCGCCGACGCCGCCGGTCTGGCCATCGTCCACGGCGTTATCTATGCCCGCGACCACGTCAACGGCTCCGCCTCCGCCAACGGCAAGCACTAAAACCTACCATTTAGGGATGTTTATTTTGGCAGGTTTTATATGCGAAAACGCCGCGGCGGCCGCGCCGTAATAAACCCTGTGACGCCCTACACATGCAACGCCCCAAAGGGGGCCGGCCTCATCACAACCCGAGGCCGGCCCCCTTTGCCGTTTTACCCGATAAAACTGACCAAAATAAACCTGCCCCTATTTGGTAGGCCAAAGTGGATAAACCCTGCTCCCAACCGCCGAAGATACACGTAAGCGACATGCCCATGAGGGTATAATTTGCACCGTATGTCTGCACAACGCCTGTGCGCGTACGGTTTTATTCGGGCTACCGTCCATTTCCGTGGAGGCACGGTTCGGCAGCCCTAACAAGAGAGGGGTTCTATGTATAAGATCCTGGAGAAGACGCAGTTCTCGGAGAAGGTGTTCAAGTTCCGCATCGAGGCGCCCGCAATCGCCAAGCATGCGCACGCTGGACAGTTCCTCATGGTTCGCGCCAATGAGACGGGCGAGCGTGTCCCGTTTACCCTGGCCGGCTGGAACGGTGACGAGGGCTGGGTCGAGTTCATCTTCATGGTGATCGGCAAGACCACCGAGATGCTTTCCACCTACGAGGCCGGCGAGTCGCTGCGCGACGTCGTGGGCCCGCTGGGCGTTCCCACCGAGATGGCTGAGGGCCCCTGCGCCGTCATTGGCGGCGGCGTCGGCCTGGCAATTGCCTTCCCGGTCGCCAAGCACCTGGTCGAGACCGGTCACGAGGTGCACGCCATCATGGGCGCCCGCACCAAGGACCTCCTACTCATGGAGGATCAGTTCCGCGAGCTCCTCGACGAGGACCACATCCACATCACCACTGACGACGGTTCCTACGGCGAGCAGGGCGTTGTCACCGCTCCGCTGGAGCGTCTGCTGCAGGACAAGGCCGTGAGCCAGGTCTTCTGCGTCGGCCCCGTTCCGATGATGAAGTTCTCGACCCTCACCGCCCAGAAGTACGACACCCCCATCACCGCGTCGCTCAACCCCATCATGGTTGACGGCACCGGTATGTGCGGCTGCTGCCGCGTCGAGGTGGGCGGCGTGACCAAGTTCGCTTGCGTCGACGGCCCCGACTTCGATGCCACCCTGGTCGACTGGGATGACCTTCGTGCCCGCCAGGCCGCTTATCGTTCCGAAGAGGGCGCGTCCCTCAAGGCCTATGAGGAAAAGAGCTGCGCATGCCACTAGTTAACGGTCGTTTCGTTGCCGATATGAAGTCACCCCGCACCCCCGATAACGAGGAGCCGGCTGCCGAGCGCGCCTGCGACTTCCGCCCCGTCGACAAGGGCTTCACCGAGGAGATGGCGCTAGCCGAGGCCGAGCGCTGCCTCAACTGCAAGAAGCCGTTCTGTGTTGAGGGCTGCCCCGTCAACATCAACATCCCCCGCTTTATCGAGCAGATCCGCGCGAAGGACTTCGGCGGCGCCCTCGATACCATCCGCGAGGACTCCATGCTTCCCGCTATCTGCGGCCGCGTCTGCCCGCAGGAGAACCAGTGCGAGGGCAAGTGCATCCGTGGTAAGAAGTCCGAGCCCGTGGCCATCGGCCAGCTCGAGCGCTTCCTGGGTGACCGCCCCGAGCTCGCCTCCACGCCCAAGATGGCCCCCAAGAACGGCAAGAAGGTCGCCGTCGTCGGCTCTGGCCCGTCCGGCATCACCTGCGCCGGCGAGCTCGCCCGCAACGGCTTTGACGTCACCGTCTTTGAGGCCTTCTTTACCGGCGGCGGCGTGCTGGTCTACGGCATCCCCGAGTTCCGTCTGCCCAAGGCAGTCGTCAAGCGCGAGATTGACGGCCTGGAGGACATGGGCGTCAAGTTTGAGTACAACTCCGTCGTGGGCAACATGGCCACGGCCGAGGAGCTGTTCGAGCAGGGCTTCGACGCCATCTACGTGGCGACCGGCGCCGGCCTGCCCAAGTTCCTCAACGTCCCCGGCGAGAACCTGCCCAACGTCTTCTTCGCTAACGAGTACCTCACCCGCGTGAACCTGATGAAGGCCAACAAGTTCCCCGAGTACGACACCCCCACCAAGCACGGCAAGAACGTCGTCGTCTTTGGTGGCGGCAACGTGGCTATGGACGCCGTCCGTACCGCCAAGCGTCTGGGCGCCGAGCACGCCATCATCGCCTACCGTCGTACCGAGGACGAGATGCCCTGCCGTCGCGCCGAGCTGCACCATGCTAAGGCCGAGGGCGTCGAGGTTCTGCCGCTCGTCTCCCCGCTCGAGTTTGTCGCTGGCGAGGACGGCTCCGTGTGCGCCGTCAAGGTCCAGAAGATGGAGCTCGGCGAGCCCGACGAGTCCGGCCGCCGTCGTCCGGTGCCCATCGAGGGCGCCATCGAGGAGATCCCCTGCGACGTCGCGATCTCGGCTATCGGCACCAACGCCAACCCCTTCGCAAAGAAGATCGGCGGCAAGATGGAGCTCAACAAGTGGGGCTACATCGTTGCCGACGAGGAGACCGGCCAGACCACCGATCCCCGCATCTGGGCCGGCGGCGACATCGTCACCGGTGCCGCTACGGTCATTCTGGCGATGGGCGCCGGCAAGAAGGCCGCCGCTTCGATCACCAAGAGCCTGCTGGGCGAGTAATCACCTACAGCGCTAGCCACCAAACGGCAAAGTCCCCGTCGAGCACACGCCCGGCGGGGACTTTTTTCTATGCCAGCCGCCCGACCACCACGATGGGGACAGGCACCTTTGTGGTGGTTGGGGGCCTGGTCGGTCGTTTTGTCTCAATCTGTAACACCTGGAGCCCGTTGAGCCTTGTAGTTGTTACAGATCGAGATCTTGCGCCAGCCGCCTCCGCTTTGTCTCAATCTGTAACAGTTAGAGACCAAATTCCCCGCTACGTGTTACAGATCGAGACATTAGATTGGCGGCCGAGCAGTTCATCTCAATCTGTAACATCTAGAGCCGTTTTGGGCAGCTTGGTGTTACAGATTGAGATCTTGCAAAAGCCGAGAATGGGCGTTGTCGCCAAAACCTAACGCTTGCGACGCTTGGTCGCGGCGATGCCGGCCGCGGCAACGGTTGCGCCGGCGATGCCCAAGGCGGCGACCGTCATCGCGGTGGAGTCACCCGTGCTGGCGAGCTCCGTGCCGCCGGACTTCTTGCCGTTCTCGCCCTTACCCTTGGACTTGTTCGTCGTCACCGTGGTCGTCGTCGAAGTCGAACCGCCCGCAGGTACCCCGGTGCCGCCAGAGCCATCCGCACCGCCGCCCTGCTCGCCGTCGCCAGGCGTCGGCTCGGGCTCTGGCTTCAGACCGGGATCGGGCGTCGGCTCAGGCACCGCCTCATCGGTCACCGTAATCGTAATGTTCAGACGCTCGGAATACTCGCTGTACGACATGCCAGGGCGCTGTGCCGCAATGCGCACATACATGTTGCTATCGAGCGCAATGGGCTCGGTGTACTTTACACGGCCTTCGTCACGGCAGGGGCAGGTGTCGTTGGTGGTGTACCAAATCGTCGCGCCATCCTCGGCAGAAAGCTCCAGCTTCGTGCCCTTGGGCACCGTAATGTAGTTCTCCTTGGGCGACCATGCACCAAACGTCGTCGCACCAATCGTCGCCACCGGTCGCGCCGGTCGCACTGCCTCGGCAGACACGCGAACGTCGACCTGCTTGGACAGCGCCGTGCCGCCCACCGCCGCCGTCAACGTCGTCAAACCGGGCAGAGCACCATGCAGCACAAACGTCGCCGCACCGTCCTCGCCCGTCACGGCCTGGGTGGCATCGACAGAGCAGATAGCCGAGGACTCCAGCCCAACACTAACCTTGGCGCCCGCAAACGGCTTGCCCGCCTTATCGGTCACGTGCGCCACCAGCTCAAAGTCACTGCCATCAAGCATGGTCACGGCCTGCTCCACGTTGAGTTTGAGCTTGTCGGCACGAACGCCCACGACAAGCTCGCCACTTGCCCAGCGCGCCATGGCCGTGCCGGCGTAGTTGCGAGCACCGTCGAGCTCAAACGCCACCGTCGAGCCCGCCTCACGCGCATCGGCATAGCGAATACGCAGCACGCGCGATAGCGGCTTGCCATTGGGATCGTCCTGTTTGTCGAGCCACGTATACGTCACGTCGCCTAAGCCCTGCGCGCACAATGCGACCAGGGCATCGTCGCTCGCATCCATATACTGCGCAAACTCAACCTCGATGCAATCGGTATAGGCATGGGCCGAAGCCACCTCGGGTGCCGCCGTCGACACCAAGCCAATGTTCACCTCAGTCTGAATCGGCGGCACGCGCAGCCAAGCCGAACGCGCCTCTTCATACCTGTCCTTGGTCACGCGCACCTGATACCAGCCGGTCGGCGTATTCCAGTTGTATGCACCGTCCGCACCCGTTGCAAGCGGATTGTCCTGCTCATACTCCTCGGCATCCCAACGCACTGCATTGGTGCCGGCTGCATCGTCGGCGCTCCACAGCTCAACCGTCGCGCCTTCAACCGTATTGGACAGCAGACCCTCGTACACCACGCCCGCAGGGTCGGGTGCAGCCTTGGCAGCTACATTGCGGTAACGCGCCTCGAAGATCGACTGCATCTTCTCGTCCGAGATCAAGCCGTCCTTGTTGGCCTTGTAGACCTCGGAATCGGTCAGCTCGCCCCAGTTGACCGTAATACGATTCTGGCACGCGCGCTCCACCTGCTCGCAGGCAACATCGTAGGCGCATTCGGCGTTGGTCAGCTTAATCGCGCGCTCCGAACCTACGCTGGTCGAAGCCGCATCATAGGCAGCGCCCACCACGGTCCCCGCCGAACCGGCCGTCAGCACGCCGGCGATTGTCATAATGGAGCCCACTGCCACATCGGTGCTATCGTGGCAGAGCTGGCGATACGGCAGATCCTCAAACGCACGCGCCTTCTCCATGGCGTCACGCAGCGCGTAAATGCACTTCCAGTCGTCCTCGGTCTTCTCGGGCTTGGCAAGCAAGCGCGTATGCTGAAGCTCATAGCCCTCGCGCTCGCCCTTCACCTTCTGCATACGGACGTTCACGTTCTCCCAGTTCTTGCTGGCATCGTTCACGCCGTAAATGCCGGTAAAGATGCCGATGCCCTGGGTCGCCGCGGGAAACGCCTGGCCGGCCGCCTTCCACGCATCGGTCTTAAAGACCTGGCCGAACATCTCGCACTCGATCTTATAGCTCTTGAGCGAACGGATCGTGCGGATGAGCTTCATATGGGCGCTCACGTCGCCGTTGCGCTTCCAGGCCATGAGCCATCCGCGCACCTTGGAGTTGTTGAGGCTATGGACCACATTCCAGTTGTCGTACAGGTTGTCCAGAATGTCGCACTGCATGGCGATCGAGTTAAACAGAAGCGCCTGGTTCTTGTTGTTATTGGAGCTCTCGATAAACTCCGACTCGATATAGGCCGTCTGCTCGCCATCGGGCGCGGCGACCTTAAAGCCCTTGACGGTATCGTCGTCAGCCGCCTTGTAGCTCAGTGAGCTGCCGAGCGCCTGGCCCAAATCGTTAAACCCGCTCGTCGACTGGCCGTTATACTCGCTGGCCTTAATGCCCGCACATTTGTTGAGTGCCGCAGCGGTTGCGTCATTCCAGCTTCCGTATTGGTTGAGCTGGCCGATACCCATCGACTGGCCCACCAGGTCCTCGGCCTGCTGGGCAATAAACTCCGCTCGCGATGCATGGTCGACGAGTTCCTTGATGGCGGCCGCATCCGCAGCATTCGCGCCCTGGGCCGCCGCGAGTTCCTGATACCAATCCTCGCTGGTGCCGTAAGCATCCTCAAAGATCATCTTGTCCACATTGACGCCGTAGCTGTCGCCCTGCTGGGTCAGCAGCGCCGCCGACCCGCCGACCGCGGCCTTGAGCTCAGCCGCAAACTGCGCGGCCTCGTCGTTGCCAGCATCATCACCCTCGCCGTCGCTGGCGGCAGGGGCGCGACGAGCCTTACGGGCAGCTCCACCTTGGGCTTCGTCCTCTTTACCGTCCTTGTCCTCCTCGGCAAACGCATCGGCGACTATCTGGTCAATCGCGTCGTTAAAGGCCTCGTCGACATCATTAAACGAGTTATCCATCATATACTCGTGCCACTGCTGCACGGCATTCGAGAACTCCTGCTGGCGCTCCTCGGCCGCGGCGGAATGCTTTTTGGCCGAAGCTTTGGCGTCAAAACTCAGCATGGTCATAAGCTGAGCATTGGAGATGCGGTAGGTCTGCGGCATAAAGATCTGCTCAAAGTTGCCGCAGTTCACATAGGTCGAGTCATTCGCCTTGTTAAACTCATTAAGCAGCTTAAGGTAACCCTCGTCCACATACTCCGCCGCATAGCGCACGCGGGTGCCCTCGCGCGACTTTTGAGTCAGAGGAATCGTCACCGTCTTGCCATCCACGCAGTCCACGTACAGGTCGAGCGTGTCGGCGGCCTCTTCGTTTCCCACCTCGAGCGTGATGTCAAAGGTCCAGTAGGCATTCTTCTTTTGTGGCAGATGATGGAAGGTCCACAGGCCCTTGCCGGTGTCCTTGCCGTCCTTGACCAGGTTTTGCGTACCGCCACGATACGTCACATCAAAGTTCCAGACCGAAGCACCCGGAACATAGCGCACATAATTGCGAGCCGTCACCTCTGCGGCAGCGGCGGCGACATCGGTCGAGCCCACGCGCGCTTCGAGCGTCACACGCTCGGCAGCAAGCGTATCCTGCGGCAGTTCGTATTCAATCTTGGCACGGCCGAGTTTATTGGTCTTGCCGGCGTACTTTGCAGCCGACGAGCCCGTCCCCACGGTGAGCTGCACGCTCTTGCCCGGCGCTGCATAAACGTAGGCCACATTGCCCAGCAGGCTGTGAACGTCGGTGTTGTCGACCTCGATGCGCGATCCGCTAACCTCAAGCGTGGTGCTTCCCAGCGGCAATGTCACCTCGCCCAGCGTAATAAGCGGCGAGACGGCATAGATGCCCGCGGCCTTAGGCTTAAAGCGCACAAACACATCGGCGCCCGCACTCTTCTTCATATCGAGAACGAGGTTGTCGCCCTCCCAAGTTGTGGCAGCCCACATGGCATCGGAGCTGGCGCCGGCTTCGCGAGCGCCTGCGGACACATCCTCGACGGCATCCTTGGCCAGAGGAATCTCAATCTTGGCAGCCTGGCTGTCCTTGAGCTCGTAATGAATGCGCAGCTCGGTCTCCGCGCCAACGACCGCGGACGAATCAGCGATAACCGAGCCCGCCGTCAGCCCGCGCTCGGCACGATACGTCTCCACGTCAAACGTGGGGACGTCGAGCGTCACGTCGAGCTGTTTGCCGTCCTCAATCTTCACCTGCTTTTGCGCGATATGCTTACCCACGGTCAGCCCTAGGCGGCTAAACGTGGAATAGCTCGTCGCTTGGATGTCGTAGCTCGTCTTGTTAAAGGCGACGATGGTGTACGAACCGGCCTTAAGGCGCGGCGTCTCGGCCTTCATGATAGGCGTGGTGCCATCGTCTTCGTAACCCATCAAATAGGTGACGCCGTCGGCGACTAGCTTGCCGTCGGACGTACGGAACACCAGCACGCGGTTGGCGCCCTGGTAGTCGCCCTTGGTCGTGACCGTCGCCGTGCCCCAGGGTTTCAAGTCGATATCGACCTTGCCGGCCGAAGGCTTCACCGTCGCCGTCGCCCCACCCAGCTTGAGGCTGTCTTTGGGCTCGAGCGTTATCTCCAGATCCTGGTCTGCATCGGCAATGGCCTGCGACACCACGAGCGCTGTACCCTGGATACGGTAGTCGTTTTCCTTGTCGCCCTTGGCAGGCTTAAGCGTCTTGCCGCCGCTCTTCACCGTCAGATCGATGTTATCGAGACTATCGAGCTCAAAGCGCTCGGTCTTATCCTGGCCTGCGACCGGTTCGAGATAGGCCACATTAAGTTCAATCGCGCGCGAAGCCGGAATCTTGGTAAAGTCCTCAGCCTTAATCTCTCCGATATTCCATGTGCCCGTCATCTGGTCGCCCGGGCGCGCCAGCACCATGTCATAGTAACCGCCGAGCGAAATGCGCAGGGTGGCTGCTGTCTTGGAGAGAGCGTCCGCTGTAAAGCTGCCGTCATCGCCAACCGCCAGCGGCGTGGACTGCCCCGCCTGCACGAGTGTAGCCGTCACGCTCTGGGGAAGTTTGCCCGTCACCTGGGCCGCCTCGCCCATCCACTCAAACGTGTAGGCAGGCTTCGAGGAATCGACGGAGTCCTTGCGATCGGCCACGGCATCGGCAAGCTTTTTGACCATCGAGGGGTTGCCAGCCGAATCGGTCGCATAGGCATAGATGGTCTGGCCTTCACCAAAGGGAATCGCATACGTTACGCCATCGATTGTCACGCGCTCATTATAGTCGCCCGGATAGCCCGCCTCACCAAACTGAAGATCGGGGTTCATCACGCGCAGGGCAACGGCATTATGGTTCGTCTCGTTTCCGTATCTCGTGTTCTCAAAAGCTCCCCACTCTATCATTTCCACGCTTTTGGGTAGCACAATCTCTTTGCCGGCAATCGCAGGATCAAGAGAGGCGAACGCGAGCGCCCCGATAGATTTGACACCATCGCCAATCGTCACCGACGACACATGCGAGCACCCGTCAAAGGCATAGCGCTCAATCCGCTCCACCGTGCCCGGCACGTTGACCTGCGTAAAGGTGAGTACCGTTGTGTCCGAGACATAGAACTGCGGTACGCCGCAATTGGCGAAGGCGCGATAGTCGATAGTCTTAATCGAAGGCGGCAGCGTTGCCACCACATTGTCGTCAAGTTGTTCGCAGCCCTCAAAGGCCTGCTCGGGAATCGTGGTAAAGGCCGCGTTGTTGGGCCAGGTCACCGTGTGAAGTGTCTTGCTTCCGGTAAACGCATTCCAGCCCAGTTCCTCAACCGAATCGGGCAGTGCGATTTCCTTGATGCTGCTGCCGCCCAAACCGCCCACAGAGCGGATATGCGAATCGGGGGCAAACGTAATTGATGTGAGCGCAACGTTTCCCATGCCCTTAAGACTCACGACATTTTTGCCGTCGATGGTCGAGGGCACCTCCAACGTGGTAATGCCCGCGTCGCCATACTCGATAGAAATTTCGTTGGTGAGGTTATCGATCGAGAAGTAGTACTGCGCGGGGGTCTGCTCGCCGGCCACGTAGCCATCGTCGTATTCACCCTTTACGCCCGTAGTGCCCTTCGAGGTTGCCCAGAGTCCAAGTTCCTCGTTCCAGGTTGCCTCGGCACCGGAAGCCTCCTCTTGCTTCTGCTGCTCGGCGAGTTCCTTGCCCTCGACAAGATCAGTGGCGAGCGTACCCGCAGGTGTGCTCTCGGTCTGCCCGGCGCCCGTTAGGCCCGCCGCCGATGCAATCTCGGAGGGCGGGGGCGTAGGGGTATCACCGCTATCGAGCACTGTGGGGTCGGCGGCGCCGGCATCGGGCGCGGGGTCGGCGGCATCGGGCGCGGGGTCGGCGGCGTCGGCATCGGCTGCTTGGTCGTTATCCGTCTGCACAAAAGTGCCGTCGGTGGTGAGGGTCTCGGCAAACGCGCCCGCGGGCAACGAACCCGTCACCATGGTGAGGGTCACCGCGGCAACGGTCAGGCGGCGGCAAAGCGCTCGAACAGTAGTCCACCTCATGGTCGTTCCTTTCCTGCAAACCAAAAGTCATCCAGCGTAATCGTTGTCCAAAAACAAAGCGAACGGTAGGTTCATATATACGAACCTACCGTTCTACCTGCGCAAACCGCCACAAAGGGGACAGGCACCTTTGTGGCGGTTTGGGGTCTGGTCGGCGACCCGATTCCGATGTTTGTCTCGATCTGTAACAGTTAGGCCCTGTTGAGCCTTGTAGTTGTTACAGATCGAGATATTGCTCCAGCCGCCCCCGCTTTGTCTCAATCTGTAACAGTTAGAGACCAAATTCCCCGCTACGTGTTACAGATCGAGACATTAGATTGGCGGCCATTCGGTTCATCTCAATCTGTAACATCTAGAGCCGTTTTGGGCAGTTTGGTGTTACAGATCGAGATTTTGCTGGAGCCGAGGATAGGCGCCGTCACCAAAACCTAGCGCTTGCGGCGCTTGGTCGCGGCGATGCCTGCGGCGGCAAGGGTTGCGCCGGCGATGCCCAGGGCGGTGACCGTCATCGCGGTGGTATCCCCCGTGGTAGCCAGGACAGCATCGCCCTTCTTGGCCTGCGTGGTTTTCTCAACCGTCTTGGTCGTGGCGGTTGTCGTGGCCGGCTTAGCCGCGGGTTTGGTCTCGGGCTTCACCTCGGGCTTGGCCGCGGGCTTAACCTCAGGCTGCGGTGTCGGCTTGGGATCCGGCGTAGGCTGCGGATCGGGAGCCGGCGTAGTCTCAGGCGTAAACATCAGATTGGTGTTCAGCCACAGGGTGAAAATCCAACCGCTCTCGGGATCAACCTCACTTGCCTCGCCCACCTGATAGCCACACTCAACCCCATTGATCTTCAGCTTGGTATTGGGCGTAAAGTAGAAACCACGCGCCGGCTTAAAGTACAGGCCGTAACGATAGGTCACACCGGGCTTAAACGCGTCGATATGGTTGGTGATGTGCTGGTCCCAGAACTCAACGGAATTTACTTCGCTGCCGTCGCTGCCCGTCCAGAACTCGCACTGGAGAATAGAGTCGGAACCCGCCGGAGTACCCGCCGTAAAGACCGGCCTGTCGCCTGCCTTAAAGGTGGTCATGGCACCGTTAATCTCGATAAGGTCGATGGCCCGCCATTCGTCGATCGGCTGCTCGCACAGCATATTGTCAGCGTTTGGCGCGAAGACGCCGTTGACGGTCTTGATGTGGTGCGCCCAATGACCGTTGACGTTCATATTGCAGTCATCGGCCACGGTATTGTCGCCCTTGAGCCTCAGCTCAACGGAGTACATGTAGAACTTTCCCTCTTCGAAGTGGTCAATCTTCTTCATGCCCGGCGTGTACTTCGCGGGGTCGGAATACCAGAAGGCAACGGGTACCGACTCCCCGGATTCCATATCGAGCTCCATCTCTTCCCAGCACTCATAGGCGATCTCGTACTTGTCGGCGTCAGCAGCGGGGATCGTCGCGGTCGCGCGCGGCGCCTCGCCGGGCGCGTAGTCGGTCTTCACGTCGTTGACGTCCAGGTTATGGAGGGCTTCGTTTTCCGATGCAACGAGCGTAATTTCGCTCTTGATGACGTAGCGGAGGTAATAATCGTACCTGGTTTCGTTGAGGATAGTCGAGCTGCCTTCATAGTCAGTTCCGGTATACTCCAGTGCCGTGCCAATATAGAGAGCCTCATTGCGCGTGAGTCGATACGAGCCGCCTGCCGCGCCACCCGTAAAGGTCAGCGTCAGCCTCATGTAATCGCCAACAGGCTCAAAGCGGGCCGTCACATCGGACATAGATGTGTCCTGGACTTCAGCCAGGGTGCCCGAAGCAGCATCGGCCCGGTAGTACTTGGTTTCGACAAGTTCGCAGAGCGGCTCATCCGGCATGCCGCCCTCAACATCGGGAAAATCATAGGTATACGACTGGCCCTTTTCGAGTGTGACATTGCTCGGAAGCGCGCAGTCCGTGTAGCGGGAAACCACGGTCGTATTGACCCTAACGTCGCTGCCGCCAACAACATCAGTCACACCGCGGGGCATGATGGCGTCATTCGCCGGCGTGGCGGCGTTGTCGCTGGGAGTATTTTGTTCAGCGGGTGCCGCATCGTTGGATTCATCGGTGGCGCCAGTCGGGGCCGTCTGCTGAGGCTCAGCGGTGGCTTGCGCCGCCGGAGCAGCATCGGTTGCAGGCGCGGTCGTTGCAGCCGCATCCTCCGCAACCGTCGGCGTCACCGGAGCCGCGGCAACCTCATCCGTCCCAGCGGCGGGATCGGCGCATTCCGTCGCCAGCGCCACGCTCGGCAGCAGCAACTGACCGACCATAAGCGCACACGCGCCGGCGCAAGCGATTTTGGCACCCACACAACGCCAAGTACCGTGAACCAGCGAGCAGGTGCGCTCACGCTGAGTTTGCTTATCGAAGTGACTTCCGTTCATAACGGCCTCCTTGGTCGTAGGGACATACCGCCACAAAGGTGCCTGTCCCCTTTGTGGCGGTCCTGTACCACCAAGATGTGCCAAATGACTCCATATGCCTAGGTTCGTAGATGCGAACCTAGGCCTCTACCTGCGGTTTAATTCAATATGATTTCGTTGTCGTCACACGCGTCCCAGGGACGCTACAATCGAGGACACGACTATTCCGTCCACCCAAAGGACTGTCCTTGAATCTGAGCAAGCCTAAAATCAACGCGCTTCTGGCACTCGCACTGTTTACCTTCGCCTTCCTTGCCGCCGAGTTTCGCTTCGACGTCAACGTCGGGCTGCTCGCCGGTGCCGAACGCGTTGTGATCGCACAGGGCTTTATTCTGGGCGCGAGTGTACTCGGCTTTATCGGATATGCGCCGCTGCTCGGGCTCGCACAGCGCAAAGGCCACTCATTGGCAGCCGCCAACGCCGCTGTTCCCGTCGCCATCCTGGGATTGACCCAGATCCAGTCCCCCACGGGCCCGCTTGCCCTCGAGATTCTGGGGTGCGTGGCGTTCTTTGGACTCGGCCTGCTGGGCGCCGCCACTCACCACGCCTTTTCGTTGGCATTTCAGGATGATCCCAAGCTCGCCACCGGTGCGGGAGCGGCCTATGCCGCGGGCATCCTGATGCAGTTCGCCGTCAACCTGCTCAATTGCGGCGGTATCGCAGAGCTCATCGTCCTTGGCACAGCGACGATCGCCATCTCCGCCCTCAGCGTCGTTCCCCAAAAGGCTGCCGAGAGCTCCAGCCCCGCCATCAATCCCTTTGTTGAGCCCTCTCATGCCCTCGCCAAACAGGCATGCTGGAGCATCGCGCTCGTCATGATTCTTGCCTGCTTGTTCTCGACCCTCGACAACGTGGTCACACTCTCCAACGCCCACGGCACCATTGCCGTGCAGACCTGGCCGCGCCTCTTTTTGGCGGCAAGCGGCCTTGCCGCCGGTCTTATCTTTGATCTTGCCGAGCGCCGATACATGGGGCTTGTCATGCTCGGCATTGCCGTGCTCTCGACCATTTCCATCCTGGCCGTCGAGGCCGGTGCCGATCCCAACCTGGGCCTTGTCGTCTTTTACCTGAGCTCGGGCTTTTTTGTCACGTTCTTTACCGCCACCTTTACACAGCTGGCACCGCACATGCATGCGCCCGCTCTCTGGGCCGGCATGGGACGCGCCGCCAACAATGCATGCGCATTCACTACATCGGGCATCTCGCTTGCCCTTGTGACCTCGGGCAACGTTGCCCTCATCATGATCGGTGCGCTCGTTTTGCTCGTCGCCGCCTGCGCGGCATTCGTGGCAGCCGGCCTGTTCCGCCTACCCCAAACCGAGCAGGAGCGCGAGCGCGAGCAGCTGGCAGAAGAAGTGCTCGCCGCGCCCACCGTCGAGGAGCAGCGCCAGGCCTTCATCGCCAACCACGCCCTCACCCCGCGCGAAGTCGACGTGCTCATAGCCGTGACCCAGGATGAACGCCCGCTCAAGCAGGTCGCCGAGGAGCTCGGTATCTCGATGCGCATGGTGCAGCGCCACCTGAGCTCTATCTACCAAAAGACCGACACGCAGACGCGCGCCGGTCTCGCCAAAGCCTTCCCCTCTGCCTAAAACAAAAACCACCACAAAGGTGCTGTCCCCTTTGTGGTGGTTTTGATCGGCTAGCCTTCGAGCTGCGCCACTTTGTAGCGGTAGGCAGCGGCAATGACGTCTTTACAGCCTTCGCGTCCCAACTTGGCGCGGTTGACAACGATATCCTTACCGCTCGTCATCTTCCACTTTCCGGCGCTGTAGCGCTTATAGAACGCCTCGCGCGCCTTCTGCTGTTGCTTGACCAGCTTGGCGCCCTTCTTTTTGTTGAGGCCGCGCTTCTTGCGCACGATCTCGACGCGGTCCTCAAAGGGCGCAGTCACCAGCACGGCGATGTGATTGGGGTTGTTGCGCAGCAGATAATCGGACAGACGGCCTTCGATAATGCAGCTCTCGGTCTCACCCAGATCCAAAATCACCTGGCTCATCTTTTGGAACAACTTGTCCGAGTACGAACGCGCATCGTAGCGGTCGGGCAGAAACGCCATGTTCTCCACGGCCAGACGCTCGTCGTAGGCGGCCATCTTGTCGAGCGACTCGCCCGCGCGCAGCGAAGCACGCACCAGCAGCTCGTTATCGTACAGCGGAATCCCCAGCTCATCGGCGAGGATACGACCAATCTCGTGGCCCTCGGCGCCAAAGTCGCGCGCGATGGTAATGACCACAGGACTCTTCTTATTCTCCAGATCGCTCATCGCGATTCCTTTCTAACAAATGAGAAATAGGCGATTCCTGATTCCCATTTTGTCACTTACGCCGTCCTGGTTTCCCAAGTGCGGCAGATTGCCCGAAAGAGAAGCGCCGCGTACTAAATGTACGCAAGCGACGATTGAGGGGCAAGGTGCCGTGCTTGGGGGAACAGGACTATGCGGCTACGATGCGGCGCTGATACGCTCGGACCAGCAGCGAGATACCAAAGTTGAGCACAAAGTACATCGCAAACACCAGGCCGTAGAGCATAAGAACCTGCGACAGGTCGATCGCGTGGGCCATCACGACGTTTGCCGTGTACATGAGCTCGGCCACGTTAATGCCCGAAAGATACGAACTGTCCTTAATGACGGTCGTGCACTGGCTAAACAGCGCCGGAATGATTGTCTTAAACGTCTGCGGCAAAATGATGTAGCGCATGGTGGCAAAGAAGCCAAAGCCCTGGCTCTGCGCTGCCTCAAACTGGCCGCGCGGAATCGAGTTGAGGCCGCCGCGCACAATCTCGGCCATAACGGCGCTGGTAAACAGCGTAAAGGCGATGGTCGAAATCACAATGTCCAAACCCTGCACCGTAAAGTAGATAAACAGAATCCACAGCAGGTTCGGCGTGCAACGGAACAGCTCGATATAGGCGCTCACCAAAATACGGAACGGGCGGGGCGCATAGCTTTTAACGAGCGCCAGCACCGTGCCAAAGATGAGCGAGAAAAAGATCGACAGCGCCGAGATCTCGATTGTCTTAACAAAGCCGCCCCAAATGTAGAGCAGGTTGGTCGCGTTGAAGATTTCCATGCGCTAGGCCTCCTCTACGTTGTCGAGCCCCAGCTCGGCCAGGCTCACGCCGCGCGGACGCTCCTTGGAGCGGCGCTCGAGCCACTGCACCAGCATGGCGAGCGGAAAGCAGATGATGAAGTACATAAGGCAGCAGACGATGTATCCCTGCAGGTAACCGTACAGACTCACAAAGTTGTCGGAACGGTACATAAGGTCGCCGCCGGCCACGAGCGCCAGCACCGACGTGTTCTTGACCAGGTTGAGCGCCTGGTTACACAGCGGCGGCAGAATGATCTTGAACGTCTGGGGCAGCACGATGTACCAGTACGCCTGCGCACGGGTAAAGCCCTGGCTCTGGGCCGCCTCCATCTGACCGCGCGGAACGGCCTCGATACCGGTGCGGATGACCTCCGAGATGTAGGCCGCGTGATACAGACCCACACCCAAGAAGCCCAGCACGAACGGCACGATGCGCACCGGCTGGTCGGCACCGGTTATGGCCTGCAAAAACTGCGGACCGGCCATGTACATAAAGAGCACCTGTACGGGCAACGGGGTGTTCTGGTAAAACTCCACGTACACGCGGCTTATGGCACGCAGCACACGCGAACGGGTGGTAGAGAACACACCCAGCAGCGTGCCCAGCACCAGCGACAGCAGCAGACCGGCAACGACCACCTGCAGCGTCACGCCAAAGCCCTCCCAGAAGGGCCCCATGTTTTGAAATGTCGTCGACCAACGGTCGGCGTCAAATAATCCTTCGAGCATTTGATTCCTTCCTTGGACGATGCGCCTATACAAGACCCCAGGTCTTGACCTCTTGGTCGAGCCAGCCATCGGCCAGGCGATCGCAAATCACCTGATCGACCACGGCCGAAAGGTCGCAGCCCTTCTTGGTCGCCACGCCGTAGCCCTGCTCGCCAAACTTGACCTCGGGCTGCAGCAGCTCAACGGTCTCGTTCATGTAACCGGCCAGCGTGGAGCGGTCCATGGCAAAGACGTCGATATTGCCGGCGTCGAGCGAACTCTTGATGATGGGGTAGCCGCTAAAGGCCCTAAACTCGGGCTTGCAGCTAAAGCCGTTGTCCTTGATCATCTGCTCGATCAGGCCCTGCGTGGTGGCGCCCTGGCTCACGCCAATGACCTTGCCGTCCAAGTCCTCAATCGAGGTAAAGCCCGAACGCTTCTTGACCATGAGTCCCACGTAGTCGGTGCGGTACGGCGTCGAGAAATCCCAGCTCTTCTTGCGCTCGCCGGTGATGGTGTAGGTCGCCGCGACCACGTCGAGTTGGCCGTTATCGATCAGCGGGCCGCGTGTCTTGGGCGTTACGTCGGTAAACTCGACAAGCTCCTGGGCGCGGGCCTCCTTATAGCTCACGCCAAAGACGGCAGCGGCGATCTGGTAGCACAAATCAACTTCCATGCCCTCAAAGCGACCCTTGGCGGTGTCGTAATAGCCATAGCCGGGAACGTCCTTCTTAACGCCGGCATTCAGATGGCCACGCGACTTGATGGCCGCAAGCTTGGAGCCCTTGTCGGAGCCCTCGCCGCTGGTGGAGTTGCCGCAACCGGTAAGCGCGGTCCCCGTCAGCGCAAGCATGCTGGCGCCAGCCAGCTGCAAAAAGTGACGGCGCGACACGGCCGCCCTCGTCATATCCGTCATGTCCATCACCGTGCCTAGTGCAGAATCTTGGACAGGAACTCGCGGCAGCGCGGGTTCTCGGGGTTATCGAAGAAGTGCTCGGGCGTGCCCTCCTCCAGGATGCGGCCGTCCTCCATAAAGATGACGCGGTCGGCCACCTGGCGCGCAAAGCCCATCTCGTGCGTCACGCAGATCATGGTGATGTCCTCCTGCGCGAGCTCAATCATAACGTCCAGAACCTCCTGGACCATCTCGGGGTCGAGCGCCGAGGTCGGCTCGTCAAACAGGATGATGGGCTGCTTAGTGCACAGGGCACGGGCGATGGCGATGCGCTGCTGCTGACCGCCCGAGAGATTCTGCGGATACTCGCCGGCCTTATGCGCCATGCCGACGCGCTTGAGCGCGGCGATGGCGATCTCGGTCGCCTCCTCCTTGCTCTTCTTTTGCAGCTTGATGGGCGCGAGCGTCAGGTTGCCCAGCACCGTCATGTTGGGATACAGGTTGAACTGCTGAAACACCATGGAACTATACTTGCGAGCCATCTCCAGGTGATTCTTTTTGGTGAGCGGCGTACCGTCGATGACGACCTCGCCCGACGTGGGCTCCTCCAGATAATCGACACAACGGATGAGCGTCGACTTACCCGAGCCGGAAGGCCCGATCATTACGAGCTTCTCGCCGCGCTTGACGGTGAGGTTGATATCTTTGAGCACATGCAGGTCGCCAAAGTACTTGTTAAGATGCTTGATCTCGATCATGTCTGCCATGAATGTCCCTTCCCTGCTTTTACACGAGTTGCACTATTGTACGGAAAGAACCACGTTTCCGCAGCCCACACTACATTCCCGTAAAGAACCCGCAACCTTCCACCTAGTCATTGGGGACAGACTTAAATGAGTACCCGCTCATTGGGTACTCATTTAAGTCTGTCCCCAATGAGCGCCGAAAATAATACAACCGCCCTTGTTGAGCATAAGTCAGCGAAAACCCGTACACGCGAGCAAGGTGACGTGAAATCAGAACCACCCTTAAAAAGGGTGGTTTGCTCTTAGGGTATAACCCACGGGCCCCGGGCTCGCGTCTAAAGGCGCGGGCCCGGACTTCGTCCAGGCCTAGTGCATCTTGACCCGTGGCGCGCCGG
>ENA-OQKF01000581-OQKF01000581.1-human-gut-metagenome-genome-assembly--contig:-NODE-581-length-20994-cov-2.921551_pt1 | contig 20994 bp, 14 predicted proteins | sample MGYA00242617_ERZ504784 | MGnify/ENA primary metagenome ERZ504784 (study PRJEB26092, sample SAMD00036364) | human gut metagenome | host: Homo sapiens | study: EMG produced TPA metagenomics assembly of... | reverse complement strand
AGGCGTGAAAGTAGCAGAGCAGCAGGAAGGAGCAGGAGGAGATGGGAGCCTCGTTTGCCAGTCGGGGTTGGGAAGGCAGGGAGCAGCGGTGCGGAAAGGGCGGCAGGTCAGGCCAGGATTCCTGTTTGGACGCAGGCCAGGGGCAGGAGGGCGCTCCTTGGGATGCACTGATGGCCCAGGCTGCTTCCGGGGGTGTGGGAGACGGGAGTGCACCTGGAGATAACGGGGGCCGGTCAGGAGCGCCTGGTTCATCCCAAAGCCAGGGAAGCCCGGCCAGAACAGGACAGTCTGGGCAGGGACAAGCAGGCCAGGGCGGCGGCCAGAAGCAGGGCTTTAAGGGAGATAAGCCTCAGCTCAATAAGGGGCGCAAGGGCTGGGGACGGGATAAGGACAGCGGTTTCGGCGATGACAAGAAGTACTCTGTCAAGCGTTCCAACAACCCGGATGTGCTCTACGGACGTGACTTTGAGGACGAGCCCATGGAGATTGAGAAGATCGACGGGGAAATAGGAGAGGTGACCTTAAGAGGCAAGGTGCTGACCTGCGAGAACCGGGAGCTGCGAAGCGGCAAGTTTATCCTTACCTTTGATGTATCGGATTTTACGGATACGATTACGGTTAAAATGTTTATCCGCCCGGAGATATTTGACGAGGTGAAATCCGCCATCAATCCGGGCATGTTTATCAAGGTAAAGGGAGTTACCACCATTGACCGTTTTGACAGTGAGCTGACCATTGGCTCCATTGCCGGAATTAAAAAAATCGCAGACTTTACCAGTACAAGAATGGATACCAGTCCTCAGAAAAGAGTGGAGCTTCACTGCCATACAAAAATGAGCGATATGGACGGCGTTACCGAGGCAAAGGCTCTGGTAAAGCGGGCCTATGAGTGGGGACATAAGGCCATTGCCATTACCGATCACGGTGTGGTTCAGGCGTTCCCCGAGGCAAACCACTGCTTTGACGCCTGGGGAGGCTGTGTGCCAAAGGATTCTGATTTTAAGGTGCTTTACGGTATGGAGGCCTATCTGGTAGACGACTTAAAGGGTATGGTCACCAACCCGAAAAAACAGTCCCTGGACGGAAGATTCGTGGTTTTCGACATTGAGACCACAGGATTTTCCCCCCTTACCTGTAAGATCATTGAAATTGGTGCTGTATTGGTGGAAAATGGAAAGATCACAGATCGTTTTTCCACATTTGTTAATCCTCAGGTTCCAATTCCATTTCGAATTGAGCAGCTGACCAGTATTAATGACAGCATGGTTATGAATGCCCGTCCAATTGAAGAAATTTTACCGGAATTCCTGAAATTTTGTGAAGGAGCTACAATGGTAGCCCACAACGCAGATTTCGATATGAGTTTTATTATAGAGAATTGTAACCGCATGGGCATCCCAAATGATTTCACCTATGTGGATACGGTAGGTATGGCACGATTCCTGCTGCCTGCGCTGAACCGTTTTAAGCTGGATACCGTTGCCAAGGCAGTTGGCGTTTCCCTGGATCATCACCATCGTGCAGTTGATGACGCAGAGTGTACGGCACGTATTTTCGAGAAATTCGTGGGAATGTGCAGGGAAAGAGATATTACGGATGTAGACAAGCTGAATGAGCAGGGAAAGGTTTCCCCGGACACCATTAAGAAACTGCCTACTTACCATGCCGTTATTTTCATGCGGAATGAGACCGGCCGTATCAATCTGTACAAGCTGGTAAGCCAGTCCCATATCAAGTACTTTAACCACAGACCCCGTGTGCCAAAGAGCGTGTTTGAGGCACATCGGGAGGGACTTCTTATTGGAAGTGCCTGCGAGGCTGGTGAGCTTTACCAGGCTCTTTTGCGCAATGCACCGGAGCAGGAAATCGCAAGGCTGGTAAGCTTTTATGATTATCTGGAAATTCAGCCCCTTGGGAACAATATGTTCATGGTGGAGGATGAAAAGAATGATACGGTTCATTCGAAAGAGGATCTGATTGAGATCAACAAAAAAATTGTAAAGCTTGGTGAACAGTTTAACAAGCCGGTTGTTGCTACCTGTGACGTTCATTTTATGGATCCCCAGGATGAAATCTACCGCCGTATTATCATGGCTGGAAGCGGCTTCAAGGATGCCGACAATCAGGCACCTCTTTATCTTCGCACTACTGAGGAAATGCTGGAGGAGTTTTCCTATCTGGGAAGCGAGAAGGCAGAGGAAGTGGTAATTACAAATACAGTGAAGATTGCGGATATGATAGAGAAAATGTCACCGATCCATCCGGATAAATATCCGCCGGTTATTGAGAATTCTGACCAGGACTTAAAGGATATGTGCTTCCAGAAAGCCCATGAAATGTACGGTGAAGTGCTTCCCAAGATCGTAGAAGACCGTCTGGACAAAGAGCTGAATTCCATTATTTCCAATGGATATGCGGTGATGTATATTATTGCCCAGAAGCTGGTGTGGAAGTCCAATGCAGATGGTTATCTGGTGGGCTCCCGAGGGTCTGTAGGTTCTTCTTTAGCGGCTACCATGTCTGGTATTACAGAGGTAAATCCTCTGCCACCCCATTATCTGTGCCCCAATCCGGAGTGTAAGTACAGTGACTTTGATTCTCCGGAGATCAAGGCTTTTTCCGGTATGGCGGGATGCGATATGCCAGACAGGATCTGTCCAAAGTGCGGCACCAGGATGACCAAACAGGGCTTTGACATTCCCTTTGAGACCTTCCTTGGATTCAAAGGAGATAAGGAGCCTGATATTGACCTGAACTTCTCAGGAGAGTATCAGTCCAATGCCCATCATTATACAGAGGTTATATTCGGAAAAGGTCAGACCTTCAGGGCGGGAACCATCGGTACCCTTGCGGATAAAACCGCATTCGGATATGTAAAGAACTATTTTGAAGAGCGGGGACAGCACAAGCGTTCCTGCGAGATCAACCGTATTGTACAGGGGTGTACCGGTATCCGGCGAAGCACCGGACAGCATCCTGGCGGAATTATTGTACTCCCAATGGGAGAGGAAATAGAGAAATTTACCCCGGTCCAGTACCCGGCGAACGATTCCAGCAGTGGATTTATCACCACCCATTTTGACTACCATTCCATTGATGGAAACCTGCTAAAGCTGGATATTCTGGGACACGATGATCCCACCATGATCCGTACCCTTGAGGATATGACAGACCTGAATGCAAGAGAGGTTCCTCTTGATGACAAGGCAGTTATGTCACTATTTGCCAGTACAGAAGCTCTTGGAATTGATCCGAAGGATATCGGCGGCTGTAAGCTTGGCTGTCTGGGAATTCCAGAGTTTGGTACTGATTTTGCCATGCAGATGCTTGTGGATACCAAGCCGAAATATTTTTCGGATCTGGTCCGTATTGCCGGACTTTCCCACGGTACGGATGTATGGCTGGGAAATGCGCAGACACTGATCGAAGAAGGAAAAGCTACTATTTCCACGGCAATCTGTACCCGAGATGATATTATGATCTACCTGATCGGTCAGGGTGTGGAAAGTGGTCTTGCCTTTACTATTATGGAGAGCGTCCGTAAAGGAAAAGGTCTCCGGGATGAGTGGATCACCACTATGAAAGAACACGGCGTTCCGGACTGGTACATCTGGTCCTGCAAAAAAATCAAATACATGTTCCCGAAAGCCCATGCGGCAGCTTACGTTATGATGGCATACAGAATCGCCTGGTTCAAGGTATTCCAGCCGCTGGCTTATTACGGTGCATATTTCAGTATCCGTGCCACAGCTTTTTCCTATGAACTGATGTGTATGGGAAAAGAAAAGCTGGAGTTTTATATGGCAGAGATACGCAAGAAAGGGGACGCTGCATCCAAAAAAGAGCAGGATACCCTGAAAGATATGCGTATTGTCCAGGAAATGTATGCAAGAGGTTATGATTTTATGCCCATTGATATTTACCGGGCGAAGGCACATCGTTTCCAGATCATAGAAGGAAAACTGATGCCGTCCATTGATTCTATAGAAGGTCTTGGAGATAAGGCGGCAGATGCTGTAGTGGATGCTGCTGTACAGGGAAGATTTCTTTCCAAGGATGATTTCCGTGACAGGACCAAGGTCAGCAAGACCGTAATTGATCTGATGGATAAACTTGGATTATTTGGAGATATTCCACAGTCCAATCAGATTTCATTGTTTGATTTCTAACGCTGGTTAAATAAGAGTAATATGAATTTAGGAGGTTCCATGAAAACAGAAGAACTGCGCTACCTACAACGTCTGGCGGAGCTCTACCCCACTATCGGGAAGGCTTCTACAGAGATCATCAACCTTCAGTCCATTCTCAATCTTCCAAAAGGCACCGAGCATTTTCTTTCCGATATCCATGGAGAGTACGAGGCTTTTTCCCATGTGCTTCGAAACGGCTCGGGAGCTGTGCGAAAGAAGATAGATGATGTATTTGGACATACCTTAAGCAATAGTGACAAGCGTTCCCTGGCAACTCTCGTGTATTACCCGAAGGAAAAAATTGCCTATGTGAAGAAAAAAGAGTCTGATATGCAGAACTGGTACAAGATCACCCTGTACCGTCTTATTGAAGTGTGCAAGACAACTGCCTCCAAATATACCAGATCCAAGGTTCGTAAGGCATTGCCTTCGGATTATGCATATGTGATCGAAGAGCTGATCACGGAGAAAGCAGAAGTTCTGGATACAGAGGCTTATTACGATTCCATTGTGGATACCATTATAGATATCGGCAGGGCAGAGAACTTCATTATCGCTCTTGCTGAACTGATCCAGAGACTGGTTGTAGACCACCTTCATGTGCTTGGCGATATATATGACAGAGGTCCCGGTCCTCATTTTATTATGGACAGACTGATGGATTATCATTCTCTGGATATTCAGTGGGGAAACCATGATGTGGTATGGATGGGCGCCGCTGTAGGACAGGCTGCCTGTATGGCCACAGTGATCCGTAACAGTATCCGTTACGGCAATCTGGATATTCTGGAGGATGGTTATGGAATCAATATGATGCCTCTTGCTGCTTTTGCCATGGAGGTTTACGGGGATGATCCCTGCCAGGTATTTGAAGTACATGGCAATCCTTCCAATTACAATGCTCTTGAGAAAGAGCTGAGCAGGAAAATGCACAAAGCCATTTCCATTATCCAGTTTAAGCTGGAAGGGGTACTGGCGAAAGAACATCCGGATTTTCATATGGAGAATCGATGCGTTCTGGAGGGGATTGATCCGGAGAAGGGCACTGTGCAGCTGCCGGATGGAAGTGTGCATAATCTTCTGGACACCCATTTTCCAACCATTGACTGGGAACATCCCTATGAGCTGACAGATGGGGAAAAAGAAGTAGTGGAGCGCCTGAGCTCAGCATTTCGAAACTGCGAGAAGCTTCAGAACCACATGCAGCTGCTTCTGGATAAAGGCGGCCTTTATAAGACCTATAACGGGAACCTTCTTTTCCATGGAAGTATTCCGCTGAACGAGGATGGAACTCTGAAAGAAGTTGAGATTTACGGTGAGACTTGTAAAGGCAAGGCACTTTATGATAAACTGGAAGCCTACGTAAGAAAAGCATTTTTTACCGTAGATGAGAAGGAGAAGAAGGCAAGCCAGGATATTCTGTGGTATATCTGGGCCGGGCCTAATTCTCCCCTTTATGGAAAAGATAAAATGACCACCTTCGAGCGCTATTTTATCGCAGATAAAGAGACACACAAAGAGAAAAAGAATGCCTACTATCACCTCTGGGAAAAAGAAGAGGTAGTAAATCGTATGCTGGAAGAATTCGGGCTGGATCCGGAAGAAGGGCATATTATCAATGGTCACGTGCCTGTTCATCAGCTGGAGGGAGAGAATCCGGTGAAATGTGATGGCAAGGTGATCGTAATTGACGGTGGTTTTTGTGAGGCATACCGGAATGTGACCGGTATTGCCGGATATACTCTTGTTTACAGTTCCTATGGTCTGAGCCTGACTGCCCATGAGCCTTTTACTTCGGCGGAAGATGCAGTGGAAACAGAGAGGGACATTGTGTCCAACCGTGTGGCTGTCCGCTATAATCCAAGGCGTGCCCTTGTGGGAGATACGGATAACGGTAAGGCACTGAAAGAACGAATTCAGGAGCTGAAACAGCTTTTGGATGCCTACAGAAAAGGCGTTATAAAGGAGAAAAAATAAGGAGACTAAAGAAAAATGGGTGGAATTTTTGGTGTTGCGTCAAAGTCTGATTGTGTAATGGATCTTTTTTTTGGAATTGATTATCACTCCCATCTGGGTACAAGAAGGGGCGGAATGACCGTTTATAGCAGGAGCAGTGGATTTAACCGTGTGATCCATAATATTGAGAACTCACCGTTCCGTACCAAATTTGACAAAGATGTGGCAGAGATGGAAGGCAATCTTGGAATAGGCTGTATTTCTGACAATGAACCGCAGCCTCTTCTGGTACGCTCCCATCTGGGAAATTTTGCAATTACAACAGTAGGCAAGATCAATAATATAGAAGCTTTGGTAGAGAAATGCTTCAAAGACGGGCATACCCATTTTCTGGAGATGAGCGGTGGCAGTGTGAATCCTACAGAGGTAACTGCAGCGCTGATCAATCAGAAAGACAGTATTGTTGAGGGAATCCGCTATGCCCAGGAAATGATCGAGGGCTCTATGACCCTTCTTCTCATGACAGGGGAGGGCATTTACGCAGCACGCGACCGTTATGGAAGAACTCCTCTTGTAATCGGCAAGAAGGAAGATGCATGTTGTGCTTCTTTTGAAAGTCATGCCTACATTAATCTTGGCTATGAAGACTTGAAAGAGCTGGGACCTGGAGAGATTGATTTTATCACCCCGGAGGGCGTCCAGGTTCTGCAGAAGCCAGGAGACAAGATGCGAATCTGTTCTTTTCTCTGGGTATATTATGGATATCCAACCTATACTTCTGAGGGGGTAAATGTAGAGGAAATGCGTTACAAATGCGGTGATATTCTGGCAGGAAGAGATGCCGGAGAAGTGAATCCGGATCTGGTTGCAGGAGTACCGGATTCCGGTATTGCACATGCCATCGGCTATGCTAACCGCTCTGGTGTGCCGTTTGCCCGTCCGTTTATTAAATATACGCCCACATGGCCAAGATCTTTTATGCCGACCCAGCAGAGCCAGCGAAATCTTATCGCCAGAATGAAGCTGATCCCAGTACATAAACTGATCAAAGATAAAAGCCTCCTTATGATTGACGACTCTATTGTAAGAGGTACCCAGCTTCGTGAGACAACAGAATTCCTCTATAACAATGGTGCTAAGGAGGTTCATATCAGACCTGCCTGCCCGCCGCTTTTATATGGATGTAAGTACCTGAATTTCTCACGCTCTAAGTCAGAGATGGATCTGATCACAAGAAGGATCATTGCGAAACGTGAAGGGGACAATGTATCAGACAGGATTTTGCAGGATTATGCAAATCCGGATTCTACAAACTACAAAGAAATGCTGGAAGAAATCCGCAAGGAACTGAATTTTACATCCCTGAAATATCATCGTCTGGATGATCTGAAGAAGTCAATTGATATTGAACCGTGCAAGCTTTGCACCTATTGCTGGAACGGACAGGAATAAACAGGAATAAACAGGAGGTGACTGCCTGTGAAAAAGCACAACAAAGATGTACTAAAAGCAACGCTGTTTGCTCTGATCGCCATATTTATCATGATTGGAGCAGCGGGGCTTCTGTTTGCCGAACATAAGAAAAAGATTCAGAAGGAGCAGCAGAAGAAGGCTGCTATTGAGGCTTTGGAAAGGGTGCCCACAGTGACACCGACTCCAGTGGCTACAGCTACGCCCACACCGGAGCCTACGGCCACAGTGACACCGACTCCTGTGATCACCCGGGCACCGGCGTTCGTGGCAAATGATTATATGGGTACCTGGTACAGCAAGGATGGACTGGTGACACTGTCTATAGACGACCTTACCCTGAAGTCTGTTACTTTTACTTTTTCTCAGGCTGGTGACAATGCCGGCACTAAGGTTTCGGAAGCTTCGGATACTGCAAAAGTGGCTGGAAATGCAGCAAAGCTTTCCTTTACAGATTCCTGGGGAAACCAGGTGCGTGGAAATATGACCTTTGATCAGGGCAAACTTTATCTGCGCCTTAATACAGCTTCCGCTGCAGAGGGTGCCGGGGTGACACCAAAGGTAGATGGGGTCCTTACAAGGGAGAAAGCCGCTTCTGTGACACAGGTACCTTCCGTGACTCCGGCTGATAATACAGATAAAATGGATCTCTCTTCCAGGGATTATATATTCCCGGACAGCAACAGCCGATACCTTACAGATGAGGATTTGTCAGGCTATTCATCTGACCAGCTGGAACTGGCGAAAAATGAGATTTATGCCCGACATGGCAGGAAATTTGTGACACAGAGAATTGCGGATTATTTTAACAGTAAATCCTGGTATAAGGGAACTGTGGAGCCGGAGACCTTTGATGCAGATACTTCTGTGTTTAATGAATATGAAGTCGCAAATATTCAGAAAATTGCAGATACGGAAGGAAAGCTTCGAAGTGAGGGAAAGTAACGGATATATGAAAAGTACTTTACGGAATGTTACGGGTGAATGGTAATAACTTTATTTATGGTATACAAAATGAGGGGGAAATCGCATCCCCCTCATTTTGTACCTGTTCAGTATCTTTGCAATTACGGCATTTTTTTATTATCAGTACGGCCAACCAGATAGTCAATGCTGGTTTCATAATAATTTGCAAGGCGGATCAGCATTTCGATTGGAATGTTCCTGGAGCCAGTTTCGTAGTGGGAGTAGGAACGCTGGCTGATGTGAAGGATATCACTGATCTGCTTCTGGGACAGATCAGCGTCTGTCCGAAGGTCTTGAATTCTCTGAAATTTCATAGGTTCACCTCTTTTTCTTCTGTAGAGTCTGCAGGGACCAAATGTAACGAACAACGAAAACCGTCTGTCCCCGAATCCTTTCAGAAAGTATAAATCAGAACGAAATGCACTATTGCAATTCAGAGCAAAATGGGCTATAATGAATTTTATATATCTTTTAATCATATCTTTTTAACTTTTATTCTTTTTTATTCCAGAGATACATTGAAATGGCAGAGCAGATTCGTATATGGGGAAGGACTGTATCTGCAGAAAGGGATAAGATTGTTTGAAAGTGTTTTATCAGCGGCGATTTCCGGAATGGAAGTCTGCCCGGTTCAGGTGGAAGCTGATGTAAGCAGCGGTCTGCCTTGTTTTACCATTGTTGGATTTCCCAGCACCCAGGTGAAAGAAGCACAGGACAGAGTGCGCACAGCGTTAAAAAATAATGGGATCAGTCTGCCGCCTAAGAAGGTGACGGTGAATCTGGCACCTGCTGATCTGCGAAAAGAAGGGGCCGGTTTTGACCTGCCCGTGGCAGCAGCAGTGCTGGCAGCATCGGGATTTATAGAACCACAGCTTCTTCGGAATGTAATGGTGGTTGGCGAACTCAGTCTGAATGGGGAGGTAAGAAGTGTATCCGGAGTGCTGCCAAGAGTGATCCGGGCAAGGGAACTGGGATGCCGGTATTGTATCATTCCGTTTGAAAATCTGGCAGAAGGAGCTCTGGTGAAGGATATGAAAGTGGTCGGAGTCCAAAATATAAAAGAAGTTTTGAAGCTTGTCTCAGATCCGGATGCATTTGGAAAAGAAAATCAGTTTTCAGAGGAAAATTCAGAAGAGAATCAGGCAGAAGAGAGTCTGGTGGATTTCGGGGAAATCTGTGGTCAGGAGAGTGCCAGAAGAGCTGCTGAGATTGCAGTCAGCGGATTTCACAACATCCTGTTTATCGGCCCTCCGGGCACTGGGAAGACCATGCTTGCCAAAAGAATACCTACGATCATGCCCTCTCTTACTTTTGAGGAAAGCCTGGAACTTACAAAAATCTACAGCATTGCTGGACTTTTAAGTCCAAAGAGACCATTAATTAAGGCAAGACCCTTTCGAAGTCCGCATCATACCAGTTCGTCTGCAGCTCTGGCTGGAGGCGGAAGAATCCCGGGTCCCGGTGAAGTGACCCTGGCTCACAGAGGCGTTCTGTTTCTGGATGAAATGCCGGAATTTGCAAGAGGCAGCCTGGAAGTGCTGCGACAGCCCCTGGAGGACAAGCAGATCCAGCTGTCAAGGGCAAGTGGAACGTACGTGTTTCCGGCGGGATTTATTCTGGTAGCAGCCATGAACCCCTGTCCCTGTGGCTATTATCCGGATATGAATAAATGCAGGTGCACACCTGGCGAGGTGAGTCATTATCTTCATAAGCTGAGCCAGCCCCTTCTGGAGCGGATCGATCTATGTGCAGATGTGCCGCCTGTTAATTTTTCCCAGATCTCAGAAGAAAAATCAGGAGAAAGTTCTGCCCTTATCCGGAAAAGAGTGGAAAAAGCCAGAAGAATACAGCAGAAACGCTACCAGAATGAGAAAATCTGTTTTAACGGAGAACTGTCCGGGAAGCAGATCCGGAAATACTGTGTGCTGACAGAGAATGCCTTTCAGGTGGCAAAAAATGCTTTTGAGCTTATGGAACTCAGTGCAAGATCCTATCACCGGATTCTGAAGGTTTCACGCACCATTGCGGATATGGAAGGGGAGGAACTGATACACACAAGACATGTTGCAGAAGCCCTTACTTACAAAGCATTTGATAAGAAGTACAGAAGCTGAATGAATTTATTCATAAAACCGCACGCAGGGAGGTATTTTAGTATGGAAGCAATGCAGAAAATCAAATGTTTAACTATAGAGGATTCCAATTTTCCAGATCGTTTGAGAAAACTTTCCGGAATGCCAAAAAAACTGTACTACATCGGAAACCTGCCAGATCCGAAGAAGCCTGCTGCAGCAGTGGTAGGTGCCCGCATGTGCAGTCCTTATGGCAGATGTCAGGCATTTAAATATGCAAGGACCATGGCAAGCTACGGTGTGCAGATCATCAGTGGAATGGCAAGAGGGATTGATGCAGAGGGGCATAAAGGTGCACTGGATACGGACACTCCTACTTTTGCAGTGCTGGGAAGCGGAGTGGACGTGTGTTATCCCAATTCCAACAGACGGCTTTATCAGCGGATCCTGGAAAAAGGCGGCGGGATCATCAGCGAGCTTCCCCCGGGCTCTCCGCCTGTGAACTGGGCTTTTCCGGCAAGAAACCGGATCATCAGCGGACTTTCCGATGCTGTTCTTGTGGTAGAAGCCAAGGAACAGAGCGGTTCCCTGATCACTGCAAACTTTGCCCTGGAACATGGACACAGTGTTTATGCCCTTCCGGGAGCTGTGACAGAGGAACTGAGCAGAGGCTGCAACAAGCTGATTTTCGATGGTGCAGGAATCGCTTACAGCCCGGAAATCATGCTTATGGAATGGGGAATCGAGGCAAAAAACAGACCTCAAAATGTGGAAAAAAAGAAGTTGGGGCTTGCACCGGATTTGGATTTGGTGTATAGTGGTCTCGATTTACGACCTGAAAATCTGGATAATTTAATACGAAAAACCGGTTTTTCAGCATCAAAAGTCTGTGCTCTTCTGACAGAACTTCAGCTAATGGGGCTTGTGGGAGAGACAGGCAGACAATACTACAGAATATCAGGGGGATAATTTGTAGTGTATGTAGACTGAATACAAAGTAGGAGAGGTAGTATGGCTAAATATCTGGTGATAGTTGAGTCACCTGCAAAAGTAAAGACAATAAAGAAATTTCTTGGGGCAAATTATGAGGTAGAGGCATCTAACGGACATGTCCGTGATTTTCCCAAGAGTCAGTTTGGAATAGATGTGGAGAATGATTTCGAGCCGAAATATATAACCATCCGTGGTAAGGGGGAATTGCTTGCCAAACTTCGCAAGGCAGCCAAAAAAGCTGATAAGATTTATCTTGCCACTGACCCTGACCGTGAAGGAGAAGCAATTTCCTGGCACTTGATGCAGGCTCTGAAAGAAGATCCGGATAAAATGCACCGAATCACTTTCAATGAGATCACAAAGACTGCTGTAAAGGATTCCCTGAAGCATGCACGCGGTCTGAATATGAATCTTGTAGATGCACAGCAGGCGAGAAGAATGCTGGACCGTATGGTGGGTTATACCATCAGTCCGCTTCTCTGGGCGAAAGTAAAGAGAGGCTTAAGTGCCGGCCGTGTGCAGTCTGTTGCACTTCGCATCATCTGTGACAGGGAGGAGGAGATTAATTCTTTTATCCCGGAAGAATACTGGAGCCTGAATGGTGAATTCCTTGTGGATGGCGAGAAAAAGCCTCTGGAGGCTAAATTCTACGGAACAGACAAGAAGATGGATATCCAAAATAAAGCTGAGATGGATGAGATTCTTAAGGTTCTTGAGAACGAAGAATTTGAGATCTCTGAGGTGAAAAAAGGCGAGAGAATCAAGAATGCTCCGCTTCCTTTCACTACCAGTACCCTGCAGCAGGAGGCATCCAAAACACTGAATTTTTCTACACAGAAGACTATGCGTCTGGCACAGCAGCTTTATGAGGGTGTTGATATCAAGGGCAACGGTACTGTAGGTGTGATCACATACCTTCGTACTGATTCTGTACGTATTTCTGACGAGGCAGATGCGGCAGCAAGAAGCTACATCAGCAGCCAGTATGGAGAAGAATATGTGTCAGAAACAGCCAAGACAGTGAAGAAGGGACAGAAGATCCAGGATGCTCATGAGGCTATCCGCCCAACTGATATCAGCCGTACACCTGTACAGATAAAAGAATCCCTTACACGAGATCAGTTCCGTTTGTATCAGCTGATCTGGAAGCGTTTTGCGGCCAGCCGTATGGCTCCTGCGAAGTATGAGACTACCTCTGTAAAAGTGGCTGGTGGAGACTATACGTTCACTGTGTCCGCTTCCAAGGTAGCATTTGAAGGCTTCCTTTCGGTATATATGCAGGAAGAGGATATGAAGAAGGGAAATGTGTTAAGCCAGAGCCTGAGTAAAGGCATGAAGCTGAAGCTGAAAGAGTTAAAGCCGGAACAGCATTTTACCCAGCCGCCGGCACATTATACAGAGGCTTCCCTGGTAAAGACCATGGAGGAACTTGGAATCGGCCGTCCGAGTACTTATGCGCCGACCATCACCACCATTATCAGCCGCCGCTATGTTTCCAAGGAGCAGCGTAACCGTTATGTGACAGAGCTGGGCGAGGTGGTAAACAGTATTATGAAGCAGGCGTTCCCAAGCATTGTGGACGTGAATTTCACGGCTACCATGGAGGGACTTCTGGACTGTGTGGAGAATGGTACTGTACAGTGGAAGACAGTAGTCCGGAACTTCTATCCGGATCTGAAACATGATGTGGATGCTGCCCAGGAAGAGCTGGAGAAAGTAGACATCCATGATGAAGAGACCGATGTGATCTGTGATAACTGCGGTCGTCATATGGTGATTAAATATGGTCCTCACGGACGTTTCCTTGCATGCCCGGGATTTCCGGAATGCCGCAATACCAAGCCTTATTATGAAAAGATTGGTGTAGCCTGCCCGAAGTGTGGTAAGGAAGTGGTGCTTAAGAAGACGAAGAAAGGCCGTAAGTATTACGGTTGTGAAGATAATCCGGAATGTGACTTTATGTCATGGCAGAAGCCATCGGATAAGAAATGTCCGGTGTGCGGAAGCTACATGGTGGAAAAAGGAAATAAACTGGTGTGCAGCCAGGAAACCTGCGGCTATGTAGAAACCAGGCCGAAGGATGAAAAAGAAAATTAAGGTTGCTGTGAAGGGTGCGAGCAGTAACAAATTAAGAAATTTCCGGGGAAAATCCCCTGCAAGGCAGCTGTATTATGTTTTGCAGGGGATTTTTTAAATAAAAGCTCTATTACTTCCATTGTTTGATGAATAGTTTCAAAAACGTGATATTTTCAGAAAAGCTAAACAAAATTGAAAAATAGTAAAAAATAGCTTGTAAATAGTTTGAAAAACGTGTAGTATTAGAATAACAGGTAAAGTCAGAGCATGCCTGAAAAATGCTTTCTGCAAAATCTCCTGCAAAGTGGAGCGTACAGATTGCGGGAGTGGGTTTTCAAACAGGCTCTCATGTAACAAAAGCGAAGGGAGGACAAAATGAGCGTTCAGTTACTTGATAAAACAAGAAAAATCAATAAACTTCTCCATAACAGCAGTTCCAGTAAGGTGGTTTTTAATGATATCTGCCAGGTTCTGATGGATACTTTAAGTTCTAATATCCTGGTTCTCAGCAAGAAAGGCAAGGTGCTTGGTGTAAGCTTTTGCCCGGGAGTTGAGGAAATCCAGGAGCTGATAGCTGATGAGGTGGGCGGTCATGTTGACCCTCTGCTGAATGAGCGTTTTTTAGGGGTATTATCTACCAAAGAGAACGTGAATCTTCAGACACTTGGCTTTGAGCATGTTTCCAGCAGCTATCAGGGAATCATCAATCCTATTGATATTGCAGGAGAACGTCTTGGAACGGTGTTTATGTACCGCAAGGATCGTCCATACGATATTGAGGATATTATTGTCAGTGAATACGGCACCACAGTTGTAGGTCTTGAGATGATGCGGGCTGTACATGAAGAGAATGCTGAGGAAGACCGAAAGAAACAGGTTGTAAAATCTGCTTTTAACACACTTTCTTTCTCTGAACTGGAAGCTATCATCCACATTTTTGATGAGCTTGACGGAGATGAGGGAATTCTTGTTGCCAGCAAGATTGCAGACAGAGTAGGTATTACCAGATCAGTAATCGTAAATGCACTCCGCAAGTTCGAGAGCGCAGGCGTTATTGAGTCCCGGTCATCCGGTATGAAGGGAACCTATATCAAGGTTCTCAATGAAGTGATCTTTGATGAATTGGAAGAGATTAAGGCCCAGAGAAATAAAAAGGCCTGAGTGAATTCAATAAATAATAAACAAGTGTACAGAAGAACTGTTTTCCTTCGAACGTGTTTGAAAAAGGCTTTCTGCAAATTGTGAAGTTGCAGATTGCAGGAACGCTTTTTCAAACACGCTCTGGAGGGCAGTTCTTTTTTGTGTATAACAGGAAACTTCGTTGGAATTCATGATTTCACAAAAAAACTTTACCAGGCAGTCTTCAGAAGCTTCGAAATAGAAAAAAATTCAGAAAATTTTTAAAGTGAGAAAACAAGAGAAAAAAAGAGCATAAAAGAGAATAAAAAAGAATATACTTAAAAATGCAACTATGAAAAGAGTTGCACAAATAACGATAATTCAATAATATAATGGACAGTGATTAGCACTCGGCAATAATGAGTGCTAGCAAGGAAAAGAAAAGCAATTCTAAAGGAGGACATAGATCATGAAATTAGTTCCATTAGGCGACAGAGTTGTATTAAAACAGTTAGAAGCAGAAGAGACAACAAAATCCGGTATCGTTCTTCCAGGACAGGCACAGGAGAAACCACAGCAGGCAGAAGTAATCGCAGTAGGACCTGGCGGAGTTGTTGACGGCAAAGAAGTGAAAATGGAAGTTACTGTAGGCGACAAGGTTATCTATTCCAAATATTCAGGAACAGAGGTTAAGCTTGACGGTGAAGAGTATATCATTGTAAAACAGAGCGATATTCTTGCAATTGTGAAATAAGACATAACCTTATAAATAACTTGAAATCAGGAGGATGATTCATTATGGCAAAAGAGATTAAATATGGCGCAGAAGCCAGAACAGCATTAGAGGCTGGTGTAAATAAACTTGCTGATACCGTAAGAGTAACACTTGGACCGAAAGGAAGAAACGTAGTACTTGATAAACAGTTCGGTGCTCCGCTTATCACAAACGATGGTGTTACAATCGCAAAAGAGATCGAGCTTGAGGATGCTTTCGAGAACATGGGAGCTCAGCTGATCAAGGAAGTTGCATCCAAGACAAACGATGTAGCTGGTGACGGTACTACAACTGATACTGTACTTGCTCAGGCAATGGTTCATGAAGGAATGAAGAACCTGGCAGCAGGTGCTAACCCGATCGTTATGAGACGCGGTATGAAGAAAGCTACAGATACTGCTGTAGAAGCAATCAAGAACATGAGCCAGAAAGTAAGCGGAAAGAAACAGATCGCAAACGTTGCATCTATTTCCGCCGGAGATAAAGAAGTCGGAGAGCTTGTTGCAAATGCAATGGAGAAAGTTTCCAACGACGGTGTTATTACTGTAGAAGAGTCCAAGACCATGCACACAGAGCTTGACCTTGTAGAAGGTATGCAGTTTGACCGTGGATATATTTCCGCATACATGTCCACTGATATGGAGAAGATGGAAGCAAACCTTGAGGATCCATATATTCTGATCACAGACAAGAAAATCTCCAACATTCAGGAAGTTCTTCCGCTGCTGGAGCAGATCGTACAGGCTGGAGCAAAACTTCTTATCATCGCTGAGGATGTTGAGGGTGAGGCTCTTACCACTCTGATCGTAAACAAATTAAGAGGAACCTTCCAGGTAGTAGCTGTAAAAGCTCCTGGCTATGGTGACAGAAGAAAAGAAATGCTTCAGGATATCGCAATCCTGACAGGTGGTACTGTAATTTCTGACGAGGTAGGTCTTGAACTGAAAGATGCTACAATGGCTCAGTTAGGACGTGCAAAATCTGTTAAAGTTGCAAAAGAGAATACTGTTATTGTTGATGGTATGGGAGATAAAGAAGCAATTGCCAATCGTGTTGCCCAGATCCGTGCTCAGATTGAGGAGACAAAATCTGATTTCGACAGAGAGAAGCTTCAGGAAAGACTTGCAAAACTTGCTGGTGGTGTAGCAGTGGTTCGTGTTGGTGCAGCTACTGAGACTGAGATGAAAGAAGCAAAACTTCGTATGGAAGATGCTCTTGCAGCTACCAGAGCAGCTGTTGAAGAAGGAATCATTGCAGGAGGCGGTTCTGCATATATCCACGCTTCCAAAGAGGTTGCAAAACTTGCAGCAGATCTTGAGGGAGATGAGAAGACTGGTGCAAACATCATCCTGAAAGCACTGGAAGCTCCGCTGTTCCGTATTGCTGCTAATGCAGGTCTTGAAGGTGCAGTTATCATCAACAAAGTAAGAGAGTCTGAGCCAGGTGTTGGTTTTGATGCTCTGAACGAGAAATATGTAAACATGGTAGACGAGGGAATCCTTGATCCTGCAAAGGTTACAAGAAGTGCTCTTCAGAACGCAACAAGTGTTGCTTCTACTCTGCTTACAACTGAGTCTGTTGTTGCAAATATCAAAGAAGATACTCCGGCAATGCCAGCTGGCGGTCAGGGTATGGGAATGATGTAATTTCCGGCAGCAGAAAACAGAACGGAAAATCCATGAATGGATTTTTGAAGGTATAATTCAGAACTCATAAGGGTCGGTGTCAAAGACGCTGGCCCTTTTGCATTCAATAAAAGTCATTTTTTACAGTAACTGTGTACTGTTACTGTTCACTGGTAACGTTCCGCGAGGCGTTTTTTGTGAACAAAGTTCACAGAAAACCCGAGAATTGCGGCGCGAAATCATGCGAATGCATGATTTCTGTGCATCGCGAAGCGCGTTACTGTGAACGGAGTGAACAGTAACTGTGTACTGGCAATATTCCGCGTTTTATCAGGAACAATGTTCACAGGAAAACTTTTGTGTGTTATACTTAAAACAACATGCCGGCTGGCAAAAAAACAAAGGAGAATTGTAATATGAGCGATTTGTATTCTGAGCTGCTTGTAAAAAAAGAGCGGACCGCAAAGGACAGGCTGGTAAAAGGCAGTATCATTGCACTGATCGTGCTTCTGGTACTCGCAGGTCTGTTTATCATGCCTCTGCTTCTGATCGCGGCAATTGTGCTGGGAGTCTGTGCCTATCTTTTTATCTTTCCAGGCACTGATCTGGAATTTGAGTACCTGTTTGTAAACGGAGAACTTGACATTGACAAGATCATGGCAAAGTCCAAGAGAAAAAGAGTAAAAAGCCTGAACATCACAGAATGTGATATTATGGCACCTCTTAACTCACATAGAATGGACTATTACAACAGCAACCAGAAGCTGAAAGTACAGGATTTTTCCTCCGGAAATCCGGAACATAAGCGTTTTGCAATTGTCTGCCGCGATGGCGCAGATACCTGCAAAGTAATTATCGAGCCAGATGAAATATTGGCAAAAACCATGAGAAATACTGCTCCGAGCAAAGTATTTTTAGATTAATTTACTATATTGACACACTTTTAGTTGTTTGCTACACTAATCTACAAACCAAAGACACAATAAGACAAGGGAGGAAAAGCAATGGGTACTATCATTGGTGAAGGCATTACTTTCGACGACGTCCTTTTAGTTCCGGCGTACTCCAAAGTAATCCCGAATCAAGTTGACGTTTCAACTTACCTTACAAAGAAGATTAAACTGAACATTCCCATGATGAGTGCAGGAATGGACACCGTTACTGAGTACAATATGGCGATTGCCATGGCACGTCAGGGAGGTATCGGTATCATTCACAAGAACATGTCTATCGAGGCGCAGGCAGAAGAGGTGGACAAGGTTAAGCGTTCTGAGAATGGTGTTATCACAGATCCATTTTTCTTATCTCCGGAACATACATTGAAGGATGCCAATGACTTAATGGCGAAATTCCGTATTTCCGGTGTCCCGATCACAGAAGGCAAGAAGCTGGTAGGTATTATTACCAACCGTGATCTGAAGTTTGAGACAGATTTCAGCAAGAAGATCAAAGAGTCCATGACATCTGAGGGACTGATCACAGCCAAAGAAGGTATTACACTGGAAGAGGCGAAAGAGATCCTTGCGAAATCCCGTAAAGAGAAATTACCCATTGTAGATGATGATTTTAACTTAAAAGGACTTATCACCATCAAGGATATTGAGAAACAGATCAAATATCCTCTGGCTGCCAAAGATGAACAGGGACGTCTTCTCTGTGGGGCTGCTGTTGGTATTACCGCCAACGTGCTTGCCCGTGTAGACGCACTTGTGAAGGCAAATGTTGATGTCATCGTTGTTGATTCTGCTCATGGTCATTCTGAGAATATCCTCCGTGCTGTACGAGAGATCAAGGCTGCATATCCGGAGCTGCAGGTTATCGCAGGAAACGTTGCCACAGGAGCCGCTACCAAGGCTCTGATCGATGCTGGTGTAGATGCAGTTAAGGTCGGAATCGGACCTGGTTCTATCTGTACCACCCGTGTAGTTGCTGGTATTGGTGTACCGCAGATCACAGCAGTCATGGATTGCTATGAGGTTGCCAAGAGATATGGTATTCCGATTATTGCAGACGGTGGTATCAAGTATTCAGGCGATGTTACCAAGGCAATCGCAGCTGGTGCAAACGTTTGTATGATGGGAAGCATGTTCGCCGGATGCGATGAGAGCCCGGGAACTTTCGAGTTATATCAGGGAAGAAAATATAAAGTATACCGTGGAATGGGATCCATTGCAGCTATGGAGAATGGCAGCAAGGACCGTTACTTCCAGGAGAATGCCAAGAAGCTTGTTCCGGAAGGTGTGGAAGGACGTGTTGCATACAAGGGACACCTTGAGGACACTGTATTCCAGCTGATCGGAGGACTTCGCTCCGGTATGGGATACTGTGGAGCTGAGAATATTGAAGCACTGAAACAGAATGGTAAATTCGTGAAGATTTCTGCTGCTTCCCTGAAAGAGTCTCACCCACATGACATTCACATTACAAAAGAAGCACCGAACTACAGTGTGGATGACAAATAATGAAAAGAAAATCTGCAAGGCCGTCTTTTTCAAGGCGGCCTTCTTTTAACAAAAGAGAAAAAACAGATAAGGGCGGCAGAATCCGTCAGAGAAATCAGCGTCTGGCATTACTGGTGCTTCTTTTGCTTCTGGTTGTGACAGGAGTGGTTATTCTGATGGTAAGGAAAGGACAGAAGCAGGAGGAAAGTGCAGAGACATCCCAGAAAACGAATGATCATACGAATTATGGACCGGAAGAATGGATGTCCCAGGGTGCTCCCTACATAGATGTACAATTATTGACTCCAAATGAGTATTCCAGGCCTCAGCTGCCCCTGAATGGAGCTGATTACATAGCGATCCATTATACAGCCAATCCCGGTGCCACAGCCCAGAATAACAGGGATTATTTTGAGAATCTTTCCATTTCTCATGAGGCGAAAGTAAGCAGCCATTTTGTAGTAGGACTGGAGGGTGAAGTGATCCAGTGTATTCCTACCTCGGAGATGTCTTATGCGACTAACTCAAGGAATGTGGACAGTATTTCCATTGAGTGCTGTCATAAAGATGATACCGGCGTTTTTGAACAGGAAAATTATGATTCTGTGGTAAAGCTGGCTGCATGGCTGTGCGCCCGATTTGGGCTGACTTCAGAGCAGGTGATCCGGCATTATGATGTGACAGGCAAGGAATGCCCCAAGTATTATGTGGATCATCCGGATGCCTGGGAGCAGATGAAGGCGGATATCAGTGCACAGATCACAATAGATCAGGGCTTGATGGGGATTTCCTGAGAAAAAGTACGGACTATATCCATAAATTTGCTTATGCAGGCATTGCGACCAGTAACCACAAAAAGTTACTGGTCATTGGTAACGTTCCGCGAGGTGTTTTTTGTGAACAAAGTTCACAGAAAACCCGAGAATCTCAGCGCGAAATCATGCGAATGCATGATTTCTGTGCATCGCGAAGCGTGTTACTGGTCACTCCGTGACCAGTAACCACAAAAAAATTGTACATAAAAGAAAAAGATTTCCCATCTTGAAATAACGAAAAAAATATTGTAGTATAAAAAAGAACTGCATGACTGGCGGATCGTGGGAATACCCACAGGGAGTGCAGTAATATCATTGTGTCGACCGCCTGGGCAGCCTGGAAGAGAGGCTTCCCAGGCGTTTTTTTATACACGCAGTCAACATTACACTATTGATGAAAATCTGGTGGCTGCGGTAATATACTCATGTAAATTTCGAAAGGAGAACATCTGCATGGAAATGATAGCATTGGACAAAGAACTGAAGGAAAATTCTT
>ENA-OQKF01000577-OQKF01000577.1-human-gut-metagenome-genome-assembly--contig:-NODE-577-length-21068-cov-17.910319_pt1 | contig 21068 bp, 18 predicted proteins | sample MGYA00242617_ERZ504784 | MGnify/ENA primary metagenome ERZ504784 (study PRJEB26092, sample SAMD00036364) | human gut metagenome | host: Homo sapiens | study: EMG produced TPA metagenomics assembly of... | reverse complement strand
ATGTCTTCAATTCATCATCTGTAAGTTTAATGACATATTTTCTTGGTCTTGCCATATAAATCACCGCCGTTTTCTTTTATTTTAACATGAAGCGGCTATAATAGCTATAAATATTTAGTTAAATATCAACAATACAGTTCACTAGATACACCACTGTTTTTCTGACTAAACACTTTTACCCGGGAATCTTTCTGCCTATAACTTTTCAGAATTGATAAACTATCATCCGTACTTCCATCATCCACACATATTACCTCAAAGTTGGTATATGTCTGATTTAAAATCGAATCCAAACATCTTCCTAGATATTCCGCCGTATTATATACTGGTACAATAAAACTATAAAATTCATTTGATATTTTTTTATCTTCACCTGTTAATGTATCCATACTTTATTTGACACTACCTTCGTTTCTATATTCCTGTAACATCCAAAACAATACTATTAAATATCCATTTCGACTCGCAATTATATGTCTGACTATTTTACTTTCATCTGCCATATAAAAATCTATATTTTGTAAATATTCTTCAATTGGTTTTCGTTTCAAAATTTTGTGTAATCTTTTTATTTTTTCCCATCCTCTAATCTCTGATAATTTAAGTGTATAAAAAATAGTATAGTGATAAACACTCCACATTCTTTTTTTCCACTCCGGATTATCCGTAATTTTCCACCGTTTTTCTAATGACTCATCAATTAATCTATTTGCTTTCTCCAACTTTTCAACATAATTTTCATCCACGGAACTTAAAGTTCCGCTACCATACTCATAATAAATATATGACTCATTTTCAAGAAATCTTATACTATCACAATGATACAAATAATCAGCTACGAATAATGTATCCTCCCCCAAACTCAAATCCGAATTAAATCTAATTTTCTTACTTTGGAGCACCTCATTTTTAAACCTCTTTGCCCATACATAACTCAATGTTTTTTCTTGATCCATCTTGATAATTTCTTGTACTGTAATTGCTTCCACTGTTCGGGAAAGAACTTTTGTATTTGCAATAGGTTTCCACTCCATATTCCTTTTTTCGATTCCACATACAACTAAATCAATATCCTCGTCCGCCTGCAATAATGTCTCTATATAATCACTCTTAACCTCATCATCACTGTCTAAAAAGACAACAAATTTTCCATTTGCCAAATCAAGACCAGTATTTCTGGCAACAGACACCCCTTCATTTTTTTTATGTATAACACAAATCCTTGAATCACACTTTGCATACTCATCACAAATTTTTCCACATTTATCAGGTGATCCATCATCAATCAAAATTAATTCAAAGTCTTTCATTGTCTGTGCCAAAACAGATTCTATACATCTTTTAATATATTTTTCTACATTATAAACGGGAATAATAATACTAACCGAAACCATAATTAACCTCACTCAAAAATCTTATCTATCATTTCACTTGATTGTAATTTCATATTTTTCAAATTATTAGAAATCGTCTTTAAATGTTCCGGATATCGTAAACACCCTTCTATCTTTTCAAAAATAGCTGCTTTCTCTATTGGAACAATCCACCCCGTAACATTATCAATAAACTGTTCTCTGGCCCCAGAAACTTCTGTCGTTATTACAGGTTTGCACAATATTCTTGCTTCATTTGTTGTTGTACAAAACCCTTCAAATCTAGAAGGCTGCACATATAAATCACAATCACGCAAGAATCTATACGGATTATTTTGATTTCCCAATAGCACAAAGAACTCCTGTAACTGATTTTCAATAATGGCTTCTTCTAATCTTTTCCGTTCTTCTCCTTCTCCGCAAACATACCATCTTATATTATATCCTTTATTTTTTAATTGTCCGCACACTTCGATTGCTATATCTAACCCCTTTTCCTGCGCCAGTCGACAAATCGTTAAAATCCGAACTCCTTCAAAACCATCTTCATATGTTTTCCCTACTTCTGCTTTCTGCTTAATGCTTTCTAAATCAACATAATTGTAAAAAATTTCTGTCCGATTTTTCATCTCAGGATGATATTTCAAAAAGCTTTCGTAAACATTCTGTGAAACAGCAAATACCTTATCATATTTTCTATGATATTCTATTGCCAATGAATTGTCTCCCTGATTAGATTCCATATCTCCATGGAGCCAAAGAATTTTCCTCTTTGCCTGTATTTTATCAATCACATAAAACATAGGGACAGTATTGGGAGCATGGTAGGCAATTGCTATATCATACTTTTTCTGAATCGGAATCAACATTTCACTGCTGATCTTATTCTGCTCCAAATAAGACAGCTTCTTCTTTTTCAATTGTCTTTTACTCAACAACTTTCTTAAGGCTGCCACAGGATAATTTATTATGTTTTGAGAATTTACAGTAGGCAAACAGCTCACATTAACTTTCTCGGGAATCTCAGCAAATAATTCTCCGCCTTCTTTCTCAACATACAAATCCACATCCACATCATCATAATTAAATTGATTTAACATCGCTATCAGCGCTCTTTCTACACCGCCCATACTCAGTTGTCTGGTTACAATCACAATTTTTGTTTTCAAACCTTTTTATCCTCTTTTCAAAAATATCTTACCAATCCTTCTGATTTTGAAATACCAATAAATAAATCTTACTCTATTTTCCAAAAATTTTTTTAAAATAAAATCTCTCTCTGTTTTTCTCTCTGTATGTACAACAATGTTCTCTTTTAGTCCCTCTAAATTTCTAATGTTTGAAATTTGTTGTGGCGATTCTGAATGGAATAATACCACATAAACCATTTTTCGAATCCGCTCATTTACACCCATCTCATCGATATTGTATTTTTTTGCATATTCTTTCATTTTTATTTGATTATAAAGCAGATTCTCAATTGGAATAAGTCTTTTATTTTCTTCATGATAATATATATATCCATAATAAGGGAATTCATATATTCTCTCACAAACATTAAAAACTTCTAGCGCAAACGATAAATCTTCTTGTGCTGTCATATTTTCCCTAAATCGTATTCGATTATCTTTGATGATGCTGAGCAAATACATTTTATTTGGTACATATCCATATATTCCACTCTCGTTCCTGCACAAGTTTTCCCAAAAGATTTTTTTTTGAACCTCTCCCCTTGTTTCTGGAGTCTTTATCGAATAACTCCCGTCTGGTTCTATTACTTTCAATGCCCCTATAACAATATCTGCACAACTTTTTTCCGCTGCTTTCACATACTGATCTACCATATCATCTAGACAGATATCATCGCCGTCTACAAACATAATATATTTCCCTGTGGCACATTCAATCCCTCGGTTTCTTGTGTAAGAAACTCCTTTATTTTGGTGATGTAATACTTTAAAACGCTTATCTTCCTTTTCAAATTCTTTACAAATTTCTAAACTCCTATCATTAGAGCCATCGTCAATTAACATAACTTGAAGATTTTGATACGTTTGTTGTTGAAGTGATCGAAGACATCTCTCTAACTTTTTTTCCAAATTATATATAGGTACTATAATACTAACTTTTACCATTTCTAAATCCTTGCTAATATTTTTATTTGTTTATATTTAACTAATATCAAATAAAGCTTTAATTTCCACGAAACATGAACTTTATCCAAGTTTTTGCATGCTCCCTCTGTAATCCTATCTTCACAAATTTTCCTACAATATTCCTCTCGCTCCGTTAAATTTACAAGTAAATTTTTTTGACTTAATGCCGACACAATACAATATAATTTCTGCAACTTAAGCTGTTCGGAAAAATCATAGTCATCACTATCTAAGAAATCTCTTTCAAAACAATATATTAGTTGCTTGCATGACTCCCATCTATCTTTCTTAAATGATTTAGTAATAGATTGCGAATTATAAAAATAATGGTAATATCTTGCTCCATCCAAATAGAAAAAAGAATTTGCTGCCCTCACAACCTTAGCGCTAAATATTGTATCCTCCGAATATCTCACTTCTTCATCAAAGCGCAAACAATTTTTCTCCATAAAGCTTCTCAAATATAGTGACCTCCACGCTGCTACTATAACCCCTAATGTAAGTTCTGGCGTGGCAAAAAGTCTTGGATATATTTCACGTATAATACCTTCTTTTGTATACACTCCTTCTTTCATACCTTTTTCTGTTCCAAAATCGCATAGCGAACCATCTTCTCGTCCAGGCCATCCTGCATACATAGGACGAAAACGAACAAAATCCACTCGATATTTTACTGCAATATCTACCAATTCTTCCAATGTATTAGCATCAATCCAATCATCACTATCTATAAAGAAAATATATTCTCCCTCTGCTATATCCATCCCTGCATTTCTCGCAGATGCCAACCCACCATTCTCTTTGTGTATCACCTTTATTCTGGAATCTTTAGCCTCGTATTCATCACATATTTTAGGACTACCATCCGGTGACCCATCATCCACTAAAATAACTTCTATATCTTGCAGTGTTTGTCCTAAAACACTCTCAATACATCGCATCAAATATTTTTCGACATTATAAATCGGAATAATAACTGAAACTTTAGGACTCATCACTAACCCCTTTCATATTTTTCAACACACAATCAATATAAAACTTAGAATTTTCTATTTGTTTTTCTATATTTTTTTCTACATTCTCATAATCTTTCAACTCTGTATAATTCGTCAAGCACATACTTTTTATCAAATCCTGCATACGAGTATTGATTTTTTCACTTCTGTCAAACACCGCAAATGGTTTTCGAAATATAATCGCAAAAGCCGTTCCGTGAAAAGAATTGGATACAATGTACTCTGCATGATGTATCAACGATATAAACATCTGTGGACCTTCCTCTTCAAAACATCTGTCACAATAGTCACAAGATAATATCGAATATATTGCCAGATTCTCTTCTTTTGCCTTTCTTATCACAAAGTCCCGTATTTTCTCATTCCCCTCGAAATCATAAACTAACAAATATGGCTCTCTAAAATCACCTTTTTTTTCTATCTCAATCCACTTTGCCTGTTTCAACAAAAATACTGGATCCAGTACCTGAACCGCCCCTTTTATCCCAAGCTGATTAATAATCTCAATCCCAGACTTTTCTCGAACAGATATATAATCCATCTTTTCTAATCTTTTTTTTACGTTAACTTTTTCTTCTTCAACAATGTCTTCTGTCGCAAAACTTGCCGCATAAGATGCGCGTATACTTTCACTTGGCGCAAAATCCAAATAAAATGCAGGATCTTTCCCGTTTTTGAAAAGAGTGTTCCAAATTTGATCACTTCCTGCAAAATATATATCCGCTTCCGGAACATCTCGTTTCAACTCTTCATTCGTACAATACGTCTGATTCGTAATAGGTAAAAATGTTTCTCGGAACTTGTCAAATTCTTTTTTTCGTTTGCTCCTTCTGCCCTTTAATCTTTCCGGAAGTTTAAGAAGAAGATATAGTTCTTTCAAAACAGGTTTGTCGTAAGCTGGGTTATTTACTTTTTTCAGATTATAATGTTGTAAATAGAGTGGTTTATAGTCTATAATTTCTACTTCCTGCCCTATTTCGCTTAAATATTCTGCCAGAGCATATGCCTGTAAACTGGCACCCAGATTATAAACATCATGACATGTAATCGTCTTAACCTTCATTCTATTATTCCTCGTCTAATTTCCGCTATTTTATAAGCGCATAAAGTTTTTGTACTTCTTCCTTATTGGTATAATCACTTTTTCTTTGATTTTCAACTATTTTCTGCTGTAAAACTTTATTTTGAATAACCTCCGCTATTCCCTGGGCACATTTCTCATTATCCATCGAAACAATAACGCCATCATACCCATCTTTCAACTGACTTACCGAGGTTTCATAGTTTGTGATAATAACTGGTTTTCCCAATATTTGTGCTTCTCGCACAGCAACACATTTACCCTCATGCCGACTCGGCTGTACATAAATATCACACGCTTTCATATATGGATATGGATTTTCTTTTTTCCCTAAAATTATCACATGTTCTTGCATACCTGTTTCTTCAATTTTTTTTCGAATAAGTTCTTCATCTGGTCCTAATCCAATAAGATACCATTTGACATTCAATCCTAGAACCCTTATTTTTTTGCAAATAGATGGGACATTATCAAAATTTTTTTGAGAACAAAATCTACCCACCGAAAGAATTGAAATAATATCAGGTTCCTTTATCTCTCTTGATACATCACTCTCATTTGCTTTCTCATATATAAATTTATCAGACAGTATGTTCTCAATTACAATTGTTTTGTTTGCAAACTGTGGGAACACCTCTATAAAAGATTGCTTGCATTGTTCACTCACTGCTGCAATCCAATCCATACCTTCATATTGCCTTAATAACGCATTATGATCTGACGGTTCGTTTTTATAGTCAGTATGTATCCAACCAACCTTAACTTTTGCATGTACTTTCGTCTTAATAAAATCAAATGGCAGAAAAAAACCTAATGCCAAATCATATTCTTTTGCTAATTTGGGTGCACACTTGTTCATAATACATTCCCATGTTTTATCATAATCTATTTTTCGAAAATGTGAACAAATAGCATCTTTAAGGCGAAGAATTGCCGAATAGTAACATCCATTCTTTATTTTTTCACTAAAAGATTCTCTTAAGTAAGCCAATTCTTTCACTTCTGGTAGTAAGTCTGCTCTCTTATCTATCAACGAATAAAGTGCTCCGTGATGTCCATACAAAAACACATCTACATCGTATTTTTTATAATTTAATGTTTCTAACAGCCCCAGTAAACTTCTTTCAATCCCGCCCAGTTCCATAGCTCCCGTGAAAACAATCAAGATTTTTTTCTTTTCCATTCCTATCCTCTCTCATTCTATTGCTGATATATCTTTTCTAACTCAGATACCATATGACAAACATCATACTTTTCTGCAAGATTTACATTTATGTTATAACATTTATATTGATCATTTTCTATAAAATCATATATCGTCTCAGCCCAACTTTTCGCTCCCTTTCCTAGCGGTATACACATTGCGTATCCAATATCCGCTTCTTGAGGAACGCCATCTGAATAAAAAGTAAAACATCCTGCCAACTGAGCTTCAACGACCGAAATCCCAAGCCCTTCATATATAGATGGATATATTGCAATTCCACATCTATTCAAGTAAGGTATTATTTCTGTTGTGCAGCCAACAAATACTATATCCTCTTCCAATCCTAGTTTTTTTGCTTTCTGTTCCATCTCCAATTTCTTTACACCCTCGCCTATCCAGTATAACTTAAATTCGTCACACAACTGTTTTAGGTAATATATAATTTCAACGATAAACTCCGGATTTTTTTGTGAATCAATTCTCCCCACCGTAATTATATTTTTCGTGTATGCTTGTTCAAAATTGAATTTCTTCTTAAATTCAAATCCATTATATAAAACAGTACCCTGTTTTTTTCCATAATAGTGTTCCAAAGCAGCTTTAGAGCACCCTAATTTATCTGTTGCATAATAGCACAACAATATTTGCTGTATTTTCCTTTTCCATTTCTTCTTCCCTTTTAACTTATCGCCGTTCAAAAATGCAGTATGAACATGTGATACCCGGATTGGTACTCCTTCTTCTTTTGCAACTTTCAATGTAAAAACATTCATAAAATCCATATGGGAGTGAACAATATCATAATGATTTTTTTGAATTAATTCCTTTTCAAAACATAAAAACTTTCTTTTATCATTTTTGTTGTATATAGCCCCCCCTTGTATACTCGACACCCTAACTCCTGTATTTTCGTGTCATAATACTGCTCTGTTCCTTTGTCTGCCGCTACCAAAAAATCAATCGGATATTGTTTTAAATCTATATGGGACACTATTTCCCAACATACCTTCTCAATACCACCAACAATTAAATTATTTACAATATACAAAATTTTTTTCATTATCATCTACCTACATAAACCGATGGAATCTTTTTATACTCTGTGCTTTGTACATACTTTTTGGCATCTAGAAATCCTTGTTTCAATGTTTGATTCATTTCATGAGTATTCTTCTTTGTAATAAGCAAAATTTTTGCATATAACATGGTCATCATCATATAATACGAAATACAGATACTCATCCACATTCTTTCTATTGAATACTCACTCAAAGAGTAAAGATATCTATGCCAAAAAACATAATGATTAAATGCTCTCGCATAAATTGGTTCTAACCTCATTTTTTTTGTGGACGTTTTTCCGTCATTATGAATATATTTTGCGTTTGCAACCACACAACTTTCATATCCATTTTTTAATAATTTATAAAACATTGCTCTGTCTTCAAAAGCAGCATATCCAAATTTTTCTGACCACAACTCATCTTCAAACCTAATTTTTTTCATTACATCCGTTTTAATCAAAAAACAGGTCCACGGAAGTGATTCTGTTCTATAAATTTGGTTTGAATCAGTATTAATACGTCTGTTATAAGACCATCCTCCCGTTTTCAATATTCTAACATATGTGTCGTTTTTCCCTCGTAACATAACACAAGCGCCTCCAATCAAAGACGCTAATTTGTGTTTAAGACTTGCTGGCGGAAAAAAATCTAATAAGGGACCCGCTGAGCAGGCATACTGTCCATTGAGTATTGGCCTTGATAATTTCTCAATAAAATCCTTTTCTAATTCAACATCATCGTCACAAAACAAGGTAAGGTCACTGGTAATATATTCCAATGCTTTTAATCGTTGCATAATCATTCCTTTCTGTGAATATACAAACTCTTCTGACCCCAGTCTATATTCAGGAAGAGCATACCCTTCCGGCAAAACAACAATAATTTTCTCCGGTTGAATCGACAATTTTACTATGCTGTCTAATAACTTTTTATATTTTTCTCCTGCTGTTCCAAGGGTTCTAATTGCAACAGAATATGTAAACTTTTGTTTCATAGTTGCTTTGTTTCCTTTCAACTTACGAATGTTTTCTTAAAAAATCTACACCAAATAATCGGTGTACTACTTGCGTAACTTTGCTTTTTAACACCGTGCTTTTTTTCATCCAACTTTTTGCAAACCAATGAACTGAATGCGTATTTTTTGTTTTTTGAATACGGCCTGTTGTATCATCATACGGATTAAAATACTCTATCGGATACACTGTACCTTTCTCTAATTTCTGTTTTGTTCCGTCACATCTTAATCCAAACTTAACCAGTGCTTTTGTATTTAATTCTGGACAACTAACCACACCATGTTTCCCATCTAGTAGATTGGTATATTCTTCTAACATCTGTGTTACTAATAAATTCCCTTTTTCGGCTCCAAATCCCACTCCTGTATTAACATATTCCGAGGTTTCGAAACCAAAAAAAGCATCGTTGTCCAACATATCATCAAACGGACATAACAACTCTACATCTGTATCAAAATAAATCCCACCATGCTTTTCAACAACTAAAAGTCTCACATAATCTGTTAAAAAAGCAAACTTTTTATTCTCATAACACATTTTTGTATATGCGTTCATGTTAACATCGAAGTTCTGTTCATTCCATTCTACTATTTCATAATCTGGGCAAAACTTCTTCCAACTTTCAATACATTTTTTAGCTAATTTAGGTTTCTCGTTCCCACCAAACCAACAATAATGAATAATCTTAGGTATCATTTACTCTTCCTCATTTCATTACTTTCTGTGCAAATACATATAAATTTTTCCTGGCATGATCCCCAACAACACATTTTTCAAAAAATTTCGTACAACATAAATATATGTATACCATGGCATATGCAACATTTTAAATCCGACATACGTCACATAACTTGAATTCATTCTAGATTTAAATGTTCGACGTTTGAAAGCATTTTGATCATCACGCATCTTGTATAGCGGTTCAGTTAAATTGAACCCCTTATATCCATGTGCATATATCTTGTACCACAAATGACAATCTTCAGCTCTTAACGTTCTTTTATCTTCTGAATACCCCTCTACTTCTAGAAAAACTTCTTTTCTTATCATACACGGTGCATGACAAAAGAAAGGGGAATGGTTAATGAAATCTTTTTTTTCAGGATATTCAATCGCCGTTCCGGTCTTCCAATCCCCATTTTTATCAAAGAAAATCATCGGTGTACTGACTACTGCAAATTCCGGATGTGTTTCGAGCGCGTCGATTTCTTTTTGAAAACGTTCCGGCAATGAGATATCATCTCCATCCATTCTCGCAATATATTTTCCTCTTGCTTGATGCAAACATTTATTTAAAGTTTTATTTAGCCCCAAATTTTGCTCATTTCTTAACAAAATGAACTTATCCGGATATTTATTAACGTATCGCTCTGCAACTTCAACTGTATTATCCGTCGAACCATCATCACATAGAATAACTTCAAAATCCTTATACGTTTGCCAGAGCAACGAATCTAATGCTTCTCCTAGTGTATCTGCACAGTTATATATTCCCATAATCACTGAAACGTTTATTTCCATAAGTTTATCTCCCTCTTACCGAGCAATTTTTGTTTTTAGCTTACGAATTATCTTTAATAGAATCAGTAACAACTCTGTTTGTTTATACTTACACAAGCTGTAGAAAACCTTCCACTTCATTGGAAAGTATTTGAAATCCAGTTGTTTGAATGCATTTTCCCATTTTGGATGTTTTAGTACTTTACGGAGATATTTTGCTTGTTTCCAGAAACTCTTATCACTTTCGAGCTCATTCAATCCTATACCAAGCATTCCTAACGCAATCCTATTATTAAGCGCTATTTTATACTCTTGTCCCAATCCGTTTTCTTGTATATATCTTTCAAAATGTTGATATAAGTACTGCCATTGTGCAACCATTCTCGTCCTATATTTTCTAGTCGTTGATTCTATATTTGTTTTTCGATAATTATACAAAGATTCATTCAAATACACACATTTCTTTGCATCTGCAAATGCCCCCAGGTTGTAGATAGCATCCTCAGAAGATCCTACTTCTCGTTCGCTTACCCATACACCAGAACAAGCCATCTCCCGTCGATAAAGCTTACCCCACATGGTTGTGATTCGATCTGCCTTTTCTACACAAGACAATTCACTATTTATCGGTCCCACCATCATTCGGTGTAAAGTTAGGACATCTTCTCCTGCAAACTGCTGACTATCTTCAAAAACCGAAGATTCAAATATCTTATCTTTATAAACTCTTTTATATCCGAAAATTATAATATCTGCCTGATATTCTACAATCGCATCAACTGCCAACTGTACAGACTGAGGTTCAATCCAGTCATCACCATCAACATACATTATCAAGTCGCCTGTAGCAATTTCCAAGCCACTTTTTCTCGCATAGGACTGACCTTCGTTCTCTTTCCGAACATATACCACTCTATCATCTTTTTGTGCATATCCTCTGCACATATCGGGACACTTATCATCGCCGCCATCATCAACCAATATGATTTCAATATTTGTATATGTCTGATTTAACAAACTGGAAACGCACTGTTCAAGATACTGTGCCACATGATATACGGGTACAATAATCGAAACCTTCTTCATTCGTTCTCTCCTCAATCAATAATTTAAAATAACCCCCATCCAAAATGGAACTGATAATAATAAAACATCAAATAAGAAATTACCATTAATATATATACTATTTTCCTTGATTCTTTTGTAAAAATATGTTCTATTTCCCAAGGTAATAATATATATCCATACAAGCTTGCATATATAGGCAGCCTTCCTATAAAAATACCACTTGTAAACATAGAAACCACATACAAACCAGTAGAAATGATAGACATATTCGTCATAAAATGAATCATTTTATTTTCTTCATATTTTATTCTTTTTTTACCTATAAATGCAAATATTGTTGGCACCGAATAAACCAAAACTCTTAATATATTTGTCCCGTCATCTTCCCACGACTGCCAGTCACTTACTACATTTTTATACTGTGTCTCGGCTAACGCCACATCAAGAAAGCTTGTAAAACGTTCTACAAATAACACCCCTATAATAGCCATAACAATAAAAAAAAGTGTCTTTTTATTCCATGCCTTCCCCTGCGCTATCAATACCATTGGAATCATCAGCAAAGCTGTTTGATGTATTGTTGCCGCTAAAAGAATTACTACAAGCAATGTTTTATATCTTTTGTTCAACATTAATGCAGTCGCAGCAAATACAATTGTAACGGCAGTAAACTGTCTGATTCCATTAAACATCCACGAAAAATAATCTGTGGACGCAATAAACAAGAAAACTGACACCATATAATTACCGGAATATTTTCTAAAAATACTCAATATGGAAATCCCCTGTATTGCCGCCAATATGGTCAAATAAAGCGTCACATTGTTTCCAATAATTATCTTGATAAGCGATGAAAAAAAGTAGAATCCCTTATCCTTAGAAACCCCGGCAATATACATTGGTATACCGCCAAGTGTATCCGGCATCTCTGCAAATGCTCCCATATACATGTATGTATCTGCAACATGCCCTCTGGTTCCTGCAATCCAGATTATCGGGAAGAATATTAAAAATGCAATAATCCACGGATAACGCATTACAGATTCTTCATTTACCACTTCTTTCTTTTTCAAATTTGTACTTGCGGTAAATACAGCCATTATTCCTAACCAAAATATAATAAAAACATACGGTGACATATCTTATTTCCTCACATTATAAAGTAGTCGTTAGACGCTTACAAAACATCTAAATACAAATCTGTACTTATAAGAACCGAATAACTCACTGAATGTAGTACAACAGCGTTGTCTAAAAGCTATCCCCCCAGTTAAGTGTATACCATATTTATTTAAGCTTGTTACAGTTTAACTTTTAGCACTTAAACTATCTATTCTATTTATTGTTTCCTGCACAACTACCTTCTTATCAAATTCCTTCTCCATCTTTGCTCTTCCAGACTTACCCATCATTTCTTTCTTTTCATAAGGTAACTGTATAAATTGATTCATCTTTTCATATAGACTTTCTTTATCTTTTGCTTTACATAGATAACCCGTTTCCCCATTTACTACAGATTCTCTACACCCTGGAATATCACTCGTGATAATTGGACGTCCTGAAGCTGCGGCTTCTAAAAGTACATTGCTCATTCCCTCATGATAAGATGGAAGCACAACACAATGTGCCATTTTATAATATGGTCTTGGATCTTCCTGAAACCCATGAAAAATAACGGTCTGATCTTCTACTAATTTTTCTACAATTATTTTATATTCATCTTCAAAAAAACCAACAAGATCAAGAACCACTTTTTCTTTATATACTTCCTTGAGTTGTTTCATAGATGCAAACAACTCATCCACACCTTTTTCCTTCATGATACGACCTACAAACAGAAAATGTATCTTTTCTTTTTCCTGCGGATACACCTCATATGGATAATATTCCAAATTTACACCTGCTCCACTCAATATGGTCTGTTTTGACAAAGGAATAATTTTTCTTTTTTGAAACTCTTCTGCATTAGATTGATTTTCAAAAAATACTGTTTTCACTTTTTTTAATGCAAATTTATAAAGCATCGTAACCAAACATGCCAAACCTTTTTTCTGAAAGGCAGTTCCCAGTCCCTGTACATTTGCCGCATATGGAACCTTTCTAAATCGACAAACCACTCCAGCATATATATTCGGTTTAATGGAATATGTAATAACCAAATCAGGTTTTTCATCTTTTATCATCTTTGAGTATATTTTCAGCAATTTCAAATCTGTAATAGGGTTAATTCCACGCCGATCTATTTCTGTTTCAATACAGTGGTATCCCATTTCTTGAAAATAATTTTCCCGACCAACAAAAGGCATACTGATTACTACTTCATAATTTTCTTGTAACTTTTGAATCAATTCTCGCCGAAATTGATAAAGCATATACGAATGATTTGTTATAATCAAAACTTTATCTTTTTTTTTATTCATCTCCCCAGTTCCACCTTCAACTACACTGTCATCTTTTGCCACTTTACCAATCGTTCCCAAAAAGCACTTAATATCAAAGAATAAGCTTTCTTTTTCCACATATTCTCCATCTAACTTCGCTTTCACCGGAATTTCCAGTTCGTCTCTTCCGTTGATCTGCGCCCAGCCTGTCAATCCCGGCTTTACATCATTTGCATTGTATTTCTCACGTTCTGCGATCAGCACATCCTGATTCCAAAGAGCCGGACGAGGACCAATGACAGACATATTTCCGATAAAAATATCCCAGATCTGCGGAAGTTCATCCAGACTGTGTTTTCTTAAAAATTTCCCCACTCTGGTAATATACTGATCCGGATCTCCCAGCATATGAGTCGGCACATCATGCGGAGTACTCATTTTCATACTGCGGAATTTATGTATTTTGAAAAATTCTTTATTCTGCCCTACTCTTTTCTGCGTAAAGAATACAGGTCCTGGATCATCTATTTTAATTGCAATTGCAATTCCCGCATAAATAGGAGATAAGACCACTAATCCACCAAAAGAGAGCACAACATCTATGGCTCTCTTAATGTATCTGTCATAAATTCCTTTACTTTTTTTAGTTTCTCCAACTGCTTCCAAATGACCTCTGACACCATCTGCATTCTCTTCATCACTTTCATCTTCTACAAAAACAACTTTTTTCCCAGCAAAAGGATTTTTCTGATCTTTTTCTTTTTCAAAAACGGAATCCCCTTTTTTCTTTTTTGCAATCATATTCAACCCCAAAAAAGTGACTCCTGTGCCAATTGCTGTCACTTTCAATATTTTTCCAATCTTCTTTTTATCAATTGACATATGCCCTACTCCTATATTGCCTTTTTACACACTCTCTTCCCCCAGCAGTCTCTCATACACTTCGCCCTTTTTCTCGCTTCCATGTTCTCCTGCTGGGTGGTACGTTGTCACGATCTCAGCTACTTTTTCCCGGATATTGTCTGCATTGATGTATGCCATACCCATTAATGTCTCCAGCTCTTTTAAAAATGCTTCGACTTCGAACGGAATCGGACATCCGATATGGATCAGTTCGTTCCTCGTCTTCTTCAGGCCTTCTTCTGCCATCAGTTTCTCTTCATAGAGCTTTTCTCCCGGTCTTAATCCCGTATATTCCACCTTGATATCCACATCCGGTTTCAGTCCGGACAGCTTGATCAGGTTTCTTGCTAAAGTATCGATCTTCACCGGACTTCCCATATCCAGCACAAAGATTTCTCCGCCATGCGCATACGTTCCTGCCTGCAGAACAAGGCTGACTGCTTCCGGAATCGTCATGAAATAACGGATAATATCCGGATGAGTCACCGTGACCGGTCCTCCCGCTTCAATCTGCTTTTTAAACAGCGGGATCACAGAACCATTGCTTCCCAGCACATTTCCAAAACGGACTGCCACAAACTCTGTCTTGATATCTTTCGGGAATTCCTGCTGCACCATTGCTCCGTCTTCATCATCTGCATGGGCATACAGCATTGGCAGCTTTTCCGGTGTGCCCTCTTTGATCATACGATCAAAGGACTGGATGATCATCTCGCACAGACGCTTGCTCGCTCCCATAATATTCGTCGGATTGACCGCCTTATCCGTGCTGATCAGAACAAATCTCTGACAGCCGTTCATCATCGCCGCATAGGCCGTCTTATACGTTCCGATCGCATTGTTTTTGATGGATTCGCATGGGCTGTCTTCCATCAGCGGTACATGTTTATGAGCAGCTGCATGGTACACCACCTCTGGCCGATACGTCTCAAATACCGCATTGATCCGTCTGGAATCCCGAATGGAGCCAACCAGGACCACCAGATCCAGATCCGGATATTTCTTTTTCAGTTCTTGTTAAATATCATATGCATTGTTTTCATAAATATCAAACACAATCAACTGTTTCGGTTGATACGATGCGATCTGACGACAGAGTCCGGATCCGATGCTTCCGCCTCCTCCGGTCACCATCACCTTTTTGCCATGAATAAACGCATGGATCTCTTCCATATTTACTTTGATCGGCTCCCGTCCCAGCAGCTCCTCCACGTCGACATCCCGCAGAGCGCTCACTTTGACCTCTCCGGTCAGGAACTGATACACGCCCGGCAGGTTTTTCAGCTCACATCCCGTCTCTTTACAGATGTTCAGAATATCTCTTTTTTCCTCTGCCGTAGCACTCGGTACCGCTACAATGATCTTGTCGATCTTATAGCGTTCCACACACGATAAGATATCGTCCCGACCGCCGACGATCGGCACCCCTTCGATGTACCTTCCCCATTTATTCGGATTATCGTCAATAATACAGCAGACAATATCCTTCAGCTCTTTTGCGGTCTTGATATCCCGCAAGATGATCTGACCGGCCTTTCCGCCCCCGATCAGAAGTACCCGCTTCGCTTTTGCGATCTCTTCCGTTTTACGCCGCTTACTTCTCTCCAGTAAAACGAAACGATAGGCAAAACGTACCATCAGCGTCATACCAAACTGGATCACCGTTCCGAAAAAATAATACGAAAGCGGCATTCTGCCAAAAAAAAAGCGTCATACCTGTACAATGAAACAAACTTGAAATACCTGTTGCAACTATCATACGTACTAACTCACTATAGCTTGCAAATCTCCAGATACTGTTGTACAGACGTAGACGCCAAAATACGAATAACGAAAATATGACATAAATACCAATAAATTTAAGGTATGCTCCCAAAAATTCCTTTGGGATCATAGAATATCTGCAGTCAAACCGAAACCACAGTGCCAGAAAAAATGCAATCACAATAGAAACTGCGTCGTATCCGGCCAGCGCAAGGGAAACAACCTGCCAGTGCTCAACCTTCTTCTTCGTGTATCGAACCGCATTTGCTTTTGCTTGATTCAAACTCTTTCCCACAAAACTCTCCTCCTAAGTGTTACTTATTTTCAAACATTGGATAATATCCTTATCCTCTTCCATCCCCAATCCCTGATGTTTATAAAAATTTCATAAGCATCGTCTATCTATTTAAATCTACTACATTTCTCTACGTTTTTCAACATATAACGCCTTTTTATACAATAATTTCCTAATTTTGATAACAGTACACAATATGTAACAAATCCTCACCTGTTTGACATAAAAAGCGCAATAATATCTCTCCTCACATTCTTTCGTTTTTTATATAATTTTCTAATTCTTCCAAGGACTTCTTTTTTATTTTTTGTATATATTTTCAAAAAAAGTGGAAGAAATCGCTCTCTTCCACTTTTCTCTAAATATTAAAATCTTTTTCTGTCAGAATAATTCTGTCTGCATCATCTGTATTCTTTCCAAGAACTCGCTTCACAAGCTTCTTGGCAGATACCTTTTGTGAATGCGACATCGCCTCATCCATAATGTCTTTTACTTCCGCAACTGTCACTGCGTGATCTTCTCTCTGCATCGCATCGATCCGGCTGTACAGCGCCAGGATTCCCATCTCATCGATTCGATATCCATTCTCCTGTGCGTAAGTCTGACCAAATGTAACCAGCTCATCATTTACAAAGATCGGCACTTCCAGTCTGCTCGTAAATTTCTTTCTGAACTCTCTGTTTGAAGAAAGTATACGGTCAAGCGGCTTTCTCTGCTCTTCCAGCACGATCAGCATCTCTCCGGTATCTTTTTCCATCGCTTTGTTCAGCTTCGCAACCGTTCTTTCACTTAATTTTCCTGCTTTTTCAATGATCAGTGCTCCGCCGTATAGCTTAGCAATGATATCACTGATCTTCTTCTTATTCAGTGCTTCTCCGGTGATGATCGCAACTCTTCCCTGACGGATCTTTCTCTGCTTCTGGATCGCTTTGACCACATCAACCGCAAGAACCGTCTTTCCGTTGCCTTTGTTTCCGACGATCAGAAGGTTACCTGTATTGGATGTACCTCTTCTGTTCGTACAATTGCGGTCCTGCTCCAGAACATCCACCAGCTGCTCGCTCATGCCACGCACCGGAACAAAGTAGGAGAACAGCTTCTTCTGCTCTTCTGTCAATCCTGCTCTTTTTGCACCCTGTCCGGACAGATCATAGCGGCTGTGTACCAAAAATCCTGTATCGGAAATCGATAATGCATCTGCAATCTCATCCATCGGAAGCGGTGCAGTCTTTCCTGTCGCAATCAGCTTCGCAGTCTCTTTTCTGCTCAGCGGTGTCGTAGAACTCAGAATATCCGACTCAACAGGCTCTTCATCCGGAATCTCACGATCGTCCGGTTCATCACTCAGCGTCGGCTTGAACTCTTCCTGCAGCCCTGCTGCAATCGATTCGTAATCGTCCTCATAATCATCATCGTAATCCAGTTCTTCTTCGAATTCCTCTTCCAGTTCCTCTGCTGCGTCTTCTGTCAGAAGGTCTTCATAATCTTCTGCACTGTCAACCTCCAGAGTCAGCTCTTCTGATTCCATTCTAAGCTCTTCTGTTGCTTCCTCCTTATTCTCAAGAGGTTCAACAGGAGTACTCGTGTGTACCGGAATCTCCTCACTCTCTTCTTCCGGGATCACACCTTCGATCTCATCAATCATCCTCTGAATATCCGGGGATAAAATCGGGCTCTTTGGCTTGCGCTCGATCTGCTCTACATCCTCTTCATTCACTTCCGGAACTTCCTCCGGTTCAACACCGCCCTCTGCGGCTTCCCACTCAGCAAGAATATCATCAATATCAAGTATATCGTCAACCGGCTCGTCTATTCTCTCATCCTCTTTGATTTCTGTTTCTTCTAATTTAATAGATTCTTTTTCCATATCTTCCTTCTCAGCCTCTTCTGCTACTTCAGGTTCCTCGATTACTTCCACATCTGCTGCATCTGCCGTTTCCGGTTCTGCCAGCTCTTCTAATTCTTTCAGGTCAACTTCCTTAACTTTCGTCTCGATCGTCTCCTCAATGATCTCTTCTACAGGTTCTTCGATCACTTCTTCCTCTGCCACTTGATCCAGCAATTCCAGATCTGATAATGACTCAATCTCTTCCAACGCTTCTGCCAGATCTGAGCAATCATCTTCCCCTGTACTCTCCTCGTCATCACCTTCCACCGGTCCTGCGTCCTCTTCTGCCAATTCTTCGATGTCTTCTTCGTACTCTTCCGCATCCTCTTCTGAAAGTTCAATCTCTTCCTGCTCCTGCGCTTCTTCTGTTTCTGTATGGAAAAGATTCTGAAGTGCCTCGCCAAGCTTCATCGTATCACCCAGCTTCTTCTTCGGCGGCTCCGCTTTTTTCAGCTGCTCTGCTACTTCCTCCTCACTGAGTTCGGCATTCTCCGGCTCTGCGATCTGCTCAGAACGCTCCAGCATATCCTCTGTATAGCGGGCAGCTTCTTCCTGCTCTCTTCTCCGCTTTTCTTCTTCCTCAGCTTTTATTCTGCCCAGATCGATCAGTTTTTCTGCTTCTCTTTCTGAAGATTTTTCTGCTTCTTCCAGCCTTCTGTCATACTTTTCCTGCTGCAGCGGAGTCAATGGCTTGTATCGCATCTTCAGTTCCATGGCCTTGTATACATACTTGCCTTCGCTGAACCACAGGATCAGATCATCACACTCTTCCAGACATTCGGCTGTCATCCCGGCTTCTTCATATCTCTTGGCCAGCTCGTATGCCCACTCTTCGACATACTCTGCTTTTTTGAACTGCTCCAACGCACGGATCTGCTGCTCGATCGGAGCTCTTCGTGCTCTCAACAGGCGGTATCTTAGGATGTACTGATTCGGATCTTTTGGCGCAGCCTGTACGTATTCATCATAATAGTCGATTGCCTCTTCCAGATTTCCAACCTTTATCGCAAGAGTGCACAAGCGATATAATATCTTTCTGCTCCCCTCTGTTCTATGATAGGCAGCTCTCAGAACTCCAAAACTCTTACGGTAATCTCTGATCTTTTCATATATATTGCTGACGTTTAACAGCATATTTACATTTCTGACACGCTTCCAATCAATGCTGTCAGCAATCTCAGCGGCTCTGTTGTATGCACCGTTTTCCATAAGTTTTAGCATCTGTTCTGTCTTCAACTTATATTCATACTTGTCCACTATGCTCACCTCATTATACTTAGTCTGTACCCTATAGGTATATTTCTCTTCATTGCCTAGTTTGTTCTAGTTTACCATATGACTCCCGTAATGTCAAAAAAATGCACCCTCAATTAACATTGAAGATGCATTTTATATTGTATTTAAATTTTTCATATTTTATAAATCGAAGGAACTATCTCGATTCTGTTCCTGTAAGACCTTTACACTTGTTAATTGATATAGCAGTCTGTCCACTAAGACTGGCTTATATGAAACCTCCTGTTCTTCAATTTAACAATATCTATAACCTAAATCCGACTCGGTATCGGTATCATCCTATCATGAAAGTCCTCTCTTCAGTTATTCTCTCTATAACCTTTCGGCTGCTGCAGTATCATCTGACGATATTCCAACATCCTATTTGATTATTCTTTCTATAACTGGGGGTGCTTCATATAAAACTGATATTCCTTATCCATGTTTCTTTACACATGTTCGGGAACTTTGGCTACATGTGGTATCTATATTCAATACGTCTGTAGATGTCGAATCTTTTCATTTTCATCCAGCTTTACAATCTCTTCGATTTGATCTTTTCATTCACTTTTACTGGATCTTATCTTTCGTGGTAAAGGTCTCTTTTACAGGAACCTGCATCTACCGTACCACTGACATATTGAAATGTAACTGATGATATACTGTCCATTGGACCTCTGCCTCCTTAGTTCGTTTATTTTTAATCTAACAGAACGACTACTTACTAAATTAAGAATCGCTCTTTAGTTAAATATCCTTTTGAGATGTGTGATTGTTGTATCTCTTTTGGATTGACTTAATAATACCACTCCGCCTTTTATTTGTCAATACATTTTTTATGTTTTTCTTTAATAATTTTTAAATTATTCTTTTTTGTTTGAATTTTCCGAATATTCAATTTGTATAATATGCGCATTGCGATTGTACGCAGATACAGATATAATGAATTTACTTTTTAGCTGTCGTCTGTACAGCATTGGCTTCTGTCTTTTAGAAGCTGTCTGTTTTCCGGCGTTTCGCCAGATTTTCAGTTGATTTTAACCGAACACAAAAATAAGAAGATTGCATCTACAAGATAAGT
>ENA-OQKF01000570-OQKF01000570.1-human-gut-metagenome-genome-assembly--contig:-NODE-570-length-21353-cov-2.569726_pt1 | contig 21353 bp, 22 predicted proteins | sample MGYA00242617_ERZ504784 | MGnify/ENA primary metagenome ERZ504784 (study PRJEB26092, sample SAMD00036364) | human gut metagenome | host: Homo sapiens | study: EMG produced TPA metagenomics assembly of... | reverse complement strand
TCTTGCGACAGATACATTATGTATCTCAAATCCATCGCAATATTTCCATTTTCTTTTTGTATGCCTTCATCAATATAATAATGAACCAAATCACCCTTAATTACATGACCTATTGAATTTTTAACATCCTCTATAAATTTTTGAGGATTATCAATAATTACAACGCTGTCAGCATTTGGAAAATGTTCTTTTATCATATTTTTAGTGTCTTGCGACAAACTAATTCTAATATTACCACAATCATCCGTTTCACGTTCTTCCTCAAAAACTGTAAACAAACAAAATACTGGTATTGATTTGGCCGGATCTATTCGTGCTATACACTTTGCTTGATTAATTTATGTTAATACCTTATTCGTTTTAGGAGCACTAACAAACATTGTTTGTCCATGTACTACTGTACTCGCTTCAAGTCCATCTCCTTGTCCTCGTATTTTCAGATTATCTTCTATCCCCCAAAATGTTTGAGCATTTGAACAATATAAATTTCCCTCTACTAAACTTTCCATATGTTCTTTTTTTCCAAATTTCAAGAAAAATCTGATATTCCCCATAACAACACGCTCCTAAATATCTACTTATCAAAATAAATACCTCAACATACAATTATGTTGTCCCAAACTTGTGATTATATATTACAACACAAGCTAATTAACCATTTTCTCACAATCAAATACAATTTGTATCTCCCCAATTTTTCTCCGAACCCTCAATCATCTCTTTCAATATTTCCACCGTATGCGTCAACCCTTCCTCTACTGAAAACACCTGCCTATATCCAAGTCTTTTTATCTTACTATTATCAAGAGAAGAATTATTCATTGGATTAAAAGCCTTTTTTTCTTCTTCTGTAGGATTGGAAATTATCGCCTCTACATTGCCTGCTTTAGCATAAATCTCAGCCATTTCTCGTATTGTAGTAACTTCATCTGAACCAATGTTGTAAGCCTGTCCCCCTTGACCTTTAAGCAATACCTTTAAAATTTGAAGTGCACAGTCAATAGAATAGCAATAAGATCTCTTTTGCAATCCAGGGCTCTTCATTTCCAGTCTTTCTCCCATAGCAGCCTTAAACGCAAAATCCGATGAAATACGTTTATCTGATTTTTTTGCAGAAGGTCCATATATATGTCCTGGTCTCACAATTGTAGCATTAACTCCATACTCGGAAAAATAAGCTTTACATAACATCTCTGAAGCTCTCTTAGCAACCGCATAAGATGACCTAATATTGTCAATATCTATTTCTCCATAATTTCCTTCTATAAATGGTCCATCCGTATTCTTTTTTCCATATACTTCACTCGAAGAAACATAAAGCAATTTTCTAACTTTATTATTTCTTGCATATTCCAACAATTCATGAATACCATTGAAATTAGATAGAACTGTTTCAACAGGCATCGAAACAGATAATTCCGGACTTGCCAATCCTGCTCCATGGATAATATAATCAGGCTTAAAATTCAACTTCATTTTTTCTAACGCATCATATTGGACAAATTCAACTTTCTCATAATTTCCGAATCTTCTTCTAAATTCTTCCTCGTTTCTTGCTCCAACATATATTTTTCCAATTTTACCATACACAAAAAGTACATCCACTATTGAAGAAGCAATTAATCCAAGTCCTCCTGTAATAAATATCGACTTACCGTCCAATTCACTTAAATTACTACTTTCAATTGCTCTCTTTAAATCAGCTTTATACGTACTTGAATCCAATAATTTCAAAACTAACTGCTCCTTCTCGAACTACACTTTATTCCAAATTTTTTATTCTTCGCGCTGGATTTCCTACATATAATCCATTTGCTTCTGTATCTTTAGTAACCACAGAGCAAGCCCCTATTATACATCCATTTGCGATATGAACCCCTGGTAAAATAGTAACATTTGCCCCTATCCAACACCCATCTTCAATAGTTATGGATTTAGCACAGCAGCCCCCCCCCCCACGTTGCTTTTCTGAACCAAATTCATGAGTAACTGTTATTATTGAAGAATTTAATCCAATCTTCACATTATCGCCAACTAATACCATAGAATCATTGAATTCGCCCGTATAAAATTTTACATCTGAATTAACCATCGAATTACTTCCAATTTTAACTTTATAGGGGGAATCGAAATAAACTCTACGTCGAATATCTGTTGTCTTATCTTTGCACATACCTAATTTTTTTATCATTAAATATCTTCGAAATTTTCTTAAAACCCTATAATGAAAATTGTTAATAACAAATAATATACTGTACTTTTTAACTTTTTCAAACATTACTTTTTAATCCATTCATCATTTTTTGCGTTTAACAAAGCCTTAAAAATTTCAATATCTTCTATCGTTGTTATCTTAATATTCTTTTCTGATCCTTTAGAAAAATATGTAGTATAACCATATTTTTGCATTAAAGAACATGAAGCAGCCATATTATTTACGCCATCAGTAATTGCTCTATTATGAACCCCCCATAATTCATCAAACCTGTAAGAATGCGGAGTCTGTGTTCTCCATAATTCTTCGCGTTTTAATGCAGAAGTTGATTCTCTCCCATCATTTGAAACAAACACCACTTCTGTGGTCGGAATAACAGTCACTGCAGAGCCATACTTTTTCTGCTTTACAAGGTTATCTGTTATAACATCTTGCGGAAGCATAGGTCTATTTCCATCATGTACAATGACAACAATATTATCTGTATTCTCATTGTCTTCTTTAATAGCTTTTAATCCGTTATATATTGATTCTTGTCCCGTTGCCCCACCAGTAACAATTCGTTTCAATTTTGTAATATTAAACTGTTTCGCATATGCTTCAAGCACCGCACTCCACCCTTCCAGACATGAAACATAAATTTCATCAATGCTCGGATGTTGCTGAAACGCTTCTAATGTATAAATAATTATCGGTTTATTCTCAACTGTCAAAAACTGTTTAGGTAAATCTTGGTGCGTTCTAGTTCCTGTTCCTCCAGCAGTTAAAATTGCTACAATAGACATAATTAAATCACTCCTCATTTTTTATTACCCTATTAAAATCTATATAGTCTACTTATATTTAACAAACCATTCCCCCAGCATTATTTTTTTCTTAAATATCCGTTACGATAAATACTATAAAGATTTCAAATTTTCATATGTTTTAAAACCCAATCTGCAGTTTTTTCAGCTGAATGTCCATCACTATAAACTGGATATTTTTTATAAAATTCTCTTAGATTTTCTCTATATTCTTTTAAATCAAAACTAGTGATTATCTTAATTAACTCATAATTACTTTTTGCTATTGGAAATGGGAATTCATAAAATTCTTTTATAAATCCTCTTTTTTCTTTATAATCTTCATAGTCCAATGCACAAACAAAGGCGGGTTTGTCTAATAGTGCAAAATCAAAAAGAGAGGAAGAATAATCTGAAATAACCGCATTTGATACAAGCGATAAATCCTTAATATCAGGATATATATTGCCGTCTATAATGTTATCTGAAAAAGTTATATATTTCTTTTGAAATGCAGCATTGGGATGTAATCTTATAATAATTTTAGTCTTTTTACCTGTAATTTTCTCAAAAGCAATAATTACACTTTCAAAATCTATCTCATATCCTTTTGTTGAAAAATCATCTCTAAATGTTGGTGCGTAAAGCACATAATAGTATGACTTATTCATGAATAACTTATTTCTTAATGCACTAATTTTTTCTAGATCATTTTTATCTCTCATAAACTGATCATTTCTTGGAATACCATACCTTAAAAATTCCACATCACTATTTAGCCAAAATCCTCTCAACATTTGCTGCTCTTGCATACTATTATCTACCAGTATAGCATTTACAATTTTTCCATCATATTTAGCTTCCTCTATATACTTTTTATCAAGCAAAGCTTCTGCCTCTCCTTCAATTCGCTTTGCTCCCATTGCCCCATGCCAAGTTTGAAGATATACTTGATTTTCTTTCTTTTTTATAGGATGTCGATGCCGAACATTATCAATCCATACTTTTGCAGTTGCTCTCATATATAAAGCACGTACAGAATCTATCTTTACATGACAAATATATTTGGGAAATTCATAATTTTCCATATTATTTATAAGCCATACCATCTGAAGATTTATCTCCTTTTGATGCAATACTTCAGCTATATACTTGGGATTTTCTCCATAGCCTCTACCACCAAAATTATCAAAAATAATTCTATTTTTTTTTACAGGTAAATACTTAAAAATTGCAGCAATAGGTTTTTCTAAAAAAATCCAAAAAAATTTTCTATAAAGTTTTTTTACAAAATGCACTTAAAGATCTACCTTTCTTTTATTATTCCTCTACCACTTCACTATTTCATTTTTCATAATAGAAATTTTTTAATATATAATTATAAACTGTACCTTCCTTGTCATATTCTGTATGTCGTGTTAATTTATGAAAGCTAGACATTTTCTTTAGCTCTTCCCATCTCTCTTCTGAAAACGTGTCTCCTAGTTCAAACATCATAGTATGAGGTGATCTATTATTGTACATTGGAATATTATCCCATTCATCTTTGTACTTTCGTGCAGCTAAGGCAAAAAAAAGATGTACTAAAAAAAAGTGAACTAAATAATCATGGCTTTTCCAATATTCATAAAGTAAATCACGTGTAAGACATAATATAGGGTTATTACTCCTTGCTGCAATTAACCAACTGGAAGCCATAATTGCCTCCTCATCATTACGATCTAAGTTCATTACTTTATATACAAATAAAGGCATTTCTATAATTTTTTCTGTAAACTCTCCATCTGTACATAAAACAGTTGAATCCACCCATAATCCGCCATATTCACACAATATCGAAACCCTTAATATGTCCGAAAAATGGGTTCTTGTAATTTTCCCTTCATTATATTTTTTCATTACATGTACTGGAAGCATCGTATATTTACTAATATTTTCCTCTGTTAATATAACAATATTAAAATCTTTCAGATTATTTTCAATAGAATTAATGCATGCTTTCACAAGCTCCGGTGCATTATCTCGTACTTGTAGCCAACATATCCAAACCGTTCTGTTAGATAACTTTGGATAATTATTACACTTATTAGTATTTATGAAAGAACCATATTCTTTTTCCAATTTTCGATAACATTGATCTTCAATTACAAGTTCTTTCAAATTCTTATTTTTTACATAGAAGAATTTCTTCCCATAAGTTCTAGCTAAATGGATTTTTTTAGGAAGTTTCCAACCTAATTCCCCTTTTTTTAATATCTCCCAAAATTTACTTATTTCCATCGAGTTTTTCCTTTATCAAATTTTTTATTGCGTAGTATGATTCGTTGTGTGTTATTATTGACATTCCTAAATAAACTCCCACTCCCAGTAAAATTTGACTCCCAATTATAATCCAACAATTTGCTTTCCAAAATGACATAGGATAAATTACCCCACTCATAATTAAACACATAAGAAAAGATTCTTTTAAATCAATAAATTGTTCTCTCAATGAATAATTTATCACTTTCGATAATTGGTACGAATTCACCAAAGTTCCAAATATATTGTATATAAGCATAGTTATCGCAACTGCTAACGGACTAATAAATGCCCCCGCCACTAATAACACAACATACACAGGTTTTTTTATAAATTCCAATTTTAAAATAATATCGCTTCTTCCAATAGCTTTAATTGTTTGAAGGCTTATAGCTCCAATCATGCCTACAGCGCATGCAATACTTAATATTTGAATATAAGGAACTGTTTCAATCCATTTTTTTGTAAATAAAATAGTAATTAAGGGTTTAGAAATGCATGCTAGTCCTAAGAGCATGGGTAAAATTATATATGCCATCGTCTTTGTTGACTTTCTCGTTAATTCTTTTACTCGCACTCTGTCATCATTAATATTAGATATCGCAGGAAACAATACCGTCATTACAGACGCACTCACATTCGTTGTTATAAGATTAGGCAATTGATTTCCTTTATTATAAAAAGCCAGATCTGACGATGTATAAATCTTTCCTATAATCAAAGCCCTAAGTTGATCAAAAAATGTTCCGGACAAATCCGCTAATAAAATTTTAGATCCATAACTCATCATATTTTTAGCCGATTTCCAGGAAAACAATGCCTTTGGTTTCCAGTCTATCGTTATTAACAAAACCAATATATCTATAATTGTATTTGTAAAATATTGCGCTATTAATGCCCATACCCCAAATCCGTTATATGCAAAAACAATTCCAACAACACCAGAAACAATTGTTCCAAATAACGTTGAAAAGAAATATCTCTTAAATAACATATGCCGTTCAACATACGCATGCTGTATTGCACTAAAAGCACTCAACGGTATTCTTAGCGAAAATACTTTTATTATTAGTGCCAAATCTGGCATAACATAAAAATTTGCAATTACTGGTGAAATAAAAAACATTACAATATAAACAATTAATGACATTACCAAACTACAGTAAAAATTTGTCGAGAAGTCAACATCTGTCGCATCCTTTTTTTGTACCAGAGCTGTTGAAAAACCACTTGTAACAAATACATTAGCAATATTAATAAATATAAGAACTATAGCCACTACACCATAATCATCTGGAAGCAATAGTCTCGACAATACTACTGATACCGCAAAAGATACTCCTTGTGCCAGTATTCTCTCCCCGAATTTCCAAAATAGTCCAGAGAAAATTTTATTTTTTAATCCATCATTCATTTTTCTTACCAGTTCCTATAAAAATATTTGGAAATTTAGCTATCCCTTTATAATAAACATACTTAATCAGCGGAATAGAAATATACTTTTTACATTCTTCAATATCATTTTCTAAATCCTTGCAGACTTTTTTAGTAAATTTTCTTGTATCGTTAGACGAACAATTAAGCATTTTTAATACAAATTTTACTTTATGTAAATAATCAAAAAAAGCGATTTCCATCAACTCATAATTTCCTTTTTTCTCGAAAAATTTATATTCTTCTCGCGTAGCCTCTATCATATCTAATCTCTTAACAGAAAAATCTGAAGTGGTTATACTACCTTTACGAATTCTGTAATAGTACATGGGCGCATCAACATATATTATTCTGTCGCAGCAAAAAATTAATTTATATGTTGTAAAAGTATCTTCGTGCAATTTTCCAACTGGAAAGTAAATATTATTTGTTTTAAACAAGTCTAATCTATACATTTTAGCCCACGCTACAAAATCAATTCCATGGTTTGTGTCTCGATAAACTTCCTTAATTGTTTCTTCTTTATTTAGAACTAGTTCTTTTATCATTTTCCCAAATAAAATTGTTCTTTCACTTAACTTTGAATTCTCAGGTACTTTCTGAAAATCGCACATACTTATATCTGCATCATATTTAATAATTGCTTCATATAACTTTTCAATATATTCTGGTGCAATATAGTCATCCGAATCGATAAAGGTTATAAATTTTCCACTAGCATAACTAATTCCAGTATTTCTTGCGGCAGACAAACCTCCATTCTTTTGATGAATTACAATTATTCTACAATCCATTTCTTTATATTTATCACATATTAATTCCGAACCATCTGATGAACCATCATCTACCAATATTAATTCGAAATTTACATATGTCTGTTTTAAAACGGATTTTATACATTCTTCTAAATAATCAAAAACATTATAAACTGGTAGCACTACCGTTATTTGCGTTTTATCAGCCATATATACCACTTCCTCTTAAATATTTCTGAACATTAGCAGATAATAATCCATTAAAAGATAAAATATATATTGGAAACGTAATATAATGCAATATGGAGTTATCAATAATATTTCCAATAATCATAATCGAAATAAAAAGTAACAAATATGCATCACTGTTTCTTTTTGCATTCCATATCATCATTATTAAAAATACTATAAATATAATTCCAATTATGATTCCACGTTTTACAAAAAGTGCTATATATCCATTATCTAGCACCAAATATTCTGCAGAATTATCGGTAACAATATCCCCATATCCCCATAAGGTAATAGGATATTTACTTAATACATTTCTTATTATAGTAATCCTTGCCGTAAAGATTCTATCAATAACAGTTACAATTGGAGTTGAATAAAATGACGAAATCGGCAATAGTAAACTAAAGAATAAGCATCCTATTAATATAATCAAATCTGCAGGTACTAATAATCTTACAAACCATCTTCTGCAAAATACAATCCCCCATCTAAGAATCGCTGTTAAAAGTACTAACAATATACAGACTCGCGATCCACAATAAAGAAAGATTATATAATTTAATAAAACAGCCACAATATCATAAAAAAATTTGTATGAATCTCGCTTAATTAAAATTACATATAAATATAAATAAAGCCCTGTAATTGGTATAATATTGGAATTAATAAATCCAAAAGCATATCTTATATTATTTTGTTTAAATAAAAAACCAGTAACATTATCAAACTGTTTATAAACACCTAGAGTATCTAATATGCCAATAAAACTACTCAAAACTACTATAATGACTCCAACTACTAATGCACTTACGTGATTCCTTATAAGTGCATTCATTTCAACTTTATATGAACTTATAACAAGTAAAAACATAATTATTAATAATAGTTTTCCATTAAAAAAAGCCATTTCCACTAAAGATATAAAAGAAAATACTATCCAAAAAAAGCCCTTTCGGTTATATGGATATTTTCCTTTTTTAAAAATAAGTATGCCAAAAAAACAAATTAGAAACCATCTTGACACTTTCAATAAGAGAGAAGTAACTCCTATTTCATTATATTGCGATTGCGCTAATACTTGATTCAAAATCAGTAGAAAATATCCTATCTGATAAAGGGAATCACTATTCAATTTTAAAGTTCGTAAATTATTGGATATTTTCATATATATCTTCCTATCTTTTTCCCATAATAATTAAAATTTACTTTAATCACTGTTCTATTGTCTTCTGAAATTTATCAAATGCTATTTTCCAATCAAAAGCCTTAAGTGATTCTCTGCCCTGCTTAGAAATTTTATAACGCAGCTCAGCATCATCAAATACTTTCGAAACATTTTGGGCCAAAGCTTCCGGATTCCTCAAAGGCGACAGCAAGCAATTCACACCCTCTATTCCATATTCATGAATTCCTTCATAATCCGATGATACTACTACAGCTCCACAAGCCATTGCCTCCATTGCAGTTAATCCATATCCTTCATTTATTGAAGAACATATAAAAACCGAAATTTCATTATACAATTCAATAGTTTGCATCTGAGAAGCATCTTTTATATATTTCACTAATCCTGGTATTGTTTCTTTTGGATTACTCGTTCCAAACATATATACTGTCAAATCTGGATATTTTTTCTTTAAAATTTCAAGTGCTTTGATTGAATATTTTAAACCTTTATGTTCATCAGAATGATATAGCACTCCTATAGAATGCGTATTTCTTTTTTCTATAGGAGTGTTTGGAAAATATACATTTAAATCTATAGGGTTTTTTATTAATACAGCTCTATTCTTACTATAGTTATTTACAATCTTTTCTAACCACGAAGAAACTACAATATTGGTAAATCCCTCTTGGTAAGTTTTGTATAATTCATCCTCACTCATCACCCAATTTTCAAAACCTTGAATCAAATAAACTTTCTTGCCATTAGGAAATAATTCTTTACAAGTCGCAACAGTTTCAGCACCGGTTGCAATGCAAACATCTACATTTTTCAACTTTTTTGAAATCTTAGCTACTCCTGAAATTTTCTCTATAGATTCATCAAGTTCAAACCATCTTGGTTCTATTTTTGTCATTATATATGAACAAAAATTTTTCAAGAATGCAGGAACCCTATATTCAATAAATGTATTTTCATTAATAAATAACAGTGAAACTTCATGTCCTACTAAACTCAATCTATTTGCATATTCATAAACTATTTTGTAACCGCCTATTGGCCTTCTTGAAAATCGTGGAAGTACAAAACAAACCTTCATTCAAACATCCTCCATTTTATTTATATTAAGCCCAAGATTGTCCTTATCTTAAATGATCTTTCAGCTTTCTTATTATTCGATGATGTTTTCTTATCCATAACTAACCTTAATCTTATTACAATATTATTTTTACTTCTTACAAGATTTTTTATATAAATTTGTGTATCATTGTCTATAAAATTTTTATTATCATTTAACAAAACATTAGCAAATTTGCTAAGTTCATTTCTATTTTCACTAGCAAACCATCTTTTTAATGAGCTTTTTATGCGTTTAACACCTTTTTTTCCATTGTTTGCCACAACATTATTTGAATGAACTCTATAACTAAAATAGGGATGTTCATCATATATTATTTTACCAATTACAATAGAATAAGTTAAAATAACAAAATCATGCATTGGAACTATACTTACATTTTTTTCAAAAATATATCTACGTAATTCATTATTAAATAGCATTGCACATCCCTGTGTTGTACCACAAATCAACTGTGAAATTATATTAAAATTTGGCATTCTAATATTCATTTTTTCGGATATAACAGTTCCGTTTTGATCAATAATTCTACAATTAGAACACCACAACGCCGGTTTTTCATTACACTTACTTAATGCCTCAACACCAACTCGTAATTTATCTGAATCCCAAATATCATCTTGATCGCAAAAAGCATAATAATCAGCCTGAATTTCTGGATTCATAAAAAGATACCAAAAGCTTTTTGCAGGTCCAATATTTTTCATTTTGTATAAAACAATATTCAATTTTGATTTCCACTTTTCAATAATTTCAAATGTATAATCCTTACTTCCATCATCTCTAATATATATAGTCATATGGTCATCAATATCCTGATTAAATAAACTTTTAAGCTGTTCATTTAGATATTTCTCTCCATTGTACGTTGACATTAAAATTGCAATTTCCATTTAATTCATACCACCCAATATTTAGGATAAATAAATGCGGCGTAAAATACCTGCATTATCCTTTATATCAAACCCTTTCTCTTTGACAAGTCGAGTTGCAACTACCGAATCTTTTTTTCTATTGCTCCGATCTATCATATTTAATACTTTTTCCGCCCATAGATTACAATCCACCTCTAACGATTGAAATTCCACCATGTCTGTTATTTTACAAGAACTTGTAATTCTATCAGATAATAAACTTGGTAAACCATTAATTTGCCACTCTATCACTACAAGAGGTAATCCCTCAAACAATGATGGTAAAATCATCCCATCCATGGCTTGCAAATAATCACCAACACAATCAACTGTTCCTGTAAAAATCACATATTCTTTAATATCTTCAACACTTGATTGAATTTCTTCTTTTAATGGGCCATCACCAATCAAAAATAATCTTGCATCAGGTCTCATTTTTAAAATTTTTCTAAATATTTCAATTAAAAATCTATGATTTTTTTGCTCAAAAAAGCCCCCTACATGCCCTATAATTAATTTATCCGAGAGATTAAATCTCTGTCTAATTCTATTTCTCGTTGTTTCCGAAAATAAGTATTTTTCAACATCCCTGCCATTTTTTAATATAATAAAATTCCTATCTCTAAATAACCACTTTCCAGCTTCTTCACCACAAGCTAAAGCATCAGTATAAAAAATATTAAATATTGGCCGTAATAGTTTATCTATTTTAATTTGATCACATCTTGTATTATGTGAATGTGCAATTCTCTTTTTACAGCCTCCCAAGAATCCCGCAACCAACTCAATACTTAATGTTGCACTATTTCCGTGTGCATGCATAACCTCAATCTTATTTTCTCTTATAAAATTTAATAGTCCCCAAAAATAACGAATTGGATGATTTCTCCGAGAAGGAAGGTATACTATATGACATCCTATTTTTTTTAACTTTTTTTCTATTTTCACTTCCGATTTTATAGTTGAAACAACATAAAATTCTATATTTTCTCTATTCATAGCTTCTAAGTATGAAGTTATTACGCTCGTAATTCCATCGTAAATTATACCTACAGTACTTATTACAATTACCTTACACATTATTACTTATCTCCCCCAAAAGAGAATTTACTATACCATTCAATTTTTCATTAAAATTTGCATTATTACTAATTATTCCATGCCCCATTTCTGCAACAATTTGATCATAATTTCCAATAATATCTCCTAGCGTCTCAATATTCTCCACCGTAATAATTGTTCCCATCCTTTTTGCCACATTCCGCGCGAACTCCACCTGATGGTCGTTTACATGTTCATTAAATTGATGCTGTCGCGGCACAACAATCGGTGTTTTTCCAATCTGCAACGGCATAATGAAACTCGCAGGTCCCCCATGTGTTATTACTATACGGGCATCCTCTACGTTTTTAACCATCTGCTGATATGGAATTAGTTTACTCCACTGACAATATTGAGGCTCATATGTACTAAATCCAGTCTGGATAATCACATCTTCCTGAATAATACCGTTCTTTTTTAAATCATCAACTTTCTTAACCAGTCTGTTAAACGGCTGTTCATGTGTTCCCACTGTCACAAAAATCATCGTTTTCTCCCCTTATTTAAAATATGCTTCCAAGGTTTATAGCTTTCGGATATACCTTTTTCTGTTCTTCCCATTGAACAATAAACTTATCAACAAGAGGATAAACCATTTTTCCAGTCATGGTTGGTTTGTCAATTCGGTCAAAGACCTCAATATAAATTAATTTTGCTCCCATTAGTTTGCCAAGATAAAAGAATGGAACTGCCGGTGCAGCACCGCAAGAAATAATCAAATCTGGTTTTTCAGAATGAAGAACTTTCCAGGCAATTTTTGTATTTATTATAAGTGCCTTAAGACTACGATTAGTTGGATAATAACAAGGGTACATTTTTTCACCCTCAAGTAAACTTCGAGCGTCTTCTTTGTCAAATGTTACCCAAAATCGCTCCTTATCTTTCCAAAAAGGTTTAAGCATATAGAGATGATTTAAATGACCTCCTGATGATCCAACTAAACATACTTTCATTTTTTCACTCCTTATATTCCATCAATAATTTTTCCAAAAACACTTTTTTCTGTTACCTTTTGGCCTTTGTATCGTCACTTTATAATATAACTTATCTAAAAAACAATCACATAGATCCGTCTTTCTTCGCAACAACCATCACCGTCTTCAAAAGAATCTTAATATCTAACCCAATATCCCAGTTTTCAATATATTCTTTATCCAGTCTCACAACCTCTTCGAAGTCCGTGATGTCGCTTCGTCCGCTTACCTGCCACATACCGGTAATTCCCGGCTTAATTGCAAGTCTTGCTTTATGTCGCGGTTCATACAGGTTGGTCTCCGAAATCAACGGCGGTCTCGTTCCTACAATGGACATATCCCCCTTGAGCACATTAAAGAACTGCGGAAACTCATCCAGGCTCGTCCTTCTGATGAAATCTCCCACCCCGGTCTTATGTGACCCATCCGGCAGCACCTTATTTCCGATTACTCTGGTGTCGAAGTCCATCTTGAACATCTTTCCATCACCCAGCTTGTTCTCTTTCATAAGCTCGGCTTTCCGCGCTTCCGCATCCATATACATGCTGCGGAATTTGTACATTTTGAATTTCTTTCCGTTCTTTCCCACACGTTCCTGGGAGAAGAAAATCGGGCCTGGGGATGCCATGTAGATGGCGGGACCAACAAAGATGGTAATGATTCCTGTGAAAATACAGCCCACCAGTCCGCCGCAGATATCCATCATGCGCTTCAGGAAAAGCTGTCCGAAGGATGCATAGTTCAGACTTGAGGTCAGAACTGTATAGCTTCCAACTTTTTCAACAAACTGTCTCTTGCCAGTCTGATTGGTGATTTTTGCAAGATTCAGATGAACGGTTACGCCGGTTTCGGTGGGCTTGTCGACAAGCCCATCCGGGTATGGCAGATCTTCGGAGATGACAATCAGCACCTCGTCAATCCACTCCTGGCAGACGTACATAGGCACGTCACTTTCGCCGGCAACAACAGGAACGCCACAGATTTTCTCACCGGTACATTCCTCATCAATCACAACCACTCCGGCAAGGGAATATCTGGCATAATTATTTTCCTGCATGCTGTGCACTACGTTCTTCGCTACCGCTTTGGAAGTGATGATCAGCAGCTTCTTGTCGCCGCCGTTTTCCATTTTTTTATGTAAGGAATTTTTCCAGATTTCTCTTATGGCATAGGTGAGAACCAGGTAGATCACAATCGTGGTGATCAGGATCATTCTGGAAAAGCTCTGGCCTTCCTGGATTATGAACAGGTAAGCGATTGCAAGAGCACCTACTGCCACAGCATTTTTCAAGGTGGAGACAAATTCCTTATAGTGACCTCTTTTCAGAACGCTTTTCATGGTGCCGGAGGTGAAGATTACCACTAGGTCGGCAAAGCCAAGAAATATTGCCATATTTCGATACAAAATATCTCCATACACATTGAATCCGTACCCACGGAATGCATATGCCAAAATAAATGCCAGCTGCAGACAGATCATATCCAGAACAATAAAATCCCCATGCTTTAACCAGCCCTCTGAGTCCTTCCGATACATATTTTTCTTTTCCCTCCCAAGTACTTTTCTTCCGTTCAGCTTAGGTAAATACAGCTGACAGAATCCTTCCATTCTCTAAAATGCAATGGTGAAATCTATTTTATTTATAACTTATCTAAATTTATATTTTCCCGCCAACGCTTCCCGGTTATGCTTTTTCTCAGGCATATTTAGGTCACATCACTCCTGATCTGTAACCACCGTTTATGCGTCAGCGGTATTATTTATTTTCCAATTTCGACAAATTTCACCATTCCAGTCTTCTTAATAAAATACCACCCTGCCCTATTAGTGTCAACCCCTCAAGGTTTCTTTCTGGCTTTTCCGGCAAAGTTTGGTAATTTTATCCACTTAACCCGATTTTCCCACTGGTTTTTTCCACTACTTTTTCATAAAGTGTTTGATAAACAGGTACATGAGAATCACCAGTGCCCCAAAGTACCCCAGCACTCCAAAGGCCGGAATTCCCATTATCTTCGGTGTCATGTCTGTGGTGCAGATAATACTGGAGCTGATCAGAAGTGCCATGACCCAAAGACCAAGCACAATGTTCCGGATCAGGCGGCGCATCAGCCACGCCAGGTCATCGGATGCGTGAAGGTCCAGATTGATCTTGGTCTGGCCCTTCATGCAGCCCTGCAGGAAATCTGCTGCCAGCGCAGGAATATCCACAGCACGGAGCATGGAGCGGTACAGCTTTTTTCCGGTGCCCTTCATCTGCTTCTTCCAGTTTCCCTCCTCCAGAAGGTTTCCCTTCAGACGGGCAGCTGCAATCTGCACCATATTGATCTCCGGGCTGATATCTGCCAGTACCCCTTCCATATGCGTCAGTCCTCTTGCAAGCATAGTAAGGCCATGGGGCATGACGATCTTGTTCTCCTTCATTACATCCATCAGATCTGTAAGGATTTCTACGATATCGATTTCGCCAAAATCTGCGGTGCCGTATTTCGCCATAAGGTCGCGAATGTCTGTGTAAAGACGGCTCTGATTAGGTTTCCCCTTGAATTCTCCAAGTGCCAGCACTGCATCCTGAATTTTTCCAATGTCATTCAGTGCCACCCCTTCGATAGCCTGCCCGATCAGCTCGCGGTCACGTTCATTCAGCCGTCCCATCATTCCCATGTCGATCCACACGATCTTGCCGCCCTGGATCATCACATTTCCAGGATGGGGATCTGCGTGGAAAAAGCCGTCGTCCATAACCTGCTTGATAAAATTATCCACAAATTTGCTGCCGATCTCATCAAGGTCGTAGCCGCCTGCAAGAAGCTCTTCCTTATGGTCGATTGGAATACCATCAATGTATTCCATAACAAGGACGCTGGCTGTGGTATACTCCCTGTAAAGAATAGGTGTTTTCACAAATGCCACCTTTTTATTTTTCCTGGAAAATTCTTCCATGTTTGCCGCTTCCGTCAGGAAATTCATCTCTTCCTGGGTGACGCGCCACAGCTCTTCCAGCACAAGATTCAGATCTACCGCTTCCTTGATGCTTACAGGGGGAAGGAGCTTCACTGCCTTTTTCATCAGGCCGATATCCCGGGCCATGATTTCGTAGATGCCCTTTCGCTGAACCTTTATCACAACTTCTTCGCCGGTTTTCAGGACGGCGCGGTGTACCTGGGCGATAGAGGCTGAGCCAAGGGGCTTCTCCTGAATTTCCTGAAATTCTTCCTGCCAGGGACAGCCGAAGGCTTCCCGGAGGACTTCTTCTACTTCTGCAAATGGCATGGGGTCTACATCAGAGCAAAGCTTCATCAGCTCGTCGCAGTAGCGCTTGGGCAAAATATCGGAGCGCATGGACATGATCTGTCCCAGCTTGATGAAGGTGGGGCCGAGATCTGTGAGAATGAGGCGGAGCTTCTCCGGGGAGACGCCTCGGGTAATGGCATGCTTGTGGAGAACGGCTGTAATTTCTTTTAGCCTTTCTTTATACGTGCCGGTGTCTTTGCCATTTGACTTCTTACCAGCTGTGCTGTTTTTCTCATTTTTATCCTGTTGGTTTTCCACTTCAAGATTCTTTCTTTGTGCCTGGTCTGCTTCTGACTTCATCGTACTGTCATTCTTTGTCACACCCATGTCTGTTCCCCTTACTGAAAAGGCAGGATTCGGGTACTCTTTCTCCTCATCCTGCCTTCATAAATTTCTTTATTTTGTTCTGCAATGCCGTTCAGGATTTCCTGCTGCACTTCTTAAACAAGGCAATACTATTTCTTTTTCGGAAAATGTTATTGCTTATTCCTGAGGGTCGTCCTCGTATTCTTCTTTGGCTTCCTCCACTTCTTCTGCCTCTTCCTCTTCTTCGGCAGTCTCCTCTGCGTCCACGTCTTTTGCCTGCATCTTGCTGATCTGCTCTTTCAGGGCGGCCAGCTGATCCGGAGTCATTTTGCCAAGGACTTCCTTCAGCTCGTCCGGGTTGGACGGCTTCAGAGTTACGTTTACGTTCTTCTTCACGCTCTCTTTGATATTGTGCTTCAGTTCCTGATTGAGGACCTTGCCCTGTTCTACAGTGAGCTCACCTTTCTTTACCAGTTCATCCAGAACTTCTTTGGATTTCTCTGCGGTCACTGCTGCAGTGCCGATTCCTGCAAGTAATATTTTTTTGATGCCTTCTCCAAGTTCCATAGTGTGTGCTCCTTTCTTATTTACAGCTGTATCTGCCAACTCCCTGTGGGATTTTCGTTTTCAGCAGATCGGACTTCTCATAAAAGTCCAAGAAATACCAGCCCTTTAGGTACGAAAATGATCAGTCCGGCGATGGCGGCCATGATAGCGGCGATCAGGACGGCGCCTGCTGCGGTGTCCTTGGCGATCTTCGCCAGGGGCTTGTACTCACTGGTCACCAGATCCACCACGGATTCTACGGCGGTGTTCACCAGCTCCAGTGCCATCACCAGTCCGAAAAGGCCAAGACAGATGCACCATTCCACTGGGGAAAGCTTCAGGATGATGCCTGCGATCACTACCAGGACTGCCATGACACAGTGGATCTTCATGTTCCGTTCCTTGCGGATACAGGTGAAAATTCCTTCAAATGCGTATCCGAAACTTTTCGTAATTGGGGGTTTCTTGGGTGCTGTCATTTCGTACACTTCCTGTCTGTTGGTTTGGGAGTAGTATAGCATATTTTGTGAGAAATTACTATAAATTTAGATAATTTTTACAATTTTCTCATTATTGCTGTACGAATTGCCAAAAGGGCAAGCTGCAAAACAGGCCTGCCCTTACATACATTTTCTAAATATCCAGTTTACTAAAATCAATCACCAGGTTCTCATAGATTCCTGCTTTTACTGAATCCTGCAGTGTATATTGTTCCGTATCTCCTTTTTCAAAATTATATACAAATATCTGATTCTTAGCCGCATCTATGATCCAGTATTCTCTTACACCTGCTGTTCTGTATTTAAAAAGCTTCGTATAATAGTCCGTTCGTTTACTTGCAGGAGAAACAATCTCAATAATCCAGTCTGGTGCACCATTGCATCCTTGATCATCCAGCTTATCCGGGTCACAAATTACTGAAATGTCTGGCTCTACATAAGTACCAGTCGTATCATCCAGATATACTGCAAATGGAGCAGCATAGACTTCGCATTTTCCCTTATGGGAACGGATGTACTCAAGAATTCTGGCTGACAGTTCCATGGATATTTTCTGGTGTGTCCTGTTAGGTGGTGCCATATAGTATATATGTCCATCAATAAGCTCCGCTCTCTCCCCTTCCGGAAGAGCATATATATCATCTATTGTATAAACTTTTTCTTCGAGTAATGGCATGTAATCACTCCTTTTCGATGATTTCTATTACTTCTAAGTATATCGAAAGAACTCCTTCAAATCAACCATTTGAAAATGAATTTCCATTGAAATAAATCAAAAAGCAGTTTATAACTTTATATCTTTCTGCCGTTCTTTTAGCTTCTTCATAACCGTAGGATACCGCTTATAATCTGTATGTGGCAATGCTTGGGCTGCTACCATTAGTTCCAGGAAGTCTTCTACTTCAGCGAACTGGATGTAGACCATTTCTTCCAGGATCTGGTCGATGTCAGTGAGAAGGCTCCGGTTCAGAAGTAGCTTCTGGGCTCCTTCCAGTGAGGAGTTTCCAGCGTTGATAATGTGGTCGCGATCCATATCGGGATACATGCCGATGGTGATGGCGGATTCTTTGGATACATGTTTGCCAAAGGCTCCTGCCACGTAGAAGCGGTCTGCCTGGTTTAAGTCAAGACCGGATTCACGGAGCATGATTTCTACCATAGTGTGAGCGGCGGATTTGGTGCGGATAAATTCGTCGATGTCCTTCTGGTAGAAGTACAGACCGGGGGCATATTCCACACAGAGCTGGTTGTCTCTCTCCTGAATGAGAGGGCTTTTTTCCGGGGAAAGCTTGCCGCGGATGTCGATCCAGCCCTCCAGAAAAAGCTCTGCGATCAGATCTATGATGCCGGAACCGCAGATTCCCCGAGGTTCTTCCCCCGATGAATTCTCCTCATGATTACCTGAATTTTTCTCATGGCTTCCTGAGTCTTCCTTATGGCTTCCAATCACATGCACATAAATATTTCCATCCATTATCTTCACTTCATCTACTGCTCCTATGTCCGCCCGCATTCCGGTACGCACCACTCCTCCCTACAGCGCTGGTCCTGCTGCGCCTGCACCACAGAGAAGAAATTCTTTATTTCCGATCACCAGCTCGCCGTTGGTTCCGATGTCGAAGAAAACACTGATCTCGTTTTTCTTGTATAATTCAGTGTCAATCATGCCACTGATAATATCGCCACCAAGGTAGTTTGACTTGGCAGGGTAACAATAAACGTAGCCTTTCAGCGGAATGTCCAGATCGCGCGCCAATTGAAAGCCGGGGCGGTCGGCATGGACTGCGTGTGGGGTATAAAAGACGCAGAAAGCGTCCATTCCAAGAAGGAAATGAATCATGGTGGTGTTGCCCGCGATTACCATGGAGAGTGCGCTCTGTGAAATAGTTCTCGCTTTTTTAGCAGCATTTTTCGCCCCTCTATCGTCACCCGATTCGCTCACACCGTTATTTTCTGCCTTTTGTTCAGAAGATGTACCTTGCATTTCCAGACTTGCATCCAACTTATCCATGCATTCACAAATGGATTCCACCGTAGCCCGCCGTACTTCTTCCAGCTTTTCCCTATTATCTTTACAGTAAAAAATCCTGGACAGAATATCTGTCCCCCACTGGATCTGCTTATTGAAGCAGCTGACTTCCTCCAAAATCTCTCCACTGTTGCAGTCCAGAAGTCTCGCCACCACAGTGGTACTTCCCAGATCCACTGCCAGCCCATAATGCTGCGCGGTGGTATCTCCTTCCTCTATCTCCACCATTTCCCAGTTTTCCCCATTCCAGGCAAGGGAAACTGTTATTTTCCACTTTGCGTTGTCCAGCAAGGGGTATAACTCCCGCAAAATGTGGACAGGTATATGAACTCGCTCTTCCACACCTGCTGCCGCCAGGCTATCCAGGATTCGTTGCTGATCTGAGCGGGGATCGTCTTCGGTTGGGAGGGGGAGTTCGAGATATCGTTTTTGGCTGAGTCCGTTCATCATTTTTCAGCTCCTTATTTTTACTCATTTTTCAACCTATGAAGAATTTATGGTTATTTTAACCGCAGGTATTTTACTTGTTTCTATTCTGGAATTCGCCATACATAAGAAATAGCCGTCCTAACCCTCGGAAAGTTGCGGAACGGCTATCTCAATAGTCAACTCCCAATATAACAGGATCGGGTAGAAAGTGTCTACCTTCCAGCTTTTCTGGTGAACATATTATATCTATTCTATATGATTTTGTCAATCAATAACAGAAAATGGAGCGAAAATCATTTAAGCGATCACTTACACTTTTAGCTTTTTCCATGCTGCTTACCATGCTCCTTGGAATATCTTTTCCAGTGAGAACCCAGGCAGCGTCTCCGGGAACATGGGTGCGAATCTGCCACAATGGGTACGCGATCAGGTGGAAATTGTCGGATATTCCTATTACTATAACCAGGAGCAGGGAAGCCCCCTTTTCCAGGTGTGCCCAGAAGTGCCAGACCGGGGCGACCCAGGTGATCCTCGATTTTAAGCCGCAATATATAGGCGTTGCCACCTTCATCCATACCAATGGCAAATGCCTGATCTACCAGGATGACATAGGCTATGTCTACTGCAAAAATGCCGATGGTGCCGGTAAAGCGCGCAAAATCCTGGATCTCCATATATACAAGACCAAGAACAGCTTTACCACCATGATCCCCTATGGAAACAAAATCTTCTATAGCACCTGCAGCGGATACATCACCCATTACAAAATTTACAGTGTAAACATCACCGGCAAGGCCAATAAGAAGACGATCTCCAAATCCTACAATCTGGAATTCCCATCACCCCAGGTTCAGGACCGTTACTTTTACGTGTCTAATAAAAGGAATCAAGCTGCTGTCTTAGATGCCAAAACTGGCAAGATCCGGAAATTAAACAGCAGCGGAACTACTTCCACAGTTACCCGCATAGGAAATTACTGGTATTACGCCGTATCCACCCGTACCTTCTGGTACTACGTGAGCAAAAACGCTACATACTTGTAACTATTATAAAACTTCCCATACCAAATGAATTTTTATTGTTGGTGTGGGAAGTCTTAAACAATTATTTTATCTCTTATTTTTCTAATTGAATTAATAAATCGTCTAGCATTACCTCAAAAAATTCTGCTGTTGGTTGTTCTTCTGTTTCTTTAATATTGATTAACTCAATTAAATCTTGGTCAGATAAGCACA
>ENA-OQKF01000566-OQKF01000566.1-human-gut-metagenome-genome-assembly--contig:-NODE-566-length-21504-cov-3.932357_pt1 | contig 21504 bp, 20 predicted proteins | sample MGYA00242617_ERZ504784 | MGnify/ENA primary metagenome ERZ504784 (study PRJEB26092, sample SAMD00036364) | human gut metagenome | host: Homo sapiens | study: EMG produced TPA metagenomics assembly of... | reverse complement strand
CGTTTAGCCAGACAAAGTCAGTTTTAAAGGCAAACGGAGTGGAACCGGTTGACTGGCAGATTGATAAGATAGAGTGAACGATTAAAAAATAAAAGAAAAGAGAGGAAAGTGACTATGGAAAAGTATGATCTTCTGATTATCGGCGCCGGACCGGGGGGATATGTAGCGGCGCTTGAGGCAGCAAAACGGGGAATGAAGGTACTTGTTGTAGATAAGAAAGAGGCAGGGGGAACTTGCGTAAACAGAGGGTGCATTCCGACAAAAGCATTGCTGCATGCCTCCACGATTTATAAAGATATGAAAGACTGTGAGAAATTCGGACTTTATGCCAAGGAAATCGGATTTGACTTGCAGAAATTATATCAATATAAAGAGGAATCCGTCGTAGAAATGCGGAAAGCAATCGAGGAAGAATTTTTAAGACTTGGTGTTACTTTTGTACAGGGAACTGCACAGGTTCAGGTAGATAAACGAGTGGTCGTAAAAATGGCACACATGCAGAAGCGTACCGTTGGCAGTGGACTGTCAGATGATGGAAAGAACCCGGCAGATATACCAGATACCGTTATCTATGAGGCAGATAAAATTCTAATTGCTTCCGGAGCAGCGCCGAGGAAACTTGGGCTTCCTGGGGAGGAGTTGTCGGAAGTAATGACGAGTGAAGAACTGCTTCAGGCGAAGGACAGATGTTATGACAGGCTGGTTGTTGTAGGAGGCGGTGTCATTGGACTGGAGATTGCCACTGTATTTCAGGCGCTCGGTTCAGAAGTGACAGTGATAGAATTGGGAGAGCGGCTGCTTCCGTCGATGGACATTGAGTTTGCTGAGGCTTTGGAGAAGATTCTTGTCGGGCGTGGAATCCATGTGTATAAGAAAAGTTTGATAGAGCGGTTCGAAAAAGAAGAGCATGGTGTAAGCTGTCATTTGATGTCCGAGGGGAAAAAGCAGATTCTTCCTGCGGATGCAGTGCTGGTATCTGTGGGAAGGGAACCTTATACGGAAGAATTGTTTGCAGCAGACTTGAAGATTCGCATGGATCACGGCAAAGTGCTTGTCAATGAATTCTTCATGACAAATATCCCGGGCATCTATGCAATCGGAGATGTGATCGGAGGAGTTCAGCTTGCGCATGTCGCTTCCGCTCAGGCGAAATATGTTGTGGAGCGCATGAACAATTTAGAACCGTCAGTCATCTTATCCATCGTGCCAAGTTGTCTGTTTGTCTCCATGTCGATCATCCCAAACTGTCTGTATCTGAATCCGGAGATTGCAACGGTCGGACTGACTGAAGAAGAGGCAGAGAGGAAAGGCATCCCAGTGCGCTGTGGGCGTTACCGGATGGACGCAAATGGACAGACGATTTTATCAAAAGAGGAAGTGGGATTTATCAAAGTACTGTTTGCCGCAGACAGTGACGTACTGCTTGGCGCACAGATCATGTGTCAGCGGGCAACAGATATGATCGGGGAACTGGCGACAGCAATCGCAAATGGATTGACATCCAGACAGCTGATGTATGCGATGCGTGCACATCCGACCTTTAACGAGGCAGTCTCAAAGGCGGTGGAAGACAGCAGGGAAGAGAAAAAATCCGCAATCAAGTCTTATTAAGAAAACAAAGTAAATATTAAAATGAAAACAGAAAGAAGAGAGGAATCAGAATGTATCAGGCGGATGATCGCAGCCTATTGGGAGAATAGGCTGTACAGGTAGATTCTCCCGGAATGAATTTTTAAGAAAAATAATCATCAGGGAGAAATAAAAATGAAATATCGAAAAGAAATGATGCAGATTCATCGGATGGCAGTTCCGATGTTGATGAATTATGCACTTGCCAGTGTATTTGAAATTTTTGATGAGGCGATCGTGGGGCACTATTCTGTAGAAGGTTTCGCACTTGTGGGAGTGGCGGCATCCATCCTCTATACGATTACCGGGGCGCTTGGAATCTTGTCCTCGGCATTTCATATCCTTGCGGCAGAACTGTCCGGAAGGCAGGAGTATGGCAAGCTGGAACAGACATTTGCGGCAGCAAAGTTATTGGCAGCGGGGATAGGAGGCGGATTTGTACTGGTAAGTCTCCTTGGCGGCAGATGGTTCTTCGGAAACATCTATACAGTTTCCGGGCGTGATCTGGAAGAACTGCTTTCCTATTTTTATCCGGCATCGATCACTGTCTTACAAAATATGATCTGGTTTCAATATGCAGCGTATTTCCGGAATCGTTATAATACAAAGATCGGCGTATATGCTACCGGAGTGTCTATCATTGTCAATCTGTTCTTTGATGTTGTGCTTGTCTATGGAAAAGCAGGATTTCCCGGGATGGGAGTGGCAGGAGCAGCATGGGGAAGTGTGATCGGGCTTGGCAGCGGCTTGCTTGTTTATCAGATACCATATTACAGAGTGCGCTGTGCCAGAACGGGAAATATTCAAGAGCCGATAAAAAGGATCTTATGGAGTTATCCGGCACTGTTTGGGCAGGAATTGTTTGAAAGTACCATTTTTGTCCTGATTGTGCAAGGAGCAGCAGCACGCCTTGGGACAGAGCAGATGGCAGTCTATAAACTGGTGGACATTGTATACGGGGTGATCGGCCTTCCGGTAGTTGCATACGCTTCGGCTGCACAGACTTGTGCATTGCAGAGTCGGGCGGCCGGCAACCGGAAAGAAACAAAAATATATTTAAGAGTCGGGCAGTGTGCGGCCTTTGCCGTGACCGGAAGTCTCTGTCTGCTCTGTGGGGTGTTTCGGGAAGCGCTACTTGGAAGCGTGGTTACTGACCGGGGAGTTACGGAGATGGCAGTACCATTTTTATATCTGATGTTTGTACTTACACTGATCCGGATTCCGTATCAGGTGTTTCTGACTTATCTGCAGGGGAGTGGATGGGAACGGAAGGTAGTTCTGTACACTGCAGTTGGGACGCTTCTTGCAGGAGGTGCTGTACTTGGCGCGAGCAGAAGATGGGGGCTTACGGGAATTTATTCGGTGATGATCGGAGAAACGGCGATTCTTGCGTGGATCTATGGCAAATGGATTCGAAGAAAAGTGGAGTGAAATACGATTGAGCATTGCTTTCGATAGAATATAAATATAGAAATACAACCTCTGGAGTGAATGGGAAGTACACGTTGAGAGGTTGTATTTTTTAGACTTTTTAGCGTTTTTTTGGAATGACCGCAGTCTTATTTTTTTGCAGGAAAGAGGGGAGAAAGCTGCTTTTCCATCACATAATTGGTCAGCAGGATTCCCTGTCGTTCGACTTGTTGCTCTCTTTTTACAACATATCCACGGTCCTCGAAAAATGGTCTTGCAGTGATGGAGGCATGTGTGGTAACTGTCGCGCTTTCCACAGATGCTTCCAGTTTCTCGCAGAGTGCAGTGGCAATACCGATTCCCTGATAATCTTTGTGGACATAGAGACGGTCTAGGTAGCCGGAGGAATCAATATCGCCGAATCCAGCAATTGTTTCTCCATCGACAGCGACAAAGGATGTATGCGCGAGAAAAGACTTATTCCATGCAGCAAGATCTATGGAGCCGGTCGCCCATACATCCAGCTGCTGGCGGGAGTAGTCTTTTGCATTGACAGTGTGTACGGTTTCATAGAAAAGAATACTGATTTCTTCACAGTCTTCGGGGGTGTAAGGTCTGAGTGTTATATGGCTGAAATGGTTTGCTTGTAGTTGTGACATAGGCGTAGAACCTCCTGTATCTAATAGAATATTTTTTCTTGTATTGTAGCATGATGCAGTAGAGAATGAAATCATGCTACAGCAATCTCCTATTTTTTGAAGCGTGTACTTTTTTAGCGGCCATGCATCTTTTTCCAGAAAAAGACGCCGGAGATTACAGAAGGAAGACCGACCCAAAGTGCTACCGCACATAATGTGACAGTCTCAAAATCCGGGACAGTCAGTGTGCAGCCCAGATAGAGAAGCACAATCGGGATGGACAGATCATGAAGTACACGATGAGCTACATTCCAGGTATCTTCGTCGTGTACGGTCCATGGAAGTCGCAATCCGGTATGTCTGTTGAAGGGAAGTCTTGTCGATATTATGCCAGTAAAAAGGATAATGGCAGATACGAGCAGCATTGCAAAAAATTTCCCATCGGTATTGAAAAAAGGAAGGATGCCCATCTCGGACAAGACAAAGGTTACAATACAGACAGTAAGGACGCCAATATTAAAAAGGGTTGTAATTCGAACGGCACCGAGTTTTTTTACGGAGGTTGTCGTGCGGGTGAGCAGAGCAGTATTCCGGTACAGAATGATAACTGCTGTCAGAAGGCAGGCAAAGGTCAGTAAAACGGAAACAATAGTATTGTCGATGATCAGTGCAAAGAGCATAGAAAGCATCGAAAAAAAGAGAATCAGATTCCGTTTTTGCTCGGCGCGGGAAGAAAGACTTCGCTCCTGCACTTGTTTGGCAAGATCTTCATTGAGGCGAGCAAGTTCTATAGCAAGAGTTTCTGCAGAGAGGGATTCTGAATGTGGTTGTTCGTCGGTCCCAAGCAGTTCTGTAACAGAAATTTCCAACACCTCTGCGAGACGGATCAGAAGTTCCGCATCCGGTACGGAGAGATTATTTTCCCACTTTGACACAGTCTGCCGGACAACATTCAGAGGGATTGCCAGTTCCTCCTGACTCATTTTCTTCTCTTTTCGATATTTTTTAATTTGATCTCCTAACATATCGAAGTCTCCTTTCACATGTAGATTGATGTTCCACTGCCAGTATAAAAATCAGGGGAAGAAAAGGCAAGCAACGCAAGTTAACATGGAGGTTTAATCGTGGAAACTTCCGTGTTCAGGCGGTAGTAAGTGTCATTTATCTGCATAATTTCCCCAGGGCTGATCGTCAACTTGCTTCCGTCCAAGAAGAAAATATGGTAGTAAGTGACAGCACCGGAAGAGAGCGCTTCCTTGCGCGAAATCTCCTCGTGAAAACGGAGTTGATGCATCCAGTCAGTGAAGGAAGAAATTTCTTCCTTGGAAAGATTCTGTGAGGTGGAAGAATCCTTTCCACCGGTGATGGAAATCAGTTCAATTTGTTTGATGTCGGAAGCCTGGATCTTAGACAAATATTGTTCAGGTGCTTCTGAAAGAGTATTTTTCCCTTCTTGATGGGTGGAATCTACAGATTGGCAGGCAGTTAGTGTGAGGAATAAAAGTGCCAAAATGAAAAAGAAGCGGGAGAAATTTTTAAAAACTCCGGCGGATATTTTTTGCATGGAAGATCAGTCCTTTCGTATTATGAGAGAGAAGTATTGTTGTCAGTTACGGTTTTTGGGTATTTCCAGAATTTTTCACCACAGTGCGGACAGCTGGAAGGAATCAGCAGATTACTACCGGGAAGGCGTACGCATCGAATCAGCTTTTTTACACACAGATCATAGAGGGCAGGATTCTGTACAGATCTCTGACTGACTAAAAATGTCCGCGGCGTGGTCAGAAACGGAAGTTCACCACCGCAATCCGGACATTTCCAGAAACGATGGTGCAGAATATCTGAGGAATATAGCAGGGCAGCGCTGAAAATCAGAGAAAGTAGCAGAGCGATAGAAATGATAAGCAGTAGAATCTTTGCCCAGTCGTGGTGTACTTGTCCGCCTTCCAGAAGAAGGAGGAATATACCTGCTGCGGTAAGCACAAAGAAAGACCGTTCCAAAAACTTTCCTGTTGCTACAAGGCGGGCACTTCGAGAATTTTGTTTGATCAACTGCTCCTTCTGGAGCAAGACTGTCTCATTTTCGAGATAATCAGAATCATGTTGTTGTCTGGATGACAATGCGAACACCTCCTTAGTGTTGGATGATAAAGAATCAGATGAAGAGTGAAAGGAAAATCGGTATAAAAAGCAGAATAGAACTTTAATTATAAATAGTCACAAGATTGCGGATATTTTTAGAACCTTCAATTCGGAAAGCTTACAAAGCTGTCTCCATCACAACAATATCATAAAGCTCTTCTTCTATGACAACTCCGGTCGGATCCAGTCCGTTCTTTTTCCAAAACTGTTCTGCCTGTTTATTTCCCTTTACATAACCGAGGCGCACAGAAGAAAAGGACTGTTTCAAATAAGAAAATACTTCGTAAATAATCTGTGAGCCAATTCCACAGCCTTGATTTTTGGCATTTACCATAAAAAATCCGATAAAAGCAGTTTCTTCATTCGGGTACTGTAAGATCAGATCCATAACAGCAATAAGAGTATCTCCATCGAAAAATCCAATATAATACTTGTCATCCACTGTCTTTTGAGGTGGAAGCGCCGTCATGTCTTCTTGAAGGGAAGAAAGACTGGCATTAGGAGGACAGTGTCGGTAATATTGAGGATTTTGCTCGCAGAGAGTTAGCAGCCGGGGAAGGTCTTGTTCCGTCAATTTTCTTACCGCGTAAGAATGAGAAAGATTTTGAGGATTCATAGAGTGCTCCTTTCCTTTTCTAAGAAATCAATCAGTAGGTGTGTGAAAAGATTCTGTCACCGGTTCTGTAATGGAAGAGGGACAAAATACCTTGTGTACTGTATCATTCATATTTCGCATAATGACTTGCCTGAATTCCACTCTACTGCGTTGTCGTCAATCGACGATGCCACCGCATCGCCTCATTCCTCCGCCTTGCAGACTGAAAATTCATTCTGTGTCATTATGCTGAAAGTGAATGAGACAGTACACTTGCATTAGATATAGAAATATCATATCATACACACCGTATAAATCAAATGACAATATCGTCTATTCCTATAAAAATCATGTTTGTTTACAAAGACGATCAGATATACATTTTCACAATGTGTCATCCATAACTTTCCGGTCAGACAGTAGAAAAAGGATGACGAGAGACTGTGCAAATGCTATAATGTCTTCATATAGATAAGATATTTCAATCATAAAGAAAACGGAACTTCCTGATAAACAGATAAGGAGATCAAGTGATATGATAATGTTTGGATTGCTTTGCATGGCAGCTTCATTATTCCCCTTATACTTGAAGTATAGAGTTGTCTTGAATGGAGAACGATGCAAGGGAAAAATCACAGGCATTGTGGAACAAAAGTGTGGTTACACAGTGGGAGGTGTTGCTGTTAAGAAGCACGCCTATCGAATAAAAATCGGTCAAAAGCAGTACTATACAGCACATGGATGCTTGATTTTACCGCTGGGAAGGAAAAAGATTGGAAAAGAGATTTGGGTATTCAAGAATGAAAAATATGGTCGGGAAGTGTTCCTATGCAGGGATATTCGTGTGGAACTCCTTTCCATGTTTTTCTTGTTAGTGGCCGTGTTTTCGTTTTCAATGGAGGTGATTCAATGACATTTTTTGAACAGATGGTTCCCGCACTTTCGGTACTGCTGGAAAAAATGAAAACTTACACATAGACAGAGGTGGTTTTCAAATCTCAGTTTTGCTATAATAGGTCTAAATGCAGTAAATGAGCAATTGATTATTGGAGGAAGGAAGTAAATGAAGTTAAGTAATTCGTATTTTTATACACTGCGGGAAAATGTAAAAGAAGAAGATAGTACAAGTGGAAATTTATTAGTGCGGGCAGGAATGATCAAAAAGAGCAGCAGCGGAATTTATATGATCATGCCGATGGGAAAACGTGTTCTGAAAAAGATTGAGGAAATCGTGCGGGAAGAAATGGATGCTGCAGGAGCGCAGGAACTGTTGATGCCGGCTATGATCCCAGAAGAAATTTATGAGAAAAGTGGACGTAGAGAGGCGTTTGGTTCCAACATGTTTGCGCTGAAAGACCGCTATCAGAAGAACTATGTTCTCGGTCCGACTCATGAAGAATTATTTACGATGGCAGCTATGATGAAGGGAAGTTCCTATAAGGATTTTCCTTATAATCTGTATCAGATTCAGACGAAATTCCGAGATGAAACAAGACCTCGTTATGGTTTGATCCGTGTGCGTGAGTTTATTATGAAGGATGCCTATTCATTTGATATTGATGAAGCAGGTCTCCATGAATCTTATATGAAAATGTTCCATGCCTATCAGAATATCATGGAGCGCTGTAAGTTAAATTACAAGATTGTAAAAGCAGATACAGGAGCGATGGGTGGCTCTTTATCCGAGGAATTTCAGGCAATTACAGATATCGGTGAAGATGTGATCGTCACCTGCGATGGCTGTGATTTCTCAAGCAATTTAGAAATTACAGAGGTGATTGATGCGAGCGAGCCGTCAGATGCAGAGGAACAGGTGATGGAGGTTGTGGAAACACCGAATGCACGAACGATGGAAGAAGTCGCTGCATTTTTCCATAAGTCTGTAAATGAATTTGTGAAGACACTGATCTATACGGTAGATGGAAAAACAATGGCATTTCTCTTAAAGGGAAATCGGGAATTGAATGAAACAAAAGTGTTGAAGCTTCTAAAGGCAAATGAAATGGAACTTGCGCCGTTTGAGGAAGTGGAACGTGTTACACATGCAAAAGTTGGATTTGCGGGACCGGTTGGTTTAGAGTGTCCGATCGTTATGGACCGTGAGGTCACAAACATGAAGAACTTTATCGTTGGAGCAAATAAAACAGATCACCATATTGTTAATGTAAATCTGAAGGATTTTGAGGTGGAGATTGTTGCGGATATCGCACAGGTGCATGAGGGAGATATCTGTCCGGTTTGTGGAAAGCCATTAAAATTCTGTAAGGGAATCGAAGTTGGAAATACGTTCAAGCTGGGAACAAAATATGCAAAGACACTTGGATTGGAATATCAAGATGTGGATAATAAACTTCATCCGGTGGAAATGGGCTGTTATGGTTTTGGTTTGGAACGTTGTATGGCGGCAATTGTAGAGCAGCACAATGATGAGGCCGGAATTATCTGGCCGGCAAGTGTAGCGCCGTTTGAGGTTGCAGTGGTCGTTGTATCCAGCAAAGATGAAGAGCAGATACGTATTGGAAATGAATTGTATGAGGCATTGAAAAAAGAAGGCATTGATGTACTTCTGGATGATCGAAAAGAACGTCCGGGTGTAAAATTCAAAGATATGGAACTGATTGGGATCCCATATCGCATTACTGTCGGAAGAGGTATTCAAGAGGGGAAGGTAGAATTCCGTGCCAGAACAGCAGCAGAGAATCGTGAGATTGCCTTGGATGAAGTGATAAAACTGGTAAAAGAAGAATTACAGAAATAAATTTGAAGAAATCAGATGAGGGACAAGCAGTTAGTTTTCGGATTAGCTGCTTTTCTTATGTTTTTTGACCAACAGTTTCTGTCCGTTATATGTAAAACGGAAAGATAAAATGAAATGTAAGAAAAGTATTGACAAACAAAATCGAAGTGAACGATAATGAAACAGAAATGAAGGAGATGGATATCATTATGAAGAAAATAGAGGAAGCGGAAGTGGAGCAGTGCGAACTGAAACATGTGCACGAGAAAACGGTGGAAAAAGTGAAAAGGGATATGCCTGTGGAAGATGAACTGCGGGATCTTGCGCAGGTACTTCCGATGACATCGTCTGCAATTTCGCATCAGCTGCGTGTTTTGAAGCAGATGAAGCTTGTGACAAACAGAAGAGAAGGAAAAACCGTGTTCTATTCGTTGGCGGACAGCCATATCAAAACCATTATGAATCAGGGAATGGAACATATTCGTAAGTAAGAGGAGAGCGAAAGTGGGAGGAATCAGAGCAGTCAGAAGAAATATGTTGCTGACAGGAATCGGGGCAGCAGCGTTTTTGGGAGAACTGGTGTTTTTAAAGAAAATGGATCTTACGCTGCAGCAGGAAGTGATTTTGTTTGCGGCGACTTATATGATAATCGCAGCTGGTGTGGTGGAAAAGACTGTGCGGAGTTTTTGTAAGAAGCGGATTTTTAATGAATATCTGCTGATTCTTATTGCGACAGCATGCTCTTTTCTTATTTTTCAGTATGTAGAAGGCATTTCTGTTTTATTATTGTTTCAGATTGGTTCGATTCTTGAAGAAGTTATGCTGTACCGATCAAAGAAATCTATTGCAAATATGATGGACATTGCCCCGGAGTTTGCAAATCGAAAGAGCCATGAGCAGGAAGTGCAAGTGGAGCCATCGGAACTGGAATGTGGCGATGTCATTTTGATCCGCCCGGGAGAGAGGATTCCGGTGGACAGCAGAGTGTTATCAGGGGAAAGTATGGTTGATGCCAAGGCACTGACTGGAGAGTCTCTTCCGCAGACTGTGACGGCAGGGGCTATGCTATATAGCGGCAGCATTAATCTGACCGGGGCATTGGAAGCGGAAGTGGTAAAGAAATATGAAGATTCTACGGCTGCGAAGATTATGGCGATGGTGCGGAAAGCCAATGATACGAAGACAGACAGCGAGCAGACGATCACAAAGTTTGCGTCGATTTATACGCCGATCATCATGTTTGCGGCAGTTCTTTTGGCGATTGTTCCGCCAAATACATTTGCAGAAGGTGACTGGTACACATGGATCTACCGCGCGCTCACTTTTCTGATCGTTGCGTGCCCGTGGGGGATTGTTATTTCAATCCCGCTGACCTTTTACGGAGGAATCGGAGCGGCAGCAAGACAAGGTGTAATGATCAAAAGCAGCCATCAGCTGGAACTTCTGACAAAGGCAGATACGTTTGTGTTTGACAAGACCGGAACACTGACCGAGGGAGTGTTTGAAGTAAAGGAAATTCATCCGGAGGGAATGACGGAAGAAGAACTTCTGGAGCTGACAGCATATATCGAGTACTTTTCGAATCATCCGATTTCTATGTCACTGCAGAAAATGTATAAAAAGGAAGTAGAGAAGCAGCGGATCGAGGTAGTTCAGGAAATTCCGGGACAGGGGATCTATGCTCTGATCGATGGGAAGGCGGCATATGCAGGAAATCGAGAACTTTTAAGGGAACTGCGGATTGCTGTTCCAAAAGTGCGGGCAGCAGGTACGATTGTGTATGTTGCACTCGATGGAGTTTATGCTGGATATATTGTGATCGGTGATACGTTAAAAAAAGAAGTGCGGGAGACGATGGATATTCTGAAAAGGCGGTATCATAAGGAATTGGTCATGCTGACAGGGGATAATGAGATTGTAGGAAGAGCTGTTGGCAAGTTGCTGAACATGGATCACATTTATACGAATCTGCTTCCGGCGGAAAAGGTTGAGAAGGTAGAGGAGTTTATTGATTCTCAGCAGGAAGATGAGAAGTTAGTGTATGTTGGTGATGGTATCAATGATGCTCCGGTATTAAAGCGGGCGGATATCGGAATTGCGATGGGAACACTTGGAGCTGCTGCGGCGGTGGAAGCGGCAGATATCGTTTTGATGGAAGATGATCCGTCGATGATTCTTGTAATCCTCAGGATTGCAAGGGAGACAATCGGAGCAATCCGACAGAATGCCGTGCTGTCAATCGGCATGAAATTGATTTTACTGACCTTGGCGGCAACGGGGTTGATCTCTATGTGGACGGCGATCACCGCAGATGTGATCATTATGCTGGTTACATTGTTTAATGCGCTGTGTCTGCTGAAATATCCGGGATAGGGAAAATGTCTGCAAGTTGTCAGGAAAAGAAAGAATATGGGGAATCCACAGCATGACGAAATGTATGTGGAAAAATAATGAATCAGGGAGGAATTGTGTTGAAAAGTAAAAAATGGGCGCTGTGTGTGCTGGTATTTATGCTTCTAGTTTTTGCCGGATGTACCAGAGCGACGGAGGAAGGTATGGAACTGTTTGAGCAGAAAAAATATGATGAGGCACTGGAACTTTTTCAAAAGGAAGCAGAGTCAGGGGAGGAGCAGGCAGAGGCATGCTTAGGAATGGGACTTGTCTACTGGGAACAGCAGAAATATGAAGAGGCGAGAAATGCATTTCAGAAAGCATTGGATGCAGGGGCAGAAAAGACGGGGACACTCTATAATCTGCTGGCTTCCTGTGAGATGCAGCTTGGCGATTATCAGAGTGCACTAAATCATTATAATCTTGGGTTACAGTCAGAGGGAAACAGTGCAGAACTGACACAGGAAATGGAATTTAATCAGATTGCCGCCTATGAAAAGTTGTATGATTGGGAGAGTGCAAAGGCAAAGATAGAAGAATATATTGCAAAATACCCTGACGATGAAGTGGCAAAGAAAGAAGCAGAATTTTTGCGGACAAGATAAAAATAAGAGGCAGTGGAGATTACTCCCTGCCTTCTATTTTTCCATAAAGTTCTTTTGGGACAAATGCGTGGACAAAGATGCCATCTTCCCGATATTCTTCCTCCAAAAGTTCTCCGTATTTACGGATCAGCTGGATCTTTCCGGCATCGGCGTAAGAATAGGTTCTTGAAATTTCAATCTTTCGTTCGCGCAGAATCTGTTCAATGACAGATTGCAGGGCATCCAGTCCTTGACCGGTCCGCGCAGAGATATTTACGATGTGATCTGCCTTGAAATCACGGATGATCGGAACTTCTGTCAGTCGATCCTGCTTGTTGAAAGCGGTGATGACCACTTTATCTTTGACATCCAGATTTTGTAGTGTCTCGTAGACGGTATACATCTGTTCATCCATCTGTGGGTTGGAAACATCGACTACATGTAAGATCATATCTGCATATTTCGCTTCTTCTAATGTACTTTTGAATGCTTCGATCAGATGATGAGGAAGCTTTCGGATAAATCCGACGGTATCTGTCAGAAGCACTTCCTGACCGCTTGGAAGTTTCAGTCCTCTGGTCGTTGGATCTAAAGTGGCAAACAGCTTATCCTCCTCAAGAACACTGGCTCCGGTCAGACGATTTAGCAGTGTGGATTTACCTGCATTTGTATAGCCGACGATAGCGATGACCGGGATATGATTGCGGCTTCGCTGCTCACGGGTCACTTCCCGGTGCCGTTTGACATCTTTTAACTCACGGTTTAGCTGGGCAATGCGTCCTTTGATCAGACGGCGGTCCATTTCAAGTTTTTTCTCTCCAGGACCTCTTGTACCGATTCCGCCGCCGAGTCTGGAAAGTGATTTCCCAAGACCAACCAGGCGGGATTGGCGGTATTTCAGCTGTGCAAGTTCCACCTGAATTTTACCTTCATTTGTAGAGGCGCGTTCTGCAAAGATGTCAAGGATGATCAAAGTGCGATCCATGACTTTTGTATCCAGTGCATCCTGGAGATTTCCAAGTTGTGCAGGAGAGAGCTCATCATCACAAATGATTCCTGTGGCATCTGTCTCCCAGAGGAGATTTTTAATTTCATCCAGTTTTCCCTTGCCGACGTAAGTGCCAGGGTGGATCTGCTCCCGATTCTGGATGATCCGTCCAACTGTCTCAGCCCCGGCAGTCTGTGCCAGTTCTTCCAATTCATCCAGTGATTTTTCTGTATCTTCATTGTCATCTGCCTGCACACCGACGAGGATGACACGTTCTTTTGTTTCCTTTAAATCGTATAATTGCATAAAAGTCCTTTCTGCCCGAAGGAGGGCAAATTGATATAGATATATGTATCATAACATAGATTGAGGTTCTTTGTAATGTTTTTCCGTAAGATGCTCAAAAGTAGGTGACGGTATTTCGAATCAATAGTATAATGCATGTATAAATTTTGAAAAGGGAAAGCGGGGATAAAGAATGAAGAAATATCAGATTACCGAATGGTGCCATCATTTTATCGGAGGGCATGTGCTGGAAGGGGAGATTTGTATCGATGCGACTGCTGGCAATGGACATGATACCCTTCTTCTGGCAGAGCTTGTAGGAGCATCGGGAAGGGTCATTGCTTTTGACATCCAGGAGCAGGCGGTACAGGAGACAAAAAGAAAGATAGATGAATGTGGATATGCAGAACGGACAGAAGTTGTGCTGGACAGCCATGTGCATATGGGAGCTTACGCAAAGGAAAATACGGTCAGCTGCATCACGTTTAATTTCGGCTATCTGCCGGGAGGGGATCATACACTTGCGACAAAGGCAGATACGAGTGTGCAGGCGATCGAGGAAGGATTGCGATTATTGAAGAAAGATGGGTTGATGAGTCTTTGCATTTATAGTGGAAGGGACAGTGGATTTGAAGAGAAAGAGCGGATTTTAGCTTACCTGAAAGAACTTGATCCGAAGAAATATCTTGTGATCGTCAGTGAATACTATAACCGCCCGAATTATCCTCCGGTTCCGGCATTTGTGATTAAATTATAGAGACGTTATTTTTTAGCAAGGAGCGTCTCATTGCCGGAACGAGAAGAAAAAGTCAGAGGGTATCGCGAATCTGTCTGGGAGATTCTCCAAAGTGAGATTTGTATGCACGCGAGAACGTGGAATAGTTTTTAAATCCGCAGTCGTAACACGCTTGAGTGATTGGCTCTCCGGAGGCAATCAGTTCTTTGGCGAGCAGTAATCGTTTGTAATTGATGTAGTTTCCGATCGTATATCCGGTCTCGGCTTTGAACAGACGCATCATATAGTATTTGCTGACATAAAATCTGGCAGCGAGATCATCAATATTTAAGTCTGTGGTCAGATTCCGGTTGATATATTGGAGAAGCTCCACAACTTTTGTATTACAATGGTCTGTGTCGATAAATTCCAGCTGTTCATTCAAGGTTGCACGATTCAGATGAATCATAAATTCCAGAAAGAGAATTTTCTGATAGAGCGTATTGGCGTATCCGACATCGGAAAATGAATGTTTCAGATTGTCAACGGCGCGCACCAGCGTGTTTTTTGCGTGGGAGTGTGTCCGAAGTACGTTCGTATGTTCTTTTTTTGCCTTTTGAAAGCACTCGCTGAGGTCATAATCTGCCGTCCGGTAAGTATTGATAAATTCTGGGGAGATGTAGACGACGATTCGTTCATATGGTTCCGAATCTTGTACGTTTAGCTTATGGATATCATTGTGGCTGACAAGGATGATGTCATAAGGCTGGAGTTGGTAAGATTTCCCCTCAATCGTGTACTGGACATTTCCTTTCAGAAAAATTGTGATCTTATCAAAGTCATGATAGTGATATTCAAATTCCTTGGAAGCGGTGTCCGTCAGGTGAAACAGGCGGAAATCACTGTATAAGTATCCTTTTTTCTCGTAAGTTTCCATAAAGGCAGTCTCCTTGTGTTCGATTTTCAGCTAGGAAACAGTGTGTTGTATCGCACGGGTCAGAGGATTCCTAAAATTATTTTTCCTGTTTAGGGAGAGAAAGAATATCAACAAATCATTTCCCATATAGTAATAGCAGATTATAAAAAATCAATTGTACTACGGTTGTGCTTCATAGCTGTTACGATGATTATACAGCACTATCTGCAATATAGAAAGCACTATTTCTATATTATTACGGAATAATGCTTGTTATGATGAAGAAAAAGGAGGCGCGGTTACAGTGATGAATATTGTGTTGGAAAAATATCATGGATTGGGAAATGATTACTTTGTATTTGATCCGAATAAAAATGAGTTAAAGCTGACAAAAGAGAATGTCCGAATGATCTGTGACAGAAATTTTGGGATGGGTTCGGATGGAATTCTCGAAGGACCTATTTTTCAGGAAGATAAAATTTATGTGAAAGTATGGAATCCGGATGGAAGTGAAGCGGAGAAAAGTGGGAATGGAGATCGTATTTTTGCAAAATATTTGAAGGATGCCGGATACATTCAGAAGAAGCATGTAACTTTCTACACACTGGGCGGAGCGATTCAGGTAACATATCTGAATGAGGATGGAAGCAGGCTGCGCGCTTCGGCAGGAAAGCTTTCTTTCTGGAGTGATGAGATTCCGGTAACGGGAGAGCGCAGAGAAGTCATCAATGAAGACATGGTATTTGGAAGAACTTTATATCCGGTTACTTGTGTGTCGATTGGAAATACGCATTGTGTGATCCCGATGCGAGAGATTTCTAAACCACTTGTCTGTAAGATTGGTGATTATGCGGAGATTGCCAGATATTTCCCAAATAAGATCAACACACAGCTATTAAAAGTGATTGACCAGGAGAATATTCAGATTGAGATCTTTGAAAGAGGAGTCGGTTATACATTGGCATCAGGAAGTTGTGCGTGTGCAGCAGCGGGCGTTGCATATAAGCTTGGCATGACAAATCCAGGTGTGACGGTTCATATGCCGGGCGGAAAGCTTCAAGTAGAGATTCAGGATGACTGGGAAGTATTTGCAACAGGGGAAGTATTTTATATAGGAAAGATTTCACTGAGCAGCGAGTTTGGCGAGCGATTAAGAGCTGCGGCAAGCACAGAGGAACGGTAGAGGCTTAGATGAAATTGATAGAAAGTTTTATGGGGCAGAATGTATTTTCATTCTGCCCCATAAAACTTTAGAAAATGAGTAAGAGTATTTTTAGTCATATTTTGTAAGAATCCGGTTGATACCTGCGAGAGAAAATTACAGTCAAAGTCAGTTTTTTGAATTATTAGAAATCTTTTCTTGCAAAAATTTGGAAACTCTCTGAAATTATTGAAGGAATATCTGGATGTGGCATCAGAAAAATCCTATGTTTTTTGAAATGTAGAAAAATGATACAATATAAGAATGAATAAATATTTATAAGGAGAAAAGCTAGAAAAATACTTGTGAGATCAATGCGATTTTCGTAAAAAATCTACTATATGAAGAATATGAAAATCATATATACGAGAATATAGGCAGTAGATGCATAGACAAAAGAAAAGGAAAAAGGGGTAGATGAAATACAAAATATATAAAAATACTAAAAAGATAGAAAATTCTGATGAATTACGATGAGAAAAGTATTTTGCGTAAACATGCAAAAAAATGAAAAAATTTATTGACAATGCAGCAATGAAAAATTATAATAACTTTAATGCTATAAATTATAAAAGGAGGAGAAAGTTATGAAAAAACGAGGCAAATGGCTTGCACTTGCATTGGTAGCTGCACTCGCAGTGACAACTGTTGGATGTGGAAGTGGCAAGAAAGAATCCAAAGGCGAAAAAGGGGCTTCTGAAGAGATTAAAGATCTTGTGACTTATGAAGTGCCACAGCGTGAGATGGAGAACGTATTTATTCTGAATACGGAGATGGCAGCTGACTTAAACGTACTTTGTAACACAAACGAAGGTTTCCTTGAGACAAATCCAAAAGGACAGTTAGTGGCAGGTATCGCAAAAGAATGGGGTACAGAAGATAATGGTCTTACATGGACATTTAAGATGAGAGACGATGTGAAATGGGTAGACCAGCAGGGAAATGAGAAGGCTGACATGGTTGCAGATGACTTTGTAACAGCTCTTGAGTGGATCCTGAATGCACACAAGAACGATGCTGGTAACAACACATCTATGCCGATCTCAATGATCAAAGGTGCAAAGGAATATCGTGAATATACAAAATCACTCTCCGCAGATGAGGCATTAAAGCTTGATAAATCGAAATTCCTTGAGATGGTAGGAATCGAAACACCAGACGATTACACAGTAGTTTACCACTGTACAGCAGAGACACCATATTTTGATACAGTAGCAGTATCTGCATGTCTGTACCCGATTTCTCAGGGCTTCATCGATGAAGTTGGTGTAGAAAATGTAAAATCTGTAGGAATCGATAAATTATGGTACAACGGACCATACATCTTAACAGAGTTCATCCAGGGTAACACAAAGACTCTGACAAAGAACGAAAGCTACTGGGATAAAGATTGTAAACTTTTCGATACAGTTACAATCAAACTGATCGAAGACTTAACAGTTGGATACTCTCTCTATGATACAGGAGAAATCGATACAATCGACCTCGCAGAAGCAAACTTAAGAGCTATCTACGAAGATGAGAACAACCAGTATCACGATTATCTGACAGAGAAACTTCCTAAGAAATTCTCTTACCAGATGAAATTCAACTATGCAAAGAAGAACGAAGACGGATCTGATGATACAAACTGGAATACAGCGATTGCAAACGAAGCATTCCGTCAGTCTATCTACTACGGACTTGACCTGACAAAAACTTATGAGAGAGCAAACATAATTAATCCACTTAGCTGCGAGAACACAGCTTACACAATGAAAGGTCTTGTATACTTCTCAGATGGTACAGAGTACGTTGACAGAGTAGAAGAATTAATCGAACTTCCAGAGTCTAACGGCAAGACGATGAGAAGACTTGACAAAGAAAAAGCAGAAGAGCTTAAGAAACAGGCAATAGAAGAACTCTCTGCAAAAGGTGTTAAATTCCCGGTTGAGATGGACTACTATATCCCAGCTGGTTCTCAGTTAGCGCTTGATGGTGCAACAGTTCTTCAGGAAAACTTTGCAGACTGTTTTGGAGATGATTATATAAAATTAAACATCGGAACATATGTATCCAGCTTAACTCAGGAAGTTATCGATCCAAGTCTTCAGTCTGTTGTTATGAATGGATGGGGAGCTGACTATGGTGATGTGCAGAACTTCCTCGGACAGGAGACATACGGAGAAGAGACAGCTTACTATTCAATGAACTACACAAACATCAACGATGCTACAGATCCTGAACTGATCGCTACATGGAAAGAATTTACAGACCTTGTAAACAAAGCGAATGCAATTACAGGAGATCTTGATGAAAGATATGAAGCATATGCACAGGCAGAAGCTTACATGTTAAAACATGCGATGACAATCCCATACAACCTTGAGATTTCATGGCAGTTATCAAAAATCAATGATTACTCAGTATCTCATGCAATCTATGGTATGCAGAATGCAAAATATAAAGACTGGGAGACATCCGTAGACGCCTATACTACGGAAGATTACGAGAAATTCGCAGAGGAATTTAATAAATAATGTTTAAGTATACAATCAAGCGACTGTTACAATCTGTTGTGACAGTCCTGATTGTTGTAACGATCGTTTTTCTGTTGATGAGAATGCTTCCGACAGACTATTTCTTTACAGAAGATCAGTTAATGAAGTTTACACCAGAGCAGAAAGAAGAGCAGTTACAGGCAGCAGGACTGTTAGATCCGATGCCGAAACAACTCGTTCGTTATTATGGGCAGCTTCTGAAATTCGATTTTGGCGAATCCAGAAGAATTCAGAACGGTGTTGATGTCGTATCGGTAATTGGCGATAAATTTGCAATTTCTATGAAACTTGGATGTACTGCACTTGTGATTTCCCTTTTTGTAGGTATCCTTATCGGTATTATCCAGACATTAAACAAAGACCGGATCTTAGATCATGTAGGAACAGCATACACAATTTTTGTAAATGCGGTTCCAAGCCTTGTGTCATACTCACTTGTGTTGGCATTTGGTTCAAAAGTGCTCGGGCTTCCGTCGCTTTATTCGACACGGAATCCGTCAGAGACAAGTATACTTCCGATCGTATGTCTGTCACTGGCATCTATCGCAAGTTATGCACTCTGGACGAGACGTTATATGGTAGATGAACTGAATAAGGATTACATTAAGCTGGCTCGTGTAAAGGGTACTTCTTCTTCGGGAATTATGATTAAACATGTCTTTAAGAACGCATTTGTACCGCTGGCTCAATATGTTCCGGCATCATTTCTCTACACGATCGGTGGATCTCTTTTGGTAGAAAGATTCTTCTCTGTACCGGGAATGGGACCACTTCTTACGGATGCGATTGTCCGCTATGACGTAAATGTCGTGCAGACACTTGTAGTCCTTTACGCAGTGCTTGGTACACTGGGTGTATTCCTCGGAGATATTCTTATGATGTTACTTGATCCGAGAATTAAACTTACAGGAAAAGGAGGAACGCGATAATGGGCGAAAATGAGAAAAAAGATGATTTATTTCGGTTCGTGGAATATTCTGCAGAAGAAGCGGAACGTACCGGATATTCAGACTATTCTTATTGGAAATCCGTGTTCCAGAATTTTCTGAAGAAAAAATCAGCAGTTGTGATGGCCATTGTCTTTTTTGCACTTGTAATTTTCTCTTTCATCGCACTGCACATTGGAAAATATGATTATGCTGCATTAAAAACAAATTCGGCTATGGCATTCCAGTCACCGAATGGTGAATATTGGTTCGGAACAGATAACCTCGGACGTGATTACTGGTGCCAGGTATGGTATGCAGCACAGACATCCATTAAGCTGGCGCTGATCGTTGCGCTTGGAGAGTGTGTGCTCGGAGTTATCATTGGCTGTATTTGGGGATATGTAAGAAGCCTCGATCGTATTTTGACAGAAGTTTATAATATTATTAATAACGTACCGGTTATCATTTATATGACATTGATTGCGCTTCTTGTTGGGCAGTCCTTTACAATTATGTGTATTTCACTGATTGGATTCGGATGGCTGACCATGGCGAGAAATGTGCGTAACCTTGTTATGATGTATCGTGACAGAGAATACAATCTTGCTTCACGATGCTTAGGTACTCCGATCTGGAGAGTGCTCGTAAAGAACATTCTTCCATATTTGATCAGTATCATTATTCTGAGACTTGCACTGTCGATTCCGTCGACAATTGCACTTGAGTCTACGTTATCTTATTTAGGACTTGGACTTGGAATCGATACACCGTCACTGGGTATTCTGCTTAGAAATGCCCGTAACTATTTCCTCGAACATCCGTATCTGCTGATTTTCCCGGCGGTAATTGTATCTCTTATTACAGTTACATTTTACCTTGTGGGGAATGCGTTCTCTGATGCGGCTGACCCGAGAAATCACGTATAGAACGGAGGACTGCTATGACAAAAGAACCAATCTTGTCTGCGAAAGATGTAGAAATCCAGTTTAGCTTACGTGGCAAAAAACTGACGGCGATTCGCAGATGTTCCTTAGACCTTTATGAAGGAGAAACACTTGCAATTGTAGGAGAGTCAGGATCAGGAAAGTCAGTGTTTACGAAGTCTTTCTTAGGAATGCTTGACTCTAATGGAAGTATTACACACGGATCGATCATGTATGATGGAAAAGATCTGGCAAAATATAAAAAAGAGAAGGACTGGAGAACAATCCGTGGAAAGAAAATTTCTATGGTAATGCAGGATCCGATGACTTCTCTGAATCCATTGAAAAAAGTAGGAAAACAGATTCAGGAAAGTATCGAATTGAATCAGGGAATTAAAGGTGCTGAGGCAAAGAAAATGGCACTGGAGATGCTTGAAAAAGTAGGAATCCCATTTCCGGAGAAGCGATACAATCAGTATCCACATGAATTTTCCGGTGGTATGAGACAGCGTGTTGTTATTGCGATCGCAGCTGCCTGTCATCCGGATATTCTGATCTGTGATGAACCTACGACAGCGCTGGATGTAACAATCCAGGCACAGATTCTGAATCTGATCAGAGATCTTCAGAAAGAACTGAAGATGACAGTTATTTATATTACACACGACCTTGGTGTTGTGGCGAATGTAGCGGACCGTGTTGCAGTAATGTATGCGGGACAGATTGTTGAGTATGGTACAGTCAATGAGATTTTCTATGATGCATGGCTTCCGTACACATGGGAATGGTTATATTTCCCTACAAAGTTAGCAGTGAACGGGGAACAGTAGCCGAAGAAGGAAGGTACACAGGAGAAATCGCGAAATAAGATTCCAGGGGAT